>JACKZZ010001258.1_pt1 | contig 107179 bp, 82 predicted proteins | sample 8027871 | NCBI WGS metagenome assembly JACKZZ01 (sample SAMN15724774, study PRJNA655200) | protist metagenome | isolation source: fluorescence activated cell sorting (FACS) single amplified genomes of... | place: USA: West Boothbay Harbor, Gulf of Maine | collected 2000-07-19
AAAATAGACTTGCAGAATTAACAGCGTTGAAATCTACTGATACTAATTTGCAAAAAGTATTTAATGAACTTGAGCAAGCTGCTAATGGGAGCTCCACTAGAGAAATGCTTGAATCTATGAGTGCTAAAGATGAAGTAGAGAAACTTAAAAGCCAAGTATCAGCATGTGAAGCCGAAATCATAAACTTGACGAATGCAAATAAGTCGTTAAAAAAAGAATTGATAGTTAAGAACAAAGGCAAGGAAAACGATACTAGTCACAATAGCATTTTAGATTCCTCTGTGGATTCTGAACAGTTAAATCTTTCTGGTAGTAGTATACTTGATGAATCCACTAGTACTTTGGGATCCCCTGGATTCTCTCCCCAAAAATAACAATGATATGCGAGAACACTAATTGAATGATGCTAGATATACCAAACCTGATACTCATCTAAGTTTAGCTACGAAAAAATTAAGCTATAAACATCTTTTGTCTATTGCTTCAAGTTATGATGAACTAAAGAATATACAAGATAGTAGTTATGTAGATACAAAGAAACACAAAGGTAATGAAATTTTTATAAATCCTTCTCTAATCTGCTTTTTAGTTATCTTAATATTATCAATCAACTCTACATTATCTGTATATAACATTGTTCAAATGATATTTATGGCAATGAGCTGTGATATTGCTTTATCTTTTTGTAAATTGGATAAAAATGGGATAAATTATCATTCAAAAAAACCTTCACTAATAGTACTCAGATCTACTATAATTACAAGCATATCGTTAATAACAACTATGATGGGGCCTTTATTATTAGGACTAGTTACTAATAACATCCCAACCTTAGCAAGGATCTTAGCCAATAATAACATACTTAATATTTGCTTAGGAATTACAGTTCTTGCTCTAGATCAAACTTTTAGAATAATTATCCCAAAAAACAATTATGTACAAGACATAAATAGCCCCAATAGAATGTCTAATGATACAGGATTTAGTTTAGAAAACGTATTTTTACCTATAACTAAAACTAATACTAACGAAATTATTTCCAACTTTAGATGAAAATAATAAGCGCAAACATACTTGGTGATTTTTTATCACCAAAAGCTAGAAGTTGGGATGTTCGTCGAGAACAATGCCTCAAGACGTTATTATCTCATAACTCAGACATTATCTGCACACAAGAATTATCATCAGCGCAATACAATGACTTTAAAAAAACACTTAATAACTACACTGGCTATGACGAAAAACTAGGTAATTATAACCCCCTAAACTGTATTTGGGTTAAAGATAATACCTTCAATGTTATACAACAAAATAACCTAAACCTACCCAACGGTGAAAAGAAACATAAAAGAATAAAAAGATATCTTAACGTAATAAAATTAAAACATATAAAAAACAAACAAGAATTAGTTATTGCTAACACTCATCTTAACTATGATTGCTCAAGACTGGCACTAGAACAATCTATAATGATTAATAAATTTTTAAAAGATAAATTCCCTAATACCTGGATAATAGTCTGTGGAGACTTTAACCACGAACGTAATAGCCAAATACTCAAAGAGTTCTTTAATAATAACTTCCAAGATACCTATGAAACTTTTCATAACCACTCTTATAATGGACCAACATTTCATGCATTCGATAGTAACTTTAACAGACAAAAAAAAATAGACTGGATACTAACTAATAAAAATAACGTTAAAGATGCAAACATAATATCATCACCTAAAGCCGAAGAATACGGTAGTGACCACTTTTTCATATATGCAACATTCTCTTTACCCTAGCTTTTGTTGCTAAAATATGCATAATAATAATCTTTTAGGTAAAGTTAATATGAAATTAGATAAAGTTATTGCAATACTCGAACAACATAAAGCAAAAGACATTACCACAATTGATATACAAAAAATTTCTGATATGGCAGATACTATTGTAATTTGTACCGGTACTAGTGCCCCTCATATAATAGGTATTTCAAAGAAAATTGTACTGGCTGCAAAAGAACCAAATCAAGAACCACCACATGCCGAAGGAGCTGAATACGGTGACTGGGTACTTATTGACCTTGGCGATATAGTAGTAAACATTATGAAACAAGAAACACGCGATTACTACGACCTAGAAGGTTTATGGCAACAATGAGATATATCTCAATTATAAGCATTGGTCACAAAACACCAGAATGGATACAAACAGGATGTGACTATTATCATAAAATGTTGTTACAACACCAGAAAGTACAGCTACAACATATTAATGCTGTATCAACAAAGCTAGACCCAAAACAAAGAGAAACAAGGGAATCAGAAGCTATTAAATCTAAAATTCCAGTTGGATCATTTATTATAACGATGGATGAAAAAGGAAAAGAATTTAATAGCAATAAGTTTGCTAGTTTCATGAATAATACCTACGACAACTTCTCCAAAATAACTTTTATCATAGGGCCTTCTGATGGTCTAGGTGATGAAGTAAAACAACTTAGTAATGCCAGTATCTCTCTATCAAAACTTACATTTACCCATGACCTAGCTAAGCTTCTACTCCTTGAAGGACTATACCGATGCCAATGTATTACATCGGGGCACCCTTATCATAGAGATTAAAATGAAAAAAATAATAAAAAATCACTATCAAGAAAAAGAACTAATACAAAAACGTATTTTATTTCTTATAGGAATTATAGTTGTAGCTACAGCATCATTAATAATAAGACTTATATTCTTGCAAATTGATCAATACGATCAATATGCAAAAAAATCAGCTAACAACCAGTTTAGATTAGAACCTATTGCAGCCAAAAGAGGCCTAATATTAGATAGAAATGGTAAAATACTAGCAGAAAATATACCAGCCCATAGAATAGAAATAACACCAAGTAGAAGTAAAGATATTGGTAAAACAATCGCCCTACTAACAACAATTATTAATCTTGATAAAAATGCAGTAGATAACTTCTACGATACTTTGAAAACTACACCAAAAAATAAATCAATACCACTAAAAATGAAATTAACAGAAGCTGATATAGCAGCTTTTTATATGGACAAATATAAATTTCCAGAAGCTACAATAGAAAGCTACCTCATCCGTAACTACCCAGCTGGAGAATTTGCTGCAGCAACTGTAGGATACATATCTAGAATAGATAGTGCCGACATAGAAGATGATGAAAAGTTTTTTTACCAAGTAACACCATTTAGAGGAATTACGGGTATTGAAAGATATTATGAAACAGATCTAAGAGGCAACCCAGGCTACCGCAAACTAGAAGTTGATGCTAAAGGCAAGCCAATTAAAGAAATAGAAACTAATCCACCTCAACCTGGATCAAATCTAAAACTAACAATAGATATAAACCTCCAAAAAGAAGCTAAGAAAGCACTCGGTGATGAACTAGGGGCTGTAGTTGCTATTAACCCAACAAATGGTGAAATACTTGCCCTTGTAAATAATCCAAGCTATGACCCTAATCTATTTGTTAGAGGGATAAGCCAAAAAGATATCCTCAAGCTGAATGACACAAATACTAAACCTATGTTTAATAGAGCCATACAAGGTCAATTTCCATTAGCCTCAACTATAAAACCTTTTCTAGCTATAGGAGCTTTAGAACTTGAAGCAATTGATCCTGTTACTAAAATTGATGACCTAGGATCATATGTTTATCCAAATACGACCCATGTATATCGTGACTGGAAACTTGATGGCCATGGCTATGTGAATATGAGAAAAGCTATAAAAATATCTTGTGATACTTATTTTTATGAACTATCTATAAATCTTGGAATAAATAATATTGCAGATATATTAGATAAGTTTGGATTTGGTCATAAAACTAATATTGATATCTATGGCGAGGTTTCAGGCATTGTTGCCAATCCTATTTGGAAACAAAATAATAAACATAGCTCCTGGTTTGTAGGAGATACTATTTTGTCGGGTATTGGGCAGGGCTTTATGTTAACCACCCCTATTCAACTAGCTCAAGCAACTGCAACATTAGCAAATCATGGTAACAGCTATAAACCTCATTTATTACAAAATAATGATGAACAATTAGTAAAAATAGAAACACTTCCACCTATAAACTTGTCTGATAAAAACTGGGAAACAGTTGTTGATGCTATGGAGGCCGTAGTTAGTGAGCAAGGTGGAACTGGCTTTAGATTTGGCTACAATCATCCATATTCTATGGCTGCAAAGACTGGTACAGCTCAACTTTATCGAAATGAAATGCAAAATGAGAATGAAAATATTCCTAAAAGAATCAGAAATCATTCGTTATTTATTGGCTTCTCACCCGTAAAAAATGCTAAAATTGCAATTGCTGTAATAGCTGAAAATTCAGCTATAGCACCTCAAGTAGCACGAAAAGTAATGGATAAATATAACCAGCTCTATAAATCATGATAACAAGAGAAAAAAAATCATTTATTTCAACATGCGGCATTGACTTTATATTGATAGCGTTAATATTAATAACTGTTAGTTTTGGTATTGCTGTACTTTATAGCTCTTCTGGCAATAGTTTTGTTGTGCCTTTAAAACAAATTGTTCGTTTTATAATAGGATTCTTTTTAATGCTTGTTATATCATCATTAAAACCAAAACAAATCTCCTCAATATCACCCTACTTATATATTTTAGGTCTGGCACTACTAACTTTTGTATTATTTAAAGGCCATATAGGAAAAGGGGCTCAACGCTGGATTAACCTTGGCATCATTAATTTTGAGCCATCTGAAGTTATGAAAATAGCACTACCGTTATATATTGCGCACATACTTGAAGATGTAAAATTACCACTTGGTTTTATGCAATTAGGTAAAGCTATATTGATTATACTAGTGCCTGTAATTATTACGTTAAAGCAGCCAGATTTAGGAACCTCTATTCTACTTATTATCAGCGGAAGCTGTGTTATATTTCTTGCTGGGCTTGACTGGCGCATAATTTCTTATGGCTTTGGAATAATACTTACTAGCATGCCTATTGCATGGCATTTTATGCATACATATCAAAAACAAAGAATACTTACATTCTTAAACCCAGAAAGTGTGCCCCTTACAGCTGGCTATCATATTATACAATCAAAAATAGCAATTGGCTCTGGCGGTATATTTGGGAAGGGATGGCTTTTAGGTAGCCAGTCCCATTTGAAATACTTACCGGAAAATTCTACGGATTTTATTTTCTCACATATATGTGAAGAATTTGGTATGTTAGGAGCATGTATTGTAATATCTCTAATACTTGCTATTACCATTCGCGGTTACTTTATAGCCATAAACGCTCAAGATACATTTTCAAGACTAGTAGCAGCGAGCATAAGCACTAACTTTTTTTGTTATTCCTTTATAAACATAGGCATGACTACTGGAATTTTACCAGTAGTTGGTGTACCACTACCACTAATTAGCTACGGCGGTAGTTTTTTAGTTACTACAATGATGGCAATGGGAATACTTATGTCTATTAACTCACATAAAAAGCTAATAACAAGTTGATAAAATTCAATTGAATTTTTTTATTTTCACGGTAGAATAATAAAGGTAATTAACAGAAGGTACTCGTTATGAAATTAGCTAAAATCTTTGCAATGATATTGTTTTTAAGTTCAATCACAATATCACATGCTGAACCTACTAATTTAGAAAAGGATGTAAAAAAGTTTAAACAAGAACTTATCCAAAAATTTAAGTTCAAAGAAAAAGAAGTTAATAAAGTAATTAGTAATGCAGAATATAACGACAAGATTATCAGCACTATGAATAAACCGTATGAAGATAAAAGTTATGAACAATATAAAAAACTATTTATAAACCAAAAAAGAATATCCGAAGGTCGTGATTTTTATATAAAAAACAACGAATATTTAAAAAAAGTAAGTGAAAAGTATGGAGTCGATCCTGCAATAATAGTCGCTATTATAGGTATAGAATCTAATTATGGAAAAAGAACAACTCAATATAAAACACTTGATAGCTTATATACATTAGCTTTCTATTACCCTAAACGTGCTAAGTTTTTCCGCTATGAGTTAACACAGTTTCTAATCCTATGTCGTGAATTAAGAATACCTCCAGAGTCAGTTCAAGGTTCATATGCAGGAGCATTAGGTATTCCTCAATTTATGCCAAGTAGCTACCGTCACTTTGCCAGAAGCACAACAAATAATCACGTCCCTGATTTATTTGAAAACCAAGAAGATGCAATGACAAGTATTGGCAACTACCTAAATCATTTTGGCTGGATAAAAGGTGAGAATATAATTGTACCAGTTAAGGCAACAAAAAAAGTTGATACTTCTAAAAACTATACTATAGCAGAAGTAAAAAAACTTGGGATAAATGCCCCTAAAGATCTACAAGACAAGCAGGTGGTATCTATTATTCAGGTAGACGCCAATACTCCCAATCCTCAAACATGGTTAAGCTTTAATAACTTTAAAGTTATTAAGAAATATAACAAAAGTGACTTATACGCACTAGCCGTATCTGAGCTTGCAGCAAATATTGAATCTAAGCGATCTTAATTATGGATCTGGCAGAAGCATTAGCTCAACATAAAGCCAGTAATTATTTTGTAGCTGAGCAGGCTTATCTAAAGCTACTTGCTGATGACACTAGTAACTCTGATATCCATCATCTGCTAGCTATACTATATGGACAACAAAATAAATTAGAACAGGCTGAGCATCATATAAGTAAAGCTTTGGAACTGAGTCCCTCATCACCAAGCTTCTATAATAGCTATGCCAATATAAAGAAATATCAGACTGACTTTGAGAATGCAGTAAAATTTTATCTTAAATCCCTTGAACTTAATCCAAATAATCCAGCTGCTCACTATAATCTTGGCTTAATAAATATCCAACTACAGAAAAGTGAAGCTGCAATAAAGAACCTTGAAACTGCAATTAGTCAAAAACACGATTATGACGACGCATATATCACATTAATTCAACATTTATTTGAAATGGGTGATATAGATAAAGCAATAAAGCTATTAGATAAAACAAAAAAACAGAATTTCAATAATACTAAGTTTATCAAGCTAAATGCTTTAAAACACCAACACCAAGGAAAAATAGAAAGTGCTATGGCTGAGCTAAGAAAATACATAGCTCTAAATCCAAATGACCATAGTGGCTATCATTACCTAGCGGCAGCTGAACTTAATCAAGGCAATATCCAAGAAGCAACATCAAACTACTTAAGAGCTATAGATCTTAAAGAAGACCACCATAAGAGCCATCATAACATAGCAGTCATATATCTCACCCAAAACAAGTTAGACCTTGCCTTAAAGCACTGGTTACGCGCCATAAGCCACGAAATGAATATTGACTACCTATATAATACTGCTGTGGTATACAACTACAAAGGACAATATTCAAATGCTTTAACTTATTTTGAAAAATGTCTTGAATATGATGCTAAACACTATAACAGCATAGCTAATATAGCTGTAATTTATCTGAAAAAGAATATGCCTGTTGAAGCTAAATTTTATTTCAGGAAAGCACTCGAAATAAAGCCTGATGATGAGCAAAACCTTTATATGCTGTCTGCACTAGATAATAATCAAAAGTCTTTTACAGCAGCACCAAAATCATATGTAACAGATCTTTTTGATCAATATGCCAATACTTTTGATGAACACTTAACAAAAGTATTACAGTATGATGCGCCAAACGTTATCTATAGTTTACTTTGTAAATATAATAACTTTGAAAATAGCAAAGACCTTGTTATATGTGATATTGGCTGTGGCACTGGCTTTATGGGCAAAAAACTATATGAACATGCAAAAGTACTTGAAGGCATTGATCTAGCTAGTAAAATGCTTGATAAAGCAAAAGACAAGAACATATATACAAAATTAGAGCAAAGCGATATCTGTGAGTATCTAATGAATAACATAGCTAAATATGACTATGTAACAGCTGCTGATGTAATACCCTACTTTGGTGATCTTACTGCTATATTAAAAGCTGCGCATAATGCCTTAAAGGAAAATTCATATTTCGTATTTAGCGTTGAAAAAAGCGATGATATAAACTATCAATTACAACCAAATGGCCGCTTCAACCATAAGGATACTTATGTTTCTGAATTAGGAGAAACACTAGGATTTAAACTAATTGCGATTGAAGAGCATAGTACAAGAAAAGAAGGAACCATTGCTATTAACTGTAATATTTTCCTTTTCAAGAAAATAACTTAATATGATTCCATATCAACTATACTTTCGCCCTCCAATTTTTTCAGTAGATACTTAGCTAATATACTTTCACATAGATCATTAGAAACAGGCTTTGTATGTATATCTGCTATAGAATCTGATACATCATTAAACCCACTAATATCATTATGCGCCGTAAGAATTACAATAGGAAGATTATTATTTACGTTATCTAGGCTAGCTCTAATACTATCTATAACTTTAAAACCAGAAATATCAGGAAGACCAATATCCATAAATACCATATCAAAACGCCCTTTTTTGATATATTTCATAGCTTCCTCGCCATTACTAGCGATAGTTACCTGGCAACCAAAGTTGTTAAGTAATAATTTTGTTGCGGTTTGTGATAGCTGATCATCATCTACTATTAATATACTAGCTTGTAAGGATCTAAGAATATCACGCCTCTTATAACTAATCTCTTTTTTAGGAGTAAATTCTGTTTTTTCATTTGTTATAACATCCACAAAGCCATGACCAGCTACTTCCTTACATGGTATATAGCAGATAAACTCAGCCCCTGATCCCAAGTTACTGTTAACATATATTTCGCCATTTAAATCATCCACAAAACCTTTAACTACTTTAAGGCCATGTGATTTATTTCCTTTTGCTAGTTTTTCTTTTGGCAAATCAAATAGTATACTCTGCTCCTCTTTTGCAATACCAATCCCAGTATCCTTTATAGCTAACTTTATAATATAGCGCTGCTTTTCCTGCTCTGATAAAAATGCAGATATCTTTATACTACCATTATTTGTAAACTTGATAGCATTACAAACGAGTTGAAATAATATTCTGTGACATCTTATTGGATCAGTTAACAAAATATTAGGAATGTTATTATCAAAATCTAAATCAATATTAATATTCTTGCTATAAGCGGCTGGAATAGATACATCTATAACATTACCTATCAATGTTCTCAAATTAACTTCTTGTTGTTGTAGGGACAACTTACCAGTTCCTGGTTCTGTTATTTTTACTATCTCATTAATTACATCGAGTAATTTTGTCCCAGCCTGTACTATTTTACCACCACTTTCTTTTATCACTGGATCTTGATTATCTACTTTTTCTATCAAAGCATTAGTCATTGAAATAATACCAGAGATGGGGGTACGAATATCATAAGTCATATTATTTATAAAATCGTATTTAACATTGCTAGCTAAACTTGCATCTTCTAAATCTTTCTCAAGAGATTGCCTTTTTTCTTTATATAAAGAAATATCAACTGAATTAGCAATCATCCCCACTATATTATTAGATTTATCAAATATAGGTGCCTTATGGCTTAGTATTGTTGCAATACTACCGTCATTACGAAGTAATTTTTCCTCAACAGTTAGCTTAATCCTTTCATTAATAACTTTTTTATTACTTGAATCTATGACATCTGGTTCCACAATATCTGGCATAAAAGAAGCTGATTTGCCTTTAACTTCGTTACGATCATTTAACCCAAGGCTATTAGAAAAATTATTATTACATCCTTCATATTGTGAATTTTTATCTAGCCAATAAACATAGCCAGGCATACTAGCAAGAACTCTATCTTGAAATTCAACTTTTTTTCTAAGTTCATTATCAATATCAGTATAATCAAAAGAAACTCCAATCAAGCCAATACAATTTCCACATTCATCCTTTAATTGTTTTTTTGCTGATATAAATACTGTTTGGCAACCATCATTTCGAATTGGACCATATTCACGCCTAACAATCTGTTCTTCACTTCGCATAACCTCATTGTCAAAGAGCATAACCCTATCAGCTATATCCTTTGGAAATATTTCATATAAATTTTTGTGCAAATTTTCTTCTTGATTAAGACCTAATATTTTCGCACATACTTTATTCATTCCATAGTAATTAGCTTCTTTATCTCGCCAATAAATACTACATGGCAATTGATCAATAATATCAGAAAGTGGAACATCATCAATAACAGTAGAAAATTTACTTCTGTTTATTGCAAACCCTAAGATACATGCGCATGCTATGGACCCCATAAACATAGATAAAGCAGCAATATAATTATTAAGCACGAGAAAGTGTAACGTAAATACAAATTGTACAAATAACAAAGATGAATACGTTACAAGCGAAACACCGTTTGCTGTTTTATTTTGATATATCTTATATGCTTGGGGCAAAAACATTACTGCATTTATACAAATGCATAGATTAAAGAGAAGCTCAATAAAATCCATTAAAATCATAATCACACCTTTGTTTAAAAACGATTGGCATGTAGTTTTTCCTACAGCATGATTATACGAAGATAAAATTTTAATTAGAAGTCATTTCTTTAGAAAATTGGCTCAAAATCAATAAATTTAGAATTAACATCAACTTTAGCAACTTTTACTTTTATTTTATTTCCTATTGAGAATTTTTGATTATTTTTTCGTCCTATCAGAATATTGCTGTCAGGCTTATAATCATAATAGTCATTACCAAGACTACTAATATGGATAAGACCATCAATAAAGATATCATCAATCTCCACAAATAAACCAAAACTTGTTACAGAAGTTATCGTACCAGAATAGGATACGCCAAGTTTATCTTGCATATAACAGCACTTAAGCCATGCTACTACATCACGTGAAGCATAATCCGCTCTCCTTTCTGCAGTAGAGCAATGCTCCCCTAGTTCATCTAGTTTTTTATAGCTATAGGCGTGTTGTTTTTTATCTATGATAGAAGATATACATCTATGCACTATAAGATCAGGATAGCGTCTAATGGGAGATGTAAAATGCAAATAGTAATCATAATTAAGGCCATAATGACCAATATTTTCTGGCTGATAAACAGCTTGCTGCATAGTACGAAGGAGAACAACATTTACAATATGTTCGTAGCTTTTTCCCTGTACAAGTTTTGTTATTGCATTGTAATCATCTGAAGTAATTTCTTTCCCAAGACGAAGATTAATGCCTAGATTACCAAGAAATGAGCTTAGCTGTTTTACTTTTGCGGAATCAGGACGACCATGTACACGAAAAAGTGATGGTGTTTCATGCTGAGTTAGATAGTGTGCGGCGGCATTATTAGCAAGAAGCATACACTCTTCTATTAGCATATGAGCTTTATTTCTGCTAGATGATACTATTTTTGAAATTTTTCCTTCTTTGTTGAAGATTAATCTAGCTTCTGGTGAGTTAAATTCAATAGCTCCCCTTTCCTTTCTTCTTTGGCATAAAATATTATAAAGAAAGTGTAAATTAGCCAAGGGTTCTTGAAAAAATTGTGGTGTTTTCAATGAGCCTTCCAGCATTTGAAATACTTTATTATATGTTAATCTTGCATGTGAATTTATCACTGCGCGGCAGAAGTCAAATTTTAGTAATTCACCTTGGTTATTAACTACCATTTCAGCAACCAGTGCTAGCCTATCTTTATATGGAACTAAAGAGCATAAATCATTACTTAGCACCTCTGGTAACATTGGCACTACTTCTCGCGGAAAATAAACTGAAGTTGCTCTGTTTAGGGCTTCTTTATCTAACTCAGTTCCAGGGCGTACGTAATGACTAACATCAGCGATTGCAACATAAAGTTTATAGTTATCATTTTCAAGTTTTTCAGCGTATACAGCATCATCAAAATCACGGGAATCTTCTCCGTCTATAGTGACAAAAGGTAGATGGCGCAAATCAGTTCTCACGTTAAGCTCAGCAGAGCTTATTTTATGCTTTAAATTAGATATTTCTGGATAAATTTGATCAGGCCATTCGTTAGGGATATCATGTGCACTTAGAGCCACTGCAAGCTCTACTCCTTTAACTGAGCTATCACCAAGTATTTCAGTAATAGTTGCAATACAATATGGTTGTTTTGCTTCTGGGTAATGGCATATATCTGCGATTACATATTCACCAACATTAGCAGGTTTTGATTCTTTAGCAACTAGCACATCTGATTTAAATGACCTGTTTGATGCTTCTATAAAACCAATCCCCTTTCTTTTTTTGTAAAGTCCTGTAACCTTAGTATGGCGCCTTTCTATCACTTCAACTAAAATAGCACATTCAGGACTATGGTTACTTTTTGGTAAAACTTTAGCAAGTATTCTATCACCACTAAATAAAATATTATTAAAACGTTGTTGCAGTGGTATCTGTTTGCCTCTATCTGTAGTTACAAAAAAACCTAAATCTTTACTATGCTGCACTTGGCTTGTTAATAATTTTAGTTTTGTTGCAAGAATGAAGTTATCTTTTCCATCTTGCATTATCTGGCCATCCCGAAGCATAGCCTTTATTCTTTTCTCAAAAGCATCTTGTTCTGAGGTGCTTCTAATCTTGAACTGCTTTTTTATAGCAGACAATGATATTGGTTCTGCATAATGCTTCATGAATTCAATTATAAATTGGCGTGATGCAATAGGATTATTATATCGTTTAGCTTCTGATTCTAATTCGGGGTCTTTTTTTAGATTAAATTTCTGTGCTTCTTTTTTTGTCATGTTAAATTATTTGATTTAAAAACAATAACTACTATAACATAATATTTAACTTAAGAATATCAAAAAAGTAATTCTCCTCTAGATAAGCTTGACAAATAAATCAGTAGAGAATATAGTTTGAACTTAGCGGGGCTATAGCTCAGCTGGGAGAGCGCTTGCATGGCATGCAAGAGGTCGGCGGTTCAAGCCCGCCTAGCTCCAAAAGTGTCCCCATCGTCTAGAGGCCTAGGACACTGCCCTTTCACGGCGGCAACAGGGGTTCGAATCCCCTTGGGGACGCCAATCTTTCTGAGATTGGCGTTTTTTATCTCAGCTTTTCAACTTCAAAAACTTCAGGCAAGGCCTTTATTTTTTGTATAATCTTATCAATATCAACTAGATTAGCAACTTCTACTGTTAGCTTTATCTTTAATCCTACTTGGTTGCTAACACGAAAGCATTGTAGATTTATCAAATCAACTTTCATAGAAGTTAAGCATTGATTAACATCTCTTACCGCACTACTAGATTCATTTGCTGTGATGATTAAGTCTACAGGATAATTATTACTAAAGTTCGTTGCCCAGCTTACTTCAATCAAACGTTCTAAACCAGATTGTGATAAATTTATAATATTACTGCAATCACGCTTATGGACACTAATACCCCGCCCAATAGTAACATAGCCTATGATATTATCCCCTGGTGTTGGTTTACAACATAATGAAATCTTACTAAGTGTATTACCGGCCAATACAGCTCCACTTGGCTTTTTAGTTTTTTCTTGATGAACAATAGTTGGCTCAACAACTGGATCTGGTTTAAATTGTTGCAATATTTTAGTTAGAGATTGTATTGAACATTCACCACGGGCAACTGCTGCACATAGAGACTCACCTGTAGGGTAATTAGTCTCTGGAATTAACCTCTGCAACCCTATTTGCTTAAACAAAGGATCTTTCTTTAATTCGCGCTCTATAATCTGATGACCTTCATGAACATGACGGGCAAAATCATTACTCCTAAACCAAGATTGTACTTTAGCTCTAGCCCTACTAGTAAATAGATAATTACTACTTTGGTCTAACCAATCTCTACTTGGTGAGCCATTTTTATGGGTTAAAATCTCAATTACATCACCATTTCTTATTTTTGTAGTCAGCTGTACTATTTTGTCATTTATTTTTGCACCCTTGCAGCGATGGCCTACCTGAGTATGAATTGCATAAGCAAAATCAAGAACTGTTGCCCCACGAGTCAGCGCCTTCACATCACCTTGCGGTGTGAAAGCAAAGACCTCGTCACCAAATAACCTGTGTTCACGCTCATTATCAGTATCAACATCATGCTGCCACGCTAATAAATTAGCTAACCAAGTTGATTGTGATCTAGTGCTATGCTTTACATTTGCTTCTTTGTATAGCCAATGAGCTGCTACACCATATTCTGCAAAATCATGCATATTTTGTGTTCTAATCTGAATTTCTATAACCTTGTCTTCGGGGCCATATATAGCTGTATGAACTGACTTATAACCATTCCCCTTGGGTGATGCAATATAATCATCAAACTCAGCACTAATGGAGTTAAAAACCGCATGAATCGTACTTAAGGTAGTATAGCACTTAGCTATATCAGGCACTATAACTCTAACAGCTATCTGATCATATATTTCAGCTAAGCTCTTATTTTTCCTTTTCATTTTTAGATAAATACTATAAATATGCTTAACTCGAGACTTAATTGAAATTGCATTAACGCCTACGTCTTCTAGTATAGTGCGCAACTGCACCATAAATTCAGCTGCATATATTTCTCTTTGGGTTCTTTTTTCAGCCAAGCCTTTTGCTATTGTTTTATACTCATCCTCTTCAATATAGCGAAATGCAAAGTCTTCTAGTTGCCATTTTAATTCAGACACACCAAGTCTATTTGCTAATGGTCCATATATTGCCCTAGTTTCTAGAGCAAGTTGTTTACATTTTTCTGGGTCTGATTTAGCTTGTTGAAAGCAACTAACTTGTTCTGCAATTTTAATAATAATTATTCTTACATCTTCAATCATTGCCAGTAGCATTTTACGGAGCTGTTCATAATCACTACTACCACTCTGGGAATTTTTATATTGCGCGAAGTTACCTATTGCCGCCATTTTAACAACACCAGAGACAAGTTTTGCCACATCATCACCTAATTCATCACGGATGGAATCAATTGTCAGGTCAGCATAATTGACATATGGGTATAAGATAGCACTGGCAATAATAGTTGCGTCAGGCCGAATTGAAGTTAGGGCTTCATTCATTATCAGGTACTGTTGTTTTAAATCAGCTCCTACACTATTTAGTGCTGGATTTACAACACTTTTACTAAGAACTAAAGCTTGGTTAATAAGTTCTAGATCATCGGGGCTAAGATAGCTAGCATCTTCTATCCATGGCATTTCTAACATAAGTTTTATCCTTTTAACTTAAATTGGGCTATTGCTTCTACATGACTAGTATGAGGAAACATATCAGCTAGTGCAATATTCTTTAACTCATAACCAGCATCAATGATTACTTTAGTATCTTTGGCAAGAGTGGTGCTATTACATGATACGTAAACTATTATCGATGGCTTACAAGCCAAAGCTAAGCTCAACCAAGGGCCTGCCCCACTTCTTGGTGGATCTAAGAACAGTTTATTATAATTTGTACTATAGCTCTTATTATTCTTACAATTATATAAGTCATCAGCAACAAAATTTATATTGGTAATCTTATTATGTGCAGCATTTTTTGCAGCATCATCGAGCAATGACTCTGAGTATTCTATAGCTGTAACACTCTTAGCATATTTTGCAAATGGAAGGCTAAAGTTACCGATACCACAAAACCCTTCGAGCACATTGTCATTTTCACCAAGTTCCAGATAGTCAATGGCTTTATCTATAAGATTCAGGTTAATTTCTCTATTTACTTGAATAAAGTCATAGACTTTAAAGAACATACGTAGCTTATGTTTTGGGATATCATAATATAATTCTGTTTTAAGCTCTGGGTATACTTGGTAAGAATTTTCATATGAATTTGGTTGGAGGTAGATAATAAAATCATGTTCTTTGCCAAACTCTTGGATTAGTTTAATATCATTATCGTTAAAATCATCTAGATGCCTGATTAGGAGTGCTGTAGCATTATCAGCTGCGGTTACTTCTATTTGAGGTATTTTTTTATTACAGCTTAATTTTGCTATTAGTTCTCTTAAGTAGATAAGTTTATGTCCTACTTTTGGCGCTATTACATCGCAGCTTTTAATATCAGCTAGGAATATACTATTGAACTCTCTAAAGCCGACTAGAAAAGCATCTTTTTTTTGGACATATTTAACTCCCAGCCTAGCTTTTCTTCTGTAGCCCCATGGCTCAGCATGAATAGGAGAGCTAAACCTTACATCATAAAGGTTAGCATATTCGGCAAACTCTTCTGCTATAAATTTTTGTTTAAGTTCTAGTTGGGTATTTGTACTTATGTGTTGTAGGCCACACCCACCACAAATATTACTATGGTTACATTTTGGTTTTATTCTTAATATATTAGGGTTCTCTATTATATCGGCTTGTCCTTTAAGAGCTCCCTTTTTTTTACCAACGTTTATAAGGGTAACTTCTTCATCTGGCAGAGCTCCTCTTACTACTAATGGTTTATTATTTTTTGTTGCAACTCCCATTAGCTCAGAGTTTAGTTTATTGATTATAAATTTATCAGGGTTACGCATTTATTTTTCCTTAAATTTCAGCAAATAAATAAGTGATCTGCTATAATGATAAGTGTAGGGTTAAATGATGGGGGCTGCAATGGAGATAGATAAGATAATATACCAAAAATTGCATCAACGCCGCAATGATAAAGACTTTCAAGCAAAGCTAAAGCGCTTAGGCTTAATGAGCACATATAAGCAAGAACTAGCTTTTTTCCAAGCTATGGGCCATTTAAAGATACCATATTTAGTTCATGAAAACTTATTTTACAATGAGAATAATAAACATCTTATATTGCGTGAAAACATAGTAGTTATGCTTAGTTTTCTTATATTAGTTTTAGGTTTAGCAATAATGGGGCACTCTTTGTTTTATTATGGTAGTTTTTCAGTAGGAACTATGGTTCTTGAGATATTATCTGGCATTTGTATTGTAGCTTTAAGTATGGGCATTATATTACGCGCAAGGAACAGACAAGAGATATACAATGAAGCTATTTATGAGAATATAATAACTATTTTAGATTTTGCTGACTGTTGGGACAAGGATGACATTAATGATGACACATTGATTAGGTTACTATCTGATTTAAAAGCTACTAAAACAGCATTAATATTGGCAAAGAAAAATGGTTATTTATTAAAGGACATAGATTTAGAATCAGCATTAGATGAGAGCATTCTTGAGCAAGATGCTTTAAACACATGGGAATATGAATCAAGAGCAACAGACAAAGCATCCTAGAATAACAATATAAATCAATTATATAACAACAAAAACCAGCAAAACCCCACACATTAACTATACTTCAGTATATGTATCCAAGGGGGCTCCATGAAATACTTACATATAAACAAAGAAGCTGTGTTAGGGACAGATTTAGATGCTGAACTAGCTAATATTCGTAATGACATTACAGTTCTTCAATCTACAACAGGCAATAAATATAGCCAATCATTAAAAGATTTTGAATTAGATTTAACCGTACTAGAAAATTCTTCTAACAAACATAAATATACAGATGTAGCACAAAGTATAAAAGATAGGATAAGTCTTCTAAAAGTTATAATAGAGTTAAAAGATCAAAAAGCAAACACCCCCACAGGATCTTCAGATACATCATCAGAAGAAAACTCTTCTACAGAACCTTCAGATACATCATCAGAAGGAATTCAGAATCCTAAATACTATTTAAGTGAAAAAGAGTCTGGTGGATATCCTATACCTGACGGCAAAGATGGTGACATGCTTATTTCATACCTAGAACGTGCATATAGTTCTGGTGAAGAAGTTGAAACATATGTTAGCAGTTTTCCTTTTATTCCTTCAACCATATCGATTGTAAATAAAAAATCTTCAGATACATCAACAGAAGAAAACACTTCTACAGAATCTTCAGATACAGCAACAGATCAACAGGTCTTTTATCTCCAGTTCTTTGGAGATAAACCAATTTATGATCAATTATTAACCGCGCTAAAAGGTATACCAGATGATAAGGATGGTATGCACGGTATAATACAAACATTAACAATACCAATCCTAGAAAACTACCCTCAAGCTGCTTTAGTAGTAGCAGAGAACCTAACAACTATTGATGAAACAAATACAAAAGAAACAGAAGATAACAAAAAACTACTTTATCGGTTAGTCAATAATTTAGGCTATTGTCGACACGGGGTCTCACAAGATCTCAAATATTTAACAGAAGCTCTCAAAGTTGCTATTGATAAAAATAATAAAGAAGCTTTTGATATAATCTTTAAATCCACAGTCACTAACCTAGAAGATTACAATTCTTTCGTAATAAATCTTCTTGAACATGCAGTAGGAACAGATAATAAAAACACAGAAATAATACTAGAATTACTCAATAAGTTAAAGCCGAGTACTGAATTTAGGCTTGGGGAAAAATCAACAACAGTAGGTGAATATGTTGTTGATAATAATATTCTTAAATACTCTATGATAGAAAGAATAGATATAAGTAAAGAGCAAATCACAAAAATTACCACATCTGGGAATAATGGAATGCTAGATAAAATAGCTGAAAAGATAGATCCCAGTTTGAAATACGATACTAATGGCAATAACTTATTTCATTTAGCCGCACAATCAAACAACCCTGATATACTCGACACATACCTAAAGAAGTGCAATTATGAAACGTTTATGGGTGTTCTTGGAATTAATGACAAAAACAATAATGGCAAAACACCTTTAATGCTTGCTATTGAGAAAGGATCTTTAGAGGCAGTTCAAGTATTAGCTCCAAAGTCTGACTTAACTATTTCTGACAAAGATAGGAACAACCCTATTCATCTTGCTATGTTAAATGATAATAACAAAGCACTATTTGAATTAATAACTTCCGATTTTGGGAAAGATGATAAAGCAAAAACAGATAAACAAAAAGAAATAGGCTCAGCTATTAATACAAAAAATAAATATGGCAAAACACCTTTAATGATTGCTATTGAAAATGGAAATTTTGATGCAGTTAAAGTATTAGCTCCAAAGTCTGACTTAACTATTTATGACAAAAATGGGAACAACCCTATTCATCTTGCTGCAATGGCTACGGCTACAACTGGGGATGATGCAGCTTCTACACCTACGGCTTCAGCTGGTGGTGGCACAACGTCTGAACCTGATAATAGAACAGCTATTCTAAATGAATTACTAAATGCCAATACTCAAGGATGGGTGGCTAAAAATAGTCCAGAATGGCTGGATAAAAGTACTGGTGGAGCTTTAAGCTCTGCTAGCATCTCGCCTATTAATAAAATAAATACTGCTGGTAAGACACCATACCATTTAGCTGTGGAGTCTAAAAATATAGAAACCGTTAAAGCTTTAGAAAAAAATAATGCTGACATAACAAAAACAACTAGTGATAAGTTTGGTGCACTTCATCTTTTAGTACAAGCAGGTACATCAGATCATGATCTTATGCAACATTTAACTAATAAAGAAGAACTCATAAAAGTACAAGATGGAGATAATAGAACACCTCTATTTTATGCAAAATCTGCTGATGTTATAAAAACACTAATTCAAGGAGGAATTGATCCAAATCATAATGACAAGCATGGATTCAATGCTCTTAATCATGTATTAAAATTTAAAGGGAAACAAAAGGCTGAAGTAGTTACTGCACTTCTTGGTGCTGGATCAAATATAGACCAAATCAGTAAGGCATGGGGAAGTAATATTGATTTAATTGGGCAAAAAAAAGAAGATATTAAATTAGATAAATTTTCAGAAGCAATAAAACAAGAAAATGTAAGAACTAAGATAGAAAGAAAAATAGATAATACTCATAATATAAGAGAATTTAATAGCAAGTACAGAACAAACTTAAATAGCAATAAAATATATTTAGAAGATGATTTAAGAAGAATACATAGCGAACTCATGGAACAATTTAATATTGATCATGAGAAAGAATTAGATATCAATAAGATGTACACTATTGCTGAAATAAAAAAACTTAGTTTAAGTGATGATGAAAAAGAAAAATTAATGCCTCTAGCCTCTGAAAATTATATGCAGGCTATAGAAACTATTACTTATGATGCATCCGAGTTTGAAATCAGGGAGAAAGCACAGCTAAAAAGAGAGCACGGGAATGAACTACAAGCAAAAAACTTAGATTCACTCGCAGAGAACATAAAGGAAGCTAAACAAATAATTTATGATGAATCTCGAACTGAAGATGATAAAGTAAGAGACCTACTTGAAAAAAATAAAAGTTATCAGATGCCTCGGGTACAATTAGAACTTGAAAGATCATACAGATCGAAAAAACTTATTGAGCATGAAAAAACTAAATTTGCAAAAGAAGGAAGGATGTATACAGCATTAAAGGAATTAGCAAATTATAAAAAAGATGATAAACATGCCCCTAAGAATATTACAAAAGGAAATTTTTCAACATACCTAGGCAAAACACAGGGTATCCCACCTAAGCATCAAAACCCAAATTTAATTATAAAACATACAGATGGTGTCATTAAAATATACACAGATGATTTTAAGATAAAAATCACCAATCAAGATAAATGTGAAATAAAACGATATGGTGGTAGCTATAAAACCCTAGAAGATGCTAATAATTATTTATCACACATTATAGGCACAGAATCACACCCCCACCCTAACAGCCCTGCTTATATTGATAAACAGGAAAGCTTTCCTGACCATGATAGAATTTTATTTCATGATAGTTATGGCAATTTTAAATTAGAATCAGGAAAAACAGATGATATAGATGGATATATTGCTATGAAATATCCAGAAATAGATTTCAGTGGCTTTTCTCAACAACAAAAAGTAGAAATTGTATATAAGCATCAGCAGGATATGTTTCATACATACGCTGATGGAAATCTAGACAAAATAGAAAAAGTCAGTATATCTAATGACTTTCCAGAACGTAATACAGAAATATTAGATGAGAAGGCATGGGATTCATTATCACAAATAGCATATGAGCATAACTACCATCTTAATCTAGATAGATTAGATAAAATAAAAGATAGTTATAATCCTAAAAACCCAAATCCTCGCAACGCTTTTCTTACTAGCAACTCATCATATATAAATGCAAAAAAAACATTAAAAGAAATACATGAAGGCAGTGTTAATAGAGCTAAAAATGTGATGAAAATGCATCCTCAAGGGGTCATTACATTATCTGATTTTTTAAATGAGAGAACTAGTAAAAATGAGAAACCTATTTGGATGAGTGATGATGTAACAACGTTAAATGACAATGGCACTGTTACGTTAGATTATGCCAAATATAAACTTAGCAAATCTGAGAAGGAGCAATTAAAAGAATATCCGGATGATATGCGATTATTAGGCAAAAAGAATCGTTATGAGGCACTAAAAGCATTAAATGGTAAAAATATTACAAAAGACAAGCACAAACTAGCAGCCACTAGGTATTTAGGAAGTTACACTTCAGCAGCATATAACAGTAAAGCGATAAAAGATCTCGACAAAATGATGCCTGTTGAATCTTCTGAACATAGTGATCTAGCTCATGTAAAAGAAAATGATAAGGTTTTTTTAAACGGAGTTGCTAATGAAGATACATTTAACATCATGGCAAGTTTAGGAATAAATGAAACTGAATACGCAGAAATGACCTGCGCTATGGGCCTTGAAGTTAAAAGTGGAATGTTATATGAATTATCCTTTAAAGATAGTGCAGGAAAAGTTAAGGCAGCATTGGAACTAATAGCTGACACCAAAGAAAAGAAAACAGCTACAAAAGAGTTGGATAAAGAAATTAATGATATTAATGCTAAAACATTAACTGAAGCAGAAAAAATACAGGAACTAAACAAGTATATAACTACTAAAATAGGTCGAAATAACACAGATCCAATAAATATTAGGTATAAAGACGCATTGAATGTTTTAAACAGCCACAAAGCTGTAAAAATAGCTAATAAATCAGATTGGTTTAGTTTAAATGTTCCAGCAGCGCACCTTGCTAGTTGCATAGTAAGAGACACAGGAGAGCCAGATTGGTTACCTCATGAATGGAAAAGTAGGATAGATATATCAAAGAGCACATATGATCCTTCAACACATGAGCTAAAATTAGTTTTAGATGGAGCCGAGCATAAAATTAACATAACTGACTCCAAGAGCATTAGTGATGTATTTGGTCCCAAGCTGATATATGGAACCCCTGAAGAAAATGGAATTAAACTTAAGATAAAAGATAGGCTAGATATAGATGAAAATGAATACGCCCAACTAACTAACACTATGGGCTTTGAAGTTAAAACAGGAGGAATGATACGGACTACAACTAGCATATCATCCACGTATTACTCTTTTAATGATAGTGCAGAAAAAGTTAAGGCAGCATTGGAACTAATAGCTGACACCAAGGAAAAGAACACAGCTACAAAAGATTTGTATACAAAAATCACTGAGATTAATGGTACTACTAATACTAATGTCAAACCATTAACGGAAGCAGAAAAAATACAGAAACTAGAAACTTACCTAGAAGGTAAAAAAGGAACAGATAAAAATGATCCAAAATATATTTCTTATACAAATTCATTGAATGCTTTAAACAGCCACAAAGCTGTAAAAATAGCTAATAAATCAGATTGGTTTAGTTTAAATGTTCCAGCAGCGCACCTTGCTAGTTGCATAGTAAGAGGCACAGGAGAGCCAAAATGGTTACCTCATGAATGGAAAAGTAGGATAGATATATCAAATAGCACATATGATCCTTCAACACATGAGATAACATTACATTTAAAAGATGCACCCAAGCATCCAATTACAATTGATATAACTCACTCCAAGAGCATTAGTGATGTATTTGGTGAGAATATGGTCTATAGAGTAGCTAACAAAGAATCTATAGAATACAAGAATAGTGACTATGCCAAATGTAGTCTAGAAAAGACTCCTGATATTATTTTTATTAGGGATCATACCGGAAAAATGAAAAACTTAAAAGAAATTGATTTTGACCTATATACAGGCAAACCTAATTATCTAAAAAATACTTCTTTTTCATTTGATTCTTTTTGTGATGCAAGATCTAATTTATCAGATATAGGTCCTGTAATATCATTTCAGAAGTATCTAGAAGCTGCTGCAAGATCAGCCACTCCTAGAGTTAATATATATGATATATCTTTTGATCAACTAGTAAGACAAGTTGAGTCTATTTTAGATAAAGTGATTACTGATCCTGATAAAGAAGTAAAAATCGCTTCTGTAAGGGGTAGTATAAATGTTATAAAAGAAGGCTCTGATACAGATAAAATAAGTATATTTTTACAAAAAATAAATGATTCGAATACATTAACAGCCGATGACAAAGATTCAATACAAAAATGTATTCCAGAAATAAGTGCTACAAAGAGATTAGAAATAGCTAAAGCAATAAATAATACAGCTCTTATAAAAGAATGTAATTTGATGACAAAAGACTGCTATGATGAAAACAATATAAGTGATCAAACATGGGGATTCATTGGAGCAGATAAAGATGCTATTGAAGGTATGACTAGAATAAAAGAATTAGCGCATGCTTCACTTGATACCATACTTGAAAAGGGATATATGCTTAATAATGCAGCAGATGAAATGCTTTTAATAAGTAGATTAATAAAAGAAGGAATGACATCATATAATATAGATAACCGAATTAAAGCTGACAATATAACCAATAGAAATAAAGCATTAGATTCAAGTAATGACGAAAATCCTAATCAATTTCTTAGACCGGCATATAATATAGAGGTCAAAGCGCAAAATTTCCGGTCATACCGTGAATTATTTGATTATTTATCAGCAAGCAAAGGTAGTAACTATAATATTACAAAATTTAAAAACGATCATAAAGAAATACCTGCTTCCTACTCTTATTTACAAACACTTTTAGAAGATTATTCAGAAGCAAAAAGTACAGGAGATTCTCTGAAAGCCAAAAAAATAATGGACCATATAGAAACCTTTGGGCAAATTTTGGGTAGTGAGTATATTCTAAAGCTTAAACAATCTGATTTATCAGTTCCAGCAGCAAAAGAACTAATTAACTTAATTAACATTAATGACTTGGATCGTTTTAATAAATATTGTGAAGATACCGCGGACACATCTCATCTAGATTTTATTCGGGAGGCTGAGGCATATATCTCTCAAGAGACTGAAGTTAGAGAACCAAGTATATTTCCTAACTTCAACTTCATGTATTTTTTCGGTTACCACGTTACCCCACAAGACACAAGATGTATTAACAAGGAAGATTTTACTAGAATAAATGAAGTACTAAGCAAGCTCAATACTCATGACAGAATATTAGAGGTTAAAATCACCCCCGATGGTAAAGATGAACAATCTCTAAAGAAGTTTTTGACAGAACGTATAGAATCATTTACTGAAGAAGACCAGAAATTAGCAGAGGATGCAATTTTAGAAACTTACACAGAAAGTACCACTAATGAAATTCGGGACATGTTCAGGGATGAATTAGATACAACAGGGTTAGAAAAGGTTAAAGAAAAAATCACTAAATTTGAGAAAGAATCGGGAAATACTCAAAAACTTAGCACAATAAAAGAGAGAATAGATTTATTAAGCGAGACTAAACAAAAAATACTTACTCTAAAACTAGAGGGTCTAGATATAATTGGGGATGACTTTGACAAAAAGTTAGAAGAGAAAATCAAGGAAAAATTTAAATCAAGAGAAGCAGATAGATTTACATATAATGATACTGTTGGAGCACAATTAAGTTTTTCAACTCATTTAGGTCAATTATATACTGAGATCAAAGGCACAAGTTATGCTGATAAGTTCCCGGAAACTGAAACAGCTATAATAGATGGCACAGAAAATATCAGCGCCATATTTAAGGTAGAATCTCATAGTAATATAGCTACATGCCTTCAAGCAGAAGATCCAAAAAAAGGAATAGCAGAAGCAAGAAACATTGCAAACATTGAAGTACAACAATTAGGCATAGATAAAGATAAAAATTTATTAGATCTTCTAGTTGATTTACAGGCAAAAATAAATATGACTGGAGATATTGGAATAGACCTTAATCTTGTGAGTTTCTCCAAAGCAAGAAATTCTTTAGCTGGCATGCTTAGGACCAACCTGAATCAATTAGAATTAAAACAGGCCATTGCCGAGACTAAGGAAATAATAAAAGCAACAGAAGAAAAAATTAAAATGGCTCCATTACGTAGTCAGATTACTCAACTACAAAAATCCGTTGATACACTAAACCAAAATGACCAAGTTAATAATACTAAATTAGGTGAACTACAAGAATCCGTTGAGAGTGCAAATTCTAAAATTAATGATGTAAATACATCTGTATCAAGTATGGAACAAAAAGTAACAAGTTTAACTACTCAACATCAAAATTTAGTTTCAGATACAAACCAGAAACTAAGATATTATAGTAGCACCATGAGCAATATGGCTTTTTCATTACGAATTATAAATAATTCATTATTGGGATTAGATCAAACACAACAACAAATAGCTTATCAACAACAACAAATAGATCAACAGCAACAACAAATAGCTGGTCAGGCAAACTTTTTAGATATAGCAGAAAACTTCCAGGTAAGAATAGCACACTTAGAAGGTATGCAACAACAAGGCAATCAGATAGACGAGAGAATAGAAGACTTATCGAATACAATTGCAGCTAGAGTAATTGATATTATGAGAGAGGCCAACCCTAATCAGGATGATGAATTAACAAGCCTTAAGGCACAGATAGAAATGTTAAAAGCTGATTTGGAAAGTCATCATAGTAGAGAAGAAGAAATTGCACAACTTGAGAAATTCAAAATGTTCGTTTTGGGAATCAAAATAACACCTGAAGGGAAGTCAATTCAAGATTTTTTAATAGAAGAAGCACAAAACATTGAACTTGCTCCTATATCTGTGAAAGGACTTGAAAATATTAAAGATAAAATGACTAATTTAGATAGTGATAATGCTTTCATTAAATTTTGCACAGAAATTGTTAAAGAAGATAAAGTTTATGAAGAACAAAAAATAAAAATTATAAATAATCTATATAAGAATATAACAGGAAATCAAACTGATTTGATATCAAAAATTGATGACCTAAAGAATTTTCATAATCGTGACTTAGATCATGCAATTTCTGATCCTCAAACTGCAATATCATCGAGTGCTATTGATGAGTCATTTTCAACAGTGGCTGCAGCAGGTAATGATCCAACATTTACTGCATCAAATTCCAATTCTTGGTTTAGCGATTTAGCTTATTATTTTACTTCATATGAAGAGATAGATAAAAGGAAAAAACTATATGAAAGTTTTATAACAAAATATGATTCTCTGTTTCAAAGAAATGATGCCATACTAACTAAAACCAAAATAGGTAGAAATAAAATATCGAAATCAGAAAATCTTTATGACCTTATATATGAGTTAAAAAATGGTCATCTAGAATCCTATTGCCATAATGTAAATGAAACTGAAATAAAAGAAGAATTAGAAAGACTCAACAATCTATACAAGCTAGAAGAAATTAAAAATAGGTGCACTACAATAGATAGTTATGATACCAATCATATAAAATTTAAAGAAGCAACGAAAAAAAAGGCTTATGAAAAAATATTTGAAGGAGAAGGAGAAGGAGATCCTAGTACTGCCACAAATCTTAGTGATGCTATTTTTACAAAAATTGAACTGCTAAGCGCTGACCCGAATAGCAACGTAATTGATTTATATTCTCGGGCTGATATAGAAACAAAAGTAGCACTTTTTGAAATAGAACTTAATAATACAAATACTTATAGTGATTTAACACATGACCAAGAAATATATTCTGAGATTTACAAAGAAATCCTGAGCCTTCCAATTGATGAAACAGAAAAAGAAACTTTAAAAGGCTGTTTAATAGCTGATAATAACGAACATAAAAAACAAATTTTCTTTCCAAGAGATAGGAGTACAATAGTTGAAAATGCATTTAAGGATGATCCTAAAGGGGCATCAATGATAAAATTAGCTACAGACTGTATTTCAGAATTAGAATCTAAATTTAGTATCAAACTAGTACAAGTAGAAAAAGATGAGATTTCAACAAGTGTTGGGGAGTTATATGATAAAACTAATGTAAATTTTAGAAAAGATATAATATTACAATCTCTACAACAAGGAAGAAATACACTATATTTATTAGATAAGTCATTTCACGATAAGAACATACCTAATCTTACTGAAAAAATCAAAAAGATTAATCCATATGAAGATTACAGTGAGCCGACTCAGTATGATAGCCTCTTAAAAGAATTTGGTATAGATGATCCCCACATAAGTCGTTCACCTGGAGCAAATAATTCCCGATAATTAGCTAAAATTCCTAGCTTTATAACAAAAATCAGCAAAATATAAAATCTTTACTATACTTAGACCATACAAGTAACTTATTTGGAGAAATATTATGCAGTTTGATCGTAACGGAAATCCTATAAATACCAGTGATCCTGTAGTAGCTGTAAAAGAAAATGTTTTTGAAACTATACAAAAATCTTTACAAAGTCAATTTTTCCAACAATATCGTACTGATAACCCAAACACAAATCTCAAATCCATATTCAGCTCTAAAGCAACTGACCTAAGGGATTCAGAGGGAACGTTACAAGATCAATTAAGCATTTACATGGATACACCACTACAGTCCTATATAGGAAACGAGCAAGAAGAAAAGAAAAAAGAAGAAATGGATGCAGTAAGCAAACTAATAGGCTCAATTATAAAAGCAACTAGTAGAAATTTAAAAAAGGAAAAAAGTTTCACATCATATAATGAGGTATATGCAAATATAGATGTAATTTTGCTACGTATATTTGCTTCACAAGTTGACGTAAGTAGCGAAGCAGCAACTAAAATGTTGGAATTAATAGAAAATATTAACAAAAAAGATAGTTACAGTCATGATGCAACTAAGCTTAGAGTTGGAGCAATCAGCGAATTAGCACAAGAGTGCTTAAAAATGTTAGCAGGGGAAAAAAGTAGTGCACATATAGATACTCCACCCGCTTATATTATGACTGAAATCGTAGATACAGTTACTAGAGTTAAAAATAGATTAGACGAAGAATACTTAGCTCTCAGTAATGAAAATATGTCAACTGATAGAACAAAAATAGTATTTGGGCAAATAATTGCAAACAACAAAACAGGTATTACTGTTAATGATCTTCTGTTAAGAGACGCCAATGGTGACTCTCCTCTACATGTAGCTATAAAAATGAGAAATGACACTGCAATTGAACATATGATAGGATTAGCCAATTCACTAACTGATAGAACTCAAAAAGCAAAAATATTTGACGCGAAAAATTATCTTGGCCAATCTCTTCAAGATGTAAACCCATCTAAAAAAGTTGATTACGAAACATTAGTTGACCATTCAAGTGATCAAGTAGTTCCTATACCTAAAAGGGAAGACGATATAACGGTTTTAAAAGATAAAATAAAGACACTTATTGAATTATTAGATGAACAAGTAAAAAAACCTATTCAAGATAAATATCAAACCGCTGCAAGAGATTCCGCAATAGAAAGCATTCTAAGAGATATTCGAGTAAGTATATCTGAGGTTTGTACTAAACAAATGAGGCTTGATGTACTTGGAGACAGAGACATTTTAACCGTATACAATGCAGCGATAGCTCCTTTATTATCTAAGCCTATTCCAGGCACTTCTGCATTAAATATTTCAGATATGTCAGGTCATACAGTAGGAAACAAAAATATCTCAGAAACATTACTTGCTAAATGGCAAAGCTTAATAATACCAACACAAAGTGAGGAAGAATCTACACATGATTTTGATAAGGCGTTAAATGATATGATAAGTGCCAGCTTATGGAAAAAATTTCATGCTGCAGATGATACTTTTCTTAAGGGTCTTGGACGTGTTGCGAGTGTATCAAAACCACAAAGTCGCCTCAACAATATAAGTGAAGCAATTCAGAATTTAGATCCTAATAGCACAGAAGGAAACGATAAAAATAGATTAACAGAAGCATTAGGCGGGATTCAAAAAATAGTTAAATCTTCAGGAAATGATGCTCAACTTACTAAAGAACTAGTAATTGCAAAAACATACTTTGAATTAAGAGCTGATGCTCAAAAAAAACCATTGATTGAAATATTAAAGTCAGTTTATAACCAAAGTGGCTATAGCGATGGAATAATATCCGTATTAACATTTTTTGATGAAGAAAAATTAAATAAAAATTTCAAGGATATTTATAGAAAAGTCTATGGCAAAGAACCGATGCAGGTGTTAAAAGTAGTTGGTGGTGCGGCAACACTTGTAGATATGAATTTATCAAATATTACAGCTCCTCCTTTAGCGGTGGGTGAAAATGAGCCAACTAAAAAAGATTTAATAACTAAATTACTAGCTGGTAATAACGCTAAAATCTTTTCTCAAAGCAATTATGAGATCGGAGAAAGAAAACAACAGGTAGAAGAAATCAGTACAGATGATCCAGTTGAATTACATACAACTATATATGAGCTAGCAAATCCTAATGATAAGATACAAGCAATAGCAGATTTTATAAAAACAACCCCTAATTATAAATTTACTGCAAATGACATAACACCATTATCGGACTTAGGAATTACTATTGAGGCTGGCAGAAGTATAGACACTATAATATCTATCGTAGATCATAAGCTTAGCAGCACTAAAGTAGCCCCGCCTCCTGTACCTACAACCCCTCCTCCAGTAACAACTCTAGCTGAATTTATTAAGGATACTACTAATGCGGGAACCTGGGGCAATGATCTAAAAGCAGCAATAGAGGTACAATTCAATTCTAATTACGTAATTACTGAAGAAGAAAAAAGTAAAATAAAAGCAATATTTAGATTTGGTGATAGAGTTAACATCAATACTATATCTGATATTTTGGGTGAAAGTATAACCCTAAATACTCCACCTCCTCCTCCACCTCCACGTAGTATTGGCGGCGGAGCTGCAACAAAAAATGCTCCACCTCCTCCTCCACCTCCACGTAGTATTGGCGGCGGAGTTAGTACAGAAAGCCTAGGTGATTATATTAACAGTCTAGAAAATATCCCTACGATAGATAGACTTGTAACCAAGCTTAAGAATATTATAGTGGAGAGTTTTGGAAATGATTATAAATTAACTCAAGAAGACAAAAATATCCTAGCAGAGAAATTCAATAAAAGTCTATTTGGAGAAAATAGATACTTTGATAAAGTCATGAGTTACAAAGACTTCCTAGAAGAAACATTAAGTCCACCCAAGGTTGATGCAGCACTGTCTAATACTTCCAGTGTTTCAGCTACGCAAGAGACAAAACCAATTGCAGGACCTGTTGATAAAGGAACAGAACGACTTGTCGCTCTTGAAAACTTATTAGGACAGCAAAATGGAACAGAAAAATATGAAATAGCAGCAGCTACTAATAAAGATGAAGTTAAAGAAGCACTAGCGAATATACCTGATATGGCTTGGAAAGTAAGAAGTATGCAGGAAAGCCTAAATGCTATTAGGTCATCTATTCCTACTTATTTTGACTATGTTACATATAAAGATGGGGGTAGAGTGCCTAAAGAAGTAGGCATAGGTAAAAAAGTAGTCGAAGATGAAAAAGGCAACACAACAAAGCATACCCTCACGAGTGTTCTAGGTGGATTATTTAAGAATAAACCTGGTGATGATCCTCAAAGTAATTTAAAACCTACAAATAAAGATGGAGGTACAAATTCAAATACGCCGGGAAAGCCGCCTTTGTAACAAAGGAACAGGAACAAATACTAGCTCTAAGACGTGCATTTGAAGGAAGTGATAGTGAAGGGGATAGTTCTTCTGATACCGATAGCGTCATTTCAGGTATTGAACCAGATAATGATGTGCCTATGATAGCGGAGGATACTCGGGGATATGAAAATCAAAAATCAACGCAATCTTATGATGTAAATACATTATTTACAGCACGATCTGGTCTTATGAATGGAGCTAATGAAAGCCCCTCACATCAACAGAAGAGTGTTACAATTGATGTAGATGATATTGAGGGAGTTGCGAAGAGCGCTATAGACAAAATCAAAGAATTTGAAAGGAAGATTGAAACAATAAAATTTGAAGATTCTTTTAATGATAAGCATGAAGTAACTATAGATTCAATAATGAATCAATATAGCAATTATGTATTTAATGAAATAGAACTTGATCAACATGTAATTACTGATCTAGAAAAATATAATTCTCAACAAACTGCTATATTCGAGTTATTAGATGGTGGTGTCCATATAAATCTAGATAGCCTTAGACGGTGGAGTGATAACCTATTAGATATTGATGAATCATTTAAAGACAATAGTAAGGTACAAGATGCTATTATGATGTTTATAGAGAAAGCTAATGCATACGATACTACTAGCAAAGATCCCACAACAAAAAAAGCAATAGAATTACTGATATCTAATATGGAAAAAAACCCTATATATACACATATAGAACAAAATAGACTCGGACCAAGATAGCCATTTTCATGCTATTTTAAACCCTTTACGCACATATAGTAAAAGTACGGCGTACAACAACTATAATAACAATGATAACAAGGGGTTAGAATGTATAGACTACTAAGATATGGCAAAGATGGCAATGAAGTTTCATATAAAATAAAAGATATTGTAAGCAAGCATCTATATAATGAAAAGGGTAATCCACTATACCAAACATCTCAATTGGGTGAATTGCCTGCTGGCATAATGCGAGAAGATACTACAGATAGTATAGACGTACTAGCCTATCTAAAAAATGATACAGATTTACCCCTATCTCAAAATATATCAAAGATAATTAATGATCCTAAATTAAGAGAAAAAATACAATACGTGTTAGGAGTTGGGACTCAAGCATTCAATGAAGATGACAATGTAGTTAAGATACTTAGAAATAAGTTAGCAAACTTTGAACAAGTCACCTTAGGCATTTTAGCCTTAAAAAAGTTCTATACTGGTAAGGATATGCAGGAATTCAAAGCAATGCTGACCTTATATAAGAATGACCCAAATTTCAATCCAAATTTTGTATCGCTTATAAATGATGTGGCAACAAGTCATAAATTGGGACCAGAAGATATAAATAAAAAGATAACCGAAGCTATAAGTATTTTAAGTTATCTTGAGCATAGTCAAAATCTTGATATAAACAATTATGTAGTTCAAAATTATTTATTGAGAGAAGAAGGTGTAAAATCACCTGATATTGATGAATTAAGGGAGATTACTCAAGATAGTTATGATTTAATAAAAAAAAATTACAATGTATCTCAATTAGACTCTAAGCTTGCTTTTAAAAACTCATTAGCAGAAATTACGCCTGAAATAGAAAAAATTTTAAAAGAAATAATTAAGGAAAATCTAGATGCAACTCTATCAGCTAATAGTTTTGGAGAAATATTTGTCAAGCTAAATGAAGATAGCCCTAAAATACCATTAAGAGATCCAGAAGTGTTTAGTTATGGCACTTCCGAGACTAACATTGGGGCAAATACACCGATATTGATCGACCAAGTGGCAGCGATAGTAAAATCTGCTTTGTATCAAGATAAAGTAGATAGTATAGTTTCTTGTACAATTCCAGCTGGTAATGCCCAAATACAAAAATCACAAGAAAATACCATACTTGAAATATTGAGCAAACTCAAATATAAAGAAACTTACAGAGATCCTAACTATATAAATGTAATTAGAAAGTATTTTTATATTCCTGAAGATATTATACAAAAAGCATTTAACGGAGGTGATGTAGCCGAACTATTAAGTACTAAAAATTTCATCTTTCAAATACAAAATGGGGCATATCACTATGTATCTGTTAGCATGAAAATAGATGATACAAATAATATATCTTTTCAATACAAAGACTCTACGGATGGATCTGTAAGTAATTTTAATAATATACCTTCTAAGACACAATCTTTAATTAAAAATCTATTAAAAAGTATAAAAGGTGTAAATAAGGGAGGAACTTTTTTTACAAATACCTCTTATATACAACAACAGCGTGATGGAAATTCATGCGGCTTTTGGACAGCAGTCAATTCATTAACATTAGGAGATTATCAATTTATACCAAAAGATGAATATGATATTTTAAGTGATTCAAATATAAGAAACAAAATATTTTCCAAATTAAAGCCATGGTCAATCAACGGTAAGATTGACGGACATCTCATGAACCCTTGGGGCACTAGAAACAGCGGTAGAACAAAAACAGACGATACGAACCAAGGTGGTTTATTAAGCAATTTTAAATTAACAAGATTTATAAAAGATATGTATCGGACTCAAAATAATGGTAATGATCAATTAGAAGCAGAAAAAACAAAGATTAATAAAGAAGTTAAAGAATGTATTAATGGTTTAAATAATGCTACAAGCAAAGATGATTTTATAGCTAAATGCAAGCGTATTTCGGAAAATAATTTCAGCAAAGAAAATATTGATGAATTTAATAAATTATTAGATCATAAAGATAAAGTGTTTGATGAAGATGGTTCACGTAGATTTCTAGAAAAAATAATATCTTGTTCTGAAATAGAAGATAAAAACTATGATTTACAAACTGATAATGTAAAAAAAATAATTGATATTTATAGAATTGTAAGCGATGAAAATGATAAAAAAATAGATAGGATAAAAGAAGTTCTAAAAGATATAGAGAATAATATCATTGAGGATCTTTTATATAATTATGCTAATCAAAACGAAAAAATAAAAGAAATAAATGGGTACATAGACAAAAAATATTTTTACAAACTTTTTTTGGCAGCTAGCAGTGACAAAGATTTAATAATTAAAATTATAGATAATACTGTTTATAAAGAAAATAACTTTATAGAATTTCTAAACGATAACGAAGTCATCGAAGAAAACCCGAAACTTCTAATAGGATACAGCCATGCTCTCTATAAAGACTTAAGTCTTGATTACTTTTGTACTTTTTTAGAATCCATACCAATTGATTATAGAATTGCAGTTATAAGAAGTTTTAAAGATGATACAATGCAAAATATCCTATTAAAAGCAATTGAAAAAAGTGATGATATTGAGTTTATTCAAAGAATATTACCCGAAGTTAACACTGGAAAAAATGAAGAATTAAAAGATATATTAGATAAAACAACGTTAACAAGAAAAACAGTTGTTAAAGCACAAGAAATACTTACTCTATTGGAAAAACGAAATTATGATCCTAACTATATTGATAGCAAACAAAAAGAAATTAAAAAAATAATACCTTATGCAGATAGAACTTTTATTAGTGCTATGGGTTCGATATATTCTCTTCCCAGTGTTTCAGAAAAAGGAATAGGCAGTGGTAATGATGCTAACACTAATAGTTTTATATCATCTTTAAATTCTTTTGGCAGAGGTGCTGCTGCCTCAATAATGGCGATTCCAGCTGGAATATACTATGGCAGTAAAAAATTACTTGGTAAACTTCAATCAACAAGTAGTATCCAAGTTAAAGGAAACGATACTGATATCGAAACAACACCATTATTAAAAGCTAACCGTGAAAAAAAGAAAGTAGATGATCGAACTACTACTTTCAAAGGATTTATTCCTGAAACACAAGGACAACATAAAAAGGTTATACTTACTGATGCTAATGAACAAGGCTTGCCCATAGATCCTCAGGGTATACAGGAAAATGAGCAACAAATAGAACGTCGGCCCAGAACAAGGAATAGTTTATTAAATCATATTACACATGGTAATATAAATATGATAGGTGAAAAAGATTATTTTGAAGCTACTCAAATTACTGTCACGAGTAGAGGAGAGAACACCGTATCTCCATTATTAAATCTTAAAAATGCTGGTGATGAAATAAATGATCCATCACTGATAGCATATAAAATTGTCGATTCTCTAGAAAATGAAGACGCTAAATCAGCACTTAGAACTTTATTTTTGCAAAACTTCCCCGTTAATGGATCACAAGCAAATGCATCTAGTGATTATGACCACTTTATAAATTCAGTAAATCAATCAAACATAGATGAAAGTATCAAAAAAATGATTATTGAACAAGCAAATCAAATTATAGGATTTGATGATGAAACTATTTCTGAAAGTGGTGATAGAATACAACCCTTAGAATATAGAAATTATGGTACATTTAATAAAAATGAAGATGTGAGTACTACTGAAACACCCTCTGGTAATACACTACTATGCGCTGCTCCATTTGGTTTAGATAGCGATGCAAGCTCGGATTATGATACAGTAGGATGCTTTAATCCATTTTTAGGTGGAAGAAGTAGATTCTCTAGTGATGACCCCAGCACCCCTCTTACGTTTTCAGGTGGTGGTAGAGTTGCAACTCCACCAAAACAAACATTGTTCCCACCTAGGGTTCCTGATACCTTCCTAAATGCTGTTATTCACTCTCCAGCAGATAAAAAAGCTGATCGACAAACAAACTTTGATTCCCTACTAGGTTTAGCTAGAGAACAAAAAACAAATATTAGTAGTGATTTTGTAACAAATAATCCTGATCAATCAATAGAAGATAAATTCAGAAAAGATCATGATTTCAGCATTAGCTATGTAGATGTTGCCGATAATCAAGAACAGAAAGAAAAAGACATTATATACATGGCTGCAAGCGCGGCTTTGGATCTAAAACTAGAGCCTGTAATAATATATGGCGGAACATATGAAGAACAAATAATAGCTATTAAAAGCGCTTTAAGACAAGGCTTTACAGCTATTACTGTATGCGAACCTAAAAAAGGCACAAAACCAGATGAGTATACAGAGCTATTAAATCTAACCAGAATGATAAGAGATAATTATAAAGATCATGGTAGCTGTTTAGATACTATGAACAATATAGAAAATCAAAGAGTAACTGTAAAAGATAGCGTTAATAATGTTTTAACTGATACCGAAAAAGCATTATATAACGACATAATGAGCATACCCACACCAACACACAATCATATAGCTAGTCCATGAATATAATTTACTTTTAAAAAAAGCACCCTATACTATAAATTATCAAACTAATCAGGGATGATATGCTAAAGTCAGTTTTAATGCTAATAGGGGTAATACTAACGATCCATAGCATTATATTATTCCATGAAGCCGGCCACTACTTTGCTGCACGTATATTTAAAATAAAAGTAAAAACATTTACCGTTGGCCTTGGAAAAACTATCTGGCAATATATCGATAAAAATGATGTAACTTGGCGTTTTGGAATATTCCCCCTCGGAGGATATGTAGTTTTACTAAATACTCAGCTAGACAAAGTATCCCTAAGTGAGTTAAAACAATCTTTTAATATAAAACCACTTTGGCAAAAAATAGTAGTCTATCTAGCAGGACCACTAGTTAATATATTGTTAGCAATTATAATTTATACAGGCCTTTTTCTAAGTGGCATGTATGAAGTAAAACCAAATATTGCTAGTATTATTAATGGTTCTGTAGCTTATAAGGCAAATATTGCTACACCAAGTCTAATAACAAGCATTAACGATAACAAAGTTTCTTCATGGCGTGAAACTAGTATTGCGTTAATAGATTCTCTCGGCAAAGATAGCAAAATAAAACTAAGCACTAACATTGATAATTATGAACTTAACACTTCCAAATGGGGCATTCATACTCTAAATTTCAACCCAATAGAAAATATTGGCTTTAAAGCATATATCCCACCAACACCTGCGGTTGTAACAGAAATAGTCAGAGACTCACCTGCAGATGGCCAATTAAAAATTGGTGATAAGATACTTTTTATAAATAATACTAAAATTACAGATTTTTCTGATTATGAAGAAGCTTTAAAACACCTAGCAAATAAAGAAATAAAAATTACTATTAGCAGTAACGATAGCACTAAAGTAATACCAATTAAAACCAGCTGGACTTTTAAAGACGGCTGGAATATTGTTGGTTATTTAGGAATAAAACCAAAACTTACAAAATGGCCTGAAGATAAAATTAATCTTAGAAAATATAACTTGCTTGGCTCAATTGGCGCTGCCATTGATTCTACTCTTAGCATGCTACATTTTAACTTTATTGTTCTTGGGAAAATATTAACTCGAGTTATCCCATTAGCATCTTTATCTGGCCCTATTGGTTTTATAGGAGTTGCGTTTGCATCACTTAATAACGGGATTACTGTATTTTTAGAAGTAGTGGCTATATTTAATATATTAATTGCTTTTGCTAACCTTTTACCAATGCCAGGACTAGATGGTGGCAATATAATATTCCGTATTATAGAAGCAGTTAAAGGAAGAGCTATAAACTATTTATGGCAAGAATTAATAACTACATTTAGCATCATATTCTTGGTTGTATTAACAGTTCATGCTACAATAAACGACTTGTTAAGATTATTTACTAATTAAACTATGTCTAAGTCACTCAAATCAAGATACGCTATTAAAACCGCTGTTGCATCTACATTTACTGCAGCTATATTTTTTTATTTCCATTATAGTAACCCTCAATGGGCAGTAATGAGTACTTTGCTTACGATGCAATCATGCCAAGATAGTCAATGCTTTGAAAGCACCTTAATTGCTGGTTTTAATCGTGCTATTGGGGCTATAGTCGGAATAATGCTAGGCTTAGGGGGCTACTATGCTATGAATGCAGTAGTTTCAGATGGATTCTTTTGGTTGATTATATTCGTTATATTTATAGCTCTATGGATTGCTGTGGTTATTAATCAACGTTTTAAATCTCTTCAGCTAATTCCCGCATGTACTATTATGGTTATCACCATGAGCTTAATAGACTCTAGCAACTTAGTTGCTTATGATCGTGCATTTGAAGTATTAAGCGGAGTAATAATAGCATTAGGATTTAACTTTTTATTTTGCCCTTATCAACAAAACAAAGAATTAGAAATGATTTTCTATAAACTTATAAAAAATTGTCATAATTATTTTTGTCACAGCGTTAGCCCTATTAGTGAAGTAGAAATTAGCGACAAAAAAACAACACAAAAAATAATTAATAATTTGCTAGATAATTTAGAAAATGTAAAAAGAAGTAAATTGACTATACTTGCTGACCAAAATATGCTTAGCCAACAGCAAGCCATTTTGAATACAGCCACGCAAATGACTAATGTAGTATTTCAAATATACAGATCTGCGAATAATATCAAACAAAGCGATCTAGATGATGAAACCCAGTTATTAATATCTAGTATATGTTTTGATCTAGATGTAAAATTTAAAAGAATAATTAAAAATAGATCTATTCAAACTAAACAAGAAGATACAGGACTTGCAAAACTACTCAGTAGCGGTATTAAAAGCAATAAGGTAGGAATAATAGTTTTAATGAATAACTTAGACGAGCTATACAACACAATGTTAGATGTCTACACGATTTGTAAACCAAATCAAAAGAAGAAAAAATAATTACCGAGGGTCGGACTCGAACCGACATGGTGTTACCACCACCGGATTTTGAATCCGGCGCGTCTACCAATTTCGCCACCCCGGCTAACGCAAAACTAATCCTATCAAATTTACATGCAAAAATGCAAACAATTTAAAAAAATCTAGCATTCAACATGTTTTTTTTATACCATTGAATTTCTGAAAATAATGGCTATACATATGAAACTTCATGATTTTGATTATAATCTTCCAAATCATCTAATAGCAACTAAACCGCTGCCCGAAAGACAAGCAAGTCGCCTACTCTACTTAAATAAAAAAAACCAAGAAATACACCATAAAAACTTTTGTGATATTCTATCACTTCTAAATCCAGGTGATCTTTTAGTTCTAAATGACACTAAAGTAATCCCAGCAAGGCTTTATGCTAATAAACCAACAGGCGGTAAGATTGAAATACTAGTTGATACAATCATTGATTCCCATAATATAACCGCAATCATAAAAAGTAATAGCAAGCTTAAAGCAGAACAAGAACTAATTTTAGACCAAGAAACTATTCTTGTAATAAAGGATAAAGAGCAAGGATCATATACTCTTCAAGCAAATAAACCTATATTGGCAATATTAAACAAACATGGCCACATACCACTTCCACCATATATGCAACGAATTGATAATGAGGATGATAAAAATAGATATCAAACAGTATATGCTGCTAATCCAGGAGCAGTGGCTGCACCAACTGCAGGACTACATTTTGATAATGAAATATTAGCAAAAATTAAAGATAAAGGTGTAAACATTGGCTATGTAACCTTACATGTAGGCATTGGAACATTTCAAAACATCAGAACGGAAAATATAGCTGATCATAAAATGCACCATGAATATCTAGAAATAAAAGAAAGCTTAGCTGAAGCTTGGTTAAAAACTAAACAAACAGGTAAAAGAGTGATAGCTGTTGGAACTACATCCGTGAGAAGCTTAGAATCGGCATGGGATGGGACAAAAGTAAATGCAAAAATAGGACATACAAATCTATTTATTACCCCTGGCTATAAGTTTAATACTATAGACGCCCTACTAACAAATTTTCACCTACCAAAATCAACCCTTATTATGCTTACTTGCGCCCTGGGAGGGCATAAGTTTATGCTAGATGCTTATAAAATAGCGGTAGAAAATGAATATAGATTTTTTAGCTATGGTGACGCTATGTTCATTGAATAACTAAGAGAAAGATATGGAATTTAAGTTAAAAAACAGCTGTAATAAAGCAAGGCGTGGGGAGATAAATTTCCCAGACTATGGCACTATCCAGACTCCTGCATTCATGCCTGTTGGCACCAAAGCCACAGTAAAAGGTTTAACCCCCGAGGATATAAAGGCTACAGGCGCTGAAATACTGCTTGGCAATACTTTTCACCTTATGCTAAGACCTGGTGCAGATATAATAAAAATGCATGGTGGCCTACATAAATTCATGCACTGGGATAAACCTATACTTACAGATTCAGGTGGCTTTCAAGTATTTAGTCTTGGCAAGATTGCTAAAATAGCAGATGATGGAGTGACATTCCAATCACCTATAGACGGCAGTAAGATATTCCTTGGCCCTGAAAAAGCTATGACAATTCAACGTGAGCTTGGCAGTAATATTGCAATGATATTTGATGAGTGCACTCCCTACCCTGCATCTTATTCAGAAGCAGAGAAATCAATGGAACTATCATTAAAATGGGCTGAAATTTGTCGCAAGAACTATAATGATGACAAAAATCATACATTGTTTGGTATTGTACAAGGAGGAATGTACTTAGACCTTCGCGAACAATCTTTAGCAGAACTTGATAAATTGAACTTTGGTGGCTATGCCCTAGGAGGATTATCTGTTGGAGAGCCTAAAGATGAAATGGCAAAAGTATTAACTAACATAGCTTATAAAATGCCTGAGCAAAAACCGAGGTATTTAATGGGTGTTGGCACTCCTGATGACATTATTTTTGCTGTAAAAAATGGCATAGATATGTTTGACTGTGTTATGCCAAGTAGAAATGCGAGAAATGGGCATTTATTTACAAGCACTGGTGTAGTCAGAATACGTAACCAAAAATATCGTGAAGATTTAACTCCACTTGATAAAAATTGCAGCTGTTACACTTGTAGTAATTTTTCAAGAGCTTATCTACATCACCTACAGCGAACAAATGAAATTCTCGGCCCTGTATTAAATACTATTCATAATCAAACATTCTACCAAAATCTAATGTCAAGATTGCGCTTAGCTATAGAACAAGGTACTATCTACACTGATCCGAGTTTAACTAGCAAATATGAAACCGTGGAGTGAATAATGAATCGTTTTTTATTGCCAAGCATTTTATTGCCGAGCATTTGTTTTGCAAGTAATGACTTACTAACTGTACCACCATTACTAGTAGTGTTAGGATTAGTGGTTTTTTTCACTCTTATTCTACCACAAACAAAGCGCAACAATAATCATATAAAGCTTCTTAGTAGCATAAAAAAAGGTGATGAAGTACAACTAACATGTGGCATAATAGGCACTATTAATTCTATATACGACCAATTTGTGAAACTAGAAATAAACAGCGGAACTTATCTAACTGTAGACAAATCCGCGCTGGTAAAAATATTACCTAAAGGAACTATTCAATAAAATCATCATTTGAGGAAAAAATAATGCAAAGTAAATCATCACCAATAAAATTTTATCTTATGTTGCTGACATTAATTCTATCTGTAATCTATGCGCTCCCTAATATATATGGTGAAGATCCAGCTATTGAAGTAGCCACAAACAACCAGAGCGCAATTTCTAATACAATTTTAACTCAAATTAAAACTGAACTTAGCAAAGCTAACCTAGCTTACACTATAACAAATAACGATGATTCAATACTTATTCGTTTTACCGATACAGATGAGCAAATAACAGCCAAAGATATATTAAAAGATAAGATTAGTAACGACAATATTATTTATTCACTTAATCTAGCGCCAAGAACCCCTGCTTGGCTTACTGCATTGGGTGCTTATCCTATGAAACTGGGGTTAGACTTGAGAGGCGGGGTACATTTCTTGTTAGATGTTGATACCAATAGTTTAATAAAAGCCAGAACAAGTGGAGATATAAAAACCATTACACAAGAATTACGTGATCAAAAAATAAGATATAAAGAAATAAAAATTATTGATCAAAAGAATATGAGCATCACTTTAAAAAATGATGCCGATACCCAAGAAGCCAAGATTATTGCAAGCAAAACTTTATCTGGATATAAAATTAAAATAAGTAAAGACAATCCTAATACTATAATTGCCAATCTAAGTAAGCAAAACACACAAGACATGACAAACTATGCTCTTGAGAAAACTATCACAACATTGAATAATAGAGTTAACGAGCTTGGGGTTAGCGAAGCGGTAATTCAGAGACAGGGTGAAAAAAATATAAGTGTAGATTTACCTGGAATACAAGATACTACTAGAGCAAAAGAAATATTGGGAAAAACTGCAACACTACGTTTTCATTTAGTAGACGATACTCAAGATGCTAATCATGCAAAGTTTAATGGTGCTCCCATAGGAACAAAATTATATGATTATGAAGGCCGCCCTTTGCTATTAAAGAATCAAATTGTCCTAAGTGGTGCATCAGTTACTTTTGCCCAAGCTGTAACACAGGATGCAAGACCTGCGGTATTTATTAAGCTTGGTGGTGGTGGAGAATCACTGTTTCATAAAATAACCGGAAAAAATGTTGGCAATCGCCTTGCGGTAGTTTACGTTGAAACAGAAATTAAAAAGCAAATGATTGATGGCAAATGGAATGTTAGGCATATACCTCATGAGAGAATAATTAGTGCAGCAGTAATTAGATCTGCATTAGGTAACTCTTTTGAAGTATCAGGACTATATTCCCAAGAAGAAGCTGAAAACTTGGCACTACTACTCCGATCAGGCTCACTTGCAGCTCCTGTAGATATAGTACAAGAAATGACTGTTGGACCTAGTTTAGGAAAATCAAACATTTATAAAGGAGTATTGTCAGTTGCTATTGGATCACTCTTAGTTATCATTTTCATGTTAGGGTATTATAGGCTATTTGGTTTAATTGCTAATATTGCTTTAGTTTTTAATGTAATTATTATTGTGGCTTTACTATCATTACTAGGTGCAACCCTTACATTACCTGGCATAGCTGGTATAGTTCTAACTGTTGGTATGGCGGTTGATGCTAATGTTCTTATAAACGAGAGAATCCGTGAAGAACTTAGAAATGGTATGAAGCCTCTTGACTGTATTAGTGCCGGCTATGATAGAGCCTTTACAACAATTGTTGATGCTAACGTAACTACCTTGATTGTGGCTATGATTTTATTTAGTTTGGGCTCTGGCTCTGTGAAAGGTTTTGCGATAACACTAACTATTGGACTTCTTGCGTCTATGTTAACAAGCATTTACTTTACTAGGGCTATTATTGATGTAATTTATAATAGAAATAGAGATGTCAAAAGCATTTCAATCGGTATTTAATAAGGAATCGTAATGGAATTTTTTAAAGCAAAATCAAATATTAATTTTATGGGCCAGCGTAAATTAGCTATGGCATTTTCTATACTCCTTTTCATAGCATCTATAGTAGTAACTTATATATATGGTATAAATCTTGGCTTGGACTTTACAGGCGGGACTCAAATAGAGATGTCAAAAGATAGTAGCATCAATATCCCAAGTGTAAGAGCTACTATGGAACAAAATAATTTTACAGGAATAGTAATTCAAGCATATGGTGGCTCTGATAAGATTTTGGTTAGAATCCCTGCTAATAATGAGTTAAGCTCACATTCTGCACTACTTAAGAGAAAAATAAATACAATCTTGCCAGGGTATAATATTGATAAAGTTGAATATATAGGGCCACAAGTTGGTCATGCACTTATGATAAATGGTGTTATGGCATTATTTGTATCGCTATTATTAACAATGCTATATATTGCAGTTAGGTTTGAGTATAGATTTGCAATAAGTGCTGCTGTATCGCTTATTCATGATCCTATTTTAATTATGGGAGTATTTTCATTATTACAGCTTGAATTTAATCTTATTTCGCTTGCAGCTTTGCTTACTATAATTGGTTACTCACTTAACGATACTATTGTTGTTTATGATAGGATCAGGGAAAACTTTAAAAGACATCGCAAAATGAGCCCTACAGACATTGTTAATCTATCAATCAACCAAACTTTATCAAGAACTATAATGACATCAGGTCTAACTTCACTTGTTGTTATTGCTCTTATTGTCTATGGTGGTGAGGTATTACAAGGATTCTCTATAGCTTTGATTACTGGAATTGTAGTTGGAACATACTCATCTATCTATGTAGCTGGGTCCCTAGCTGTAGTCCTAGGACTCGACAGACAATCCTTACTAACCAAAGCAAAGCCTGTTACAGATACAATGCCTTAGCGCGCAACCACTAATTTTTGCAGCTGTGGCCAAAGACTAGGGTTTGCGGTAATAATATCTTTATGTATTAAAGAATCATGAGAGCCATTAAAACCACGTACATATCCACCAGCTTCAGTTACCATTAGGTTACCAGAGGCAACATCCCATGGTTTTAAACCAATATCTATAAACCCATCGTATCTGCCTGCAGCAACATATGCAAGATCAAGAGCGGCTGAACCAGAGCGCCTTACACCTGCAGCATTACTGAATATATTATTAACGATAGTTAGAAATTCATCATTTCTAGTTTCATCAAAGCCACCGCCAGAAATTGCAAGTAATGAATCTTCTACCTTTTTACATTTACTTACTCTAAGTCTATTTTGATTACAACGAGCTCCTTTGCCATTTACTGCTGAAAATAGCTCGTCTTTTACTGGATCATAAATCAAGCCAATCTCTACCCTTCCTTTACTATAAAACGCAATTGACGTTGCAAAATGAGGAATTCTATGAATAAAGTTAGATGTACCATCTATTGGATCTATAATCCAAAAATTATCATTTTTATTGAGCTTAGTATCGTTAAAGCTTTCTTCTGATAAAAATAAATGGTCTGGATAAGCTTCTTTTAATATTTCAATTATTTCTGCTTCAGCTGCTTTATCAACGGATGTTACAAAATCATTACGATTTTTTTCTTCAATACGAACTGAATCAATTCGATCTAATCCTGTTAGAATTATCTTAGCAGCAGAACGAGCTGCTGTCAGTGCCGTATTTAACATTGCATTGTTCATAGAAATCTCCGTTTCGCATCAATATACCAAAATTTTCTTGGAATAGATAGTAGCTTCTACCATTATTAATATATTGAAATTTATACAGAAATATGAGAAACTTAATCTCTTGTTAACTATAGGATTAATCATGAAAAACCAGGATTTTTCCCAACTTAGAATAATCCTAAATGAAACTAGTCATCCAGGAAATATTGGCGCTACTGCGCGTGCCATGAAAATTATGGACATCAAAAATTTAACTCTAGTTAAACCAAAACAATTTCCTGATACTGTTGCATATGCAAGATCAAGTGGCGCAACTGATATACTAGATAATGCCAAGATTTGCCAAGATCTAGATACAGCGCTAAAGGAGCAGCAATTAATCTTTGCAACAAGTGCCAGAAGTAGACAAATATCACTTCCAACCCATACGCCAAAAGAAGCGGCTAACAGAATCCATTCAGCACTAGCAGGTGGTATAAAAGTTGCAATTTTATTTGGTAATGAGCAGCATGGGCTATCAAATACAGACTTATTAAAATGCCAACACCAAATAATAATTCCAACATCTGAAGAATATAGCTCGTTAAATCTTGCTGCGGCTGTACAAATTACCTGTTATGAAATTTTTACGGCACAAGAAAACAAACCACTGGAAACCCAAACCAATGATTTTGCGAATGCCGAGCAAATAGATCAGTTATTTACACATACAATAAGTACTTTAAGTGCTCTTGAGTATTTGGAAGATAAAAGAAGCAGCAAAATAGCACTAAAAATAAAAGCAATGTTACAACAACGCCAATTTACAAGCCAACAAGTACAAATTTTACGTGGCGTTCTAACTCAGATTAATAAAAAAATAGGTAATCATGACTACACCTAAAATAGCATATTTAGATTATATGGCGACTACTCCTGTTTTACCTTCAGTTGTAGAGGCAATGCTACCCTATCTTACTGGTCACTTTGGCAATGCTTCAAGTAAAAATTATTATGGGCATCTTGCACAAGCTGCTATAGAAACAGCAAGAGAACAAGTTGCATTAGCCATAAATACGGAATCTAAGAATATTATTTTCACATCAGGCGCTACCGAATCAATAAACTTAGCTCTTAAAGGAGCTGCTAACTTTTATCGCAAAAGTGGCGATCATATTATTACGCTAACAACAGAGCACACAGCTACTTTAGAAACTTGCAAGCATCTAGAGAGCAATGGTTTTACTGTTACATATTTAACTCCTGAGCAAAATGGCCTACTTGACCTTAAGAAACTAAAAGAAGCTCTTCGCCCAACTACAATACTAGTATCTATCTGTCATGTTAATAACGAAATAGGAGTAATCCAAGATATAGAAGCTATTGGTAAATTAGTTAATAATAATGGTGCCTTATTGCACATTGATGCTGCTCAATCTATTGGTAAAGCAGAATTAGATGTTAAAACATCACAAGCGGCTCTTATATCCTTATCAGCGCATAAGAGTTATGGCCCTAAAGGAGTTGGGGCCCTTTATATAAGGCCACTACCACGGCTACATTTAACACCATTAAATCACGGTGGTGGCCAAGAAAAAAGTATGCGCTCTGGGACGTTGGCAACCCATCAGATAGTTGGCATGGGTGAAGCATTTAAACTAATGCAAGAAAATTTCAAACAAAATATCAAGAATGTAACATCATTACAAAGAGTATTATTAGCAGGTTTACAAAAACTAGATAATATTAAAATCAATGGCGACCTAGAGCAACGAGTACCACATAACCTGAGCGTTACTTTCAAGGGAATCCCAGGAGATTTACTTTATAATTGTCTACAAAGCAAAATAGCAGTATCAAGTGGTTCTGCTTGTAATAGCCATACTATTAAAGTTTCACATGTTTTAACAGAAATAGGAGTTGCATTTGAAGATTCTAATGCAACAATTAGGTATTCTATTGGACACACAACAACTCTCACTGAAATAGAAACAGCAGTAGAATACACAATAGAAGTAGTTAATAACCTTAGAAGAAACATATAACACATTGTATATGTGGACTTTTGTTATTATTTGCCATAACATAATGCTTTGTTTTAGGACTACTAGGAAGTTAATATGAGTAATGAAAATACACTATCTATAATTAAACCAGATGGCACAAGCCGTAATTTAATTGGCAACGTTATATCTCGTTTTGAATCTAATGACTTAAAAGTTGTTGCAGCACGTTTTATGCATCTTAGCACTGAACAAGCACAAGGCTTTTATGCAGTACACAAAGAACGTCCATTTTATAATGACTTAGTGAACTACATGACCTCTGAGCCAGTATTAGTTATGGTACTAAGTGGTGACAATGCTGTTGCTAAAAACCGTGAAATAATGGGAGCTACAAATCCTAAAGATGCTGAATCTGGTACAATAAGACATGATCTTGCTGAATCTATTGAGCGTAATGTAGTTCATGGTTCTGACAGTTTAGAAAATGCAAATATTGAAATAGATTTCTTCTTTAATGCAGATGAAATTCATGCATGAGTAATATCAAGCTAAACATATATAACTTTAGCTTACAGCAGCTAAAAGATTACTTTGTTGCTCATGAGCACCCAAGCTATAGAGCAACACAAGTAATCAAATGGCTGCATCAAGAGTTTGTTACTGACTTTGCGAACATGACAAATATCAGCAAAGATCTCCGTCATTATCTTACTGATAATTTTACTACACCTGAATTAGATTGCACAGCGGAGCAAGTAAGTAAAGATGGTACAGTAAAATGGCTATTTAGAGTTGATGTAAAGAACCAGATTGAAACCGTATTCATTCCTGAAGTTAATAGAGGAACTTTATGTGTTTCATCACAAGCTGGTTGTGCATTAGCATGTAAATTTTGTGCCACAGGTATGCAGGGTTTTAGTCATAATCTAAGTACTGCTGAAATTATTGGGCAACTCCGCTATGCCAAGCTTAGGCTCCAAACTGATTTTCCTGACAAAAAAATTACAAATGTCGTAATGATGGGAATGGGAGAGCCGTTATTGAATTTGAAAAACTTGATGCCAGCACTAGAATTAATGTTAGATGACAATGCATATGGCTTATCTAAGTACAGGGTAACTGTTAGCACATCTGGAATAGTGCCTGCGATGGAAAAACTTAGAGATAGCTCTATTGTATCACTGGCAGTATCACTGCATGCTCCGAATGATGCCTTGCGTGATGAATTAGTTCCTATTAATAAAAAGTATAATTTAAAGACCTTAATAAAATGTTGCAAAACATATTTTGATAAACAACCAAAAAGAAAAATAACTATCGAATACATTATGATAGATGGAGTAAATGACAATGCTATGCATGCAAAGGAATTAGTAAAGTTATTAAAGTCTGTAAATTGTAAGATTAATCTAATCCCTTGCAACCCTATACCTGAGGTCACTTATAAACCATCGACTAGCAAGAATATTCAAACCTTTCGATATATTTTAGAAAAACATGGTTACCAAACAACAGTTAGAAAAACCAGAGGTGATGATATTGACGCTGCATGTGGTCAATTAGCTGGAACAATAAAAAACCGCTTAAATAAAAAGGATTGAGTTGGCATTAATAGAAAAATATGCCAAAATAATTGTATTTTCAGATGTAAGGATTTTTATGAGCGAAGATAATAACAAGATTGGTACAGTCCTACGCCTAGCGAGGGAAGAAAAGAAATTAAGCCTTGAAGACGTATCTAGTAAAACTAAAGTTTCAACTCAATGTTTACAAAATATTGAAGACAATATTTTTGATGAAAAATTATCTACTTATACAAAAGGACATATTAAGCTTTATTGCGATGTTTTAAATTTAAAGTATGAGAATATATTTAGGGAAGAAGTTGCAGTTGAAACTTTGGTAGATGATATCAATGAAAATCCAAATAATGAGTCATATAAAACTTCTTATAACCCAATACTAGTCAGTACAATAATAGTAGCTATAGCTTTAGTATTTTATTGGTTTATGATTAATAATAAACCAACACAGATAGAAGATCCAATAGCTACTTCTTCTATACTTTCTCACACGCAACCACAGAGTTTACCTGAGGTAAAAAATGAAGTCTAACATATCGAATATTAGAGGCATGAATGATATTTTGCCTGATATTTCTTTCAAATGGCGACAGGTTGAAAGCATATTAACCGCAACTGCAGTAAAATATGGCTATAAAGAAATTCGCACTCCTGTTTTAGAAAGTAGTGCCCTATTCCAAAGATCTATTGGCCAAGAAACTGATATTGTAAACAAGGAAATGTATACTTTTAACGATAGACGTGATGAAAGTTTAACATTGAGGCCAGAAGGCACAGCCTGTATTGCAAGAGCATTAATTCAGGCGGGTCTACTACGTAATGCTGGACAAAAAGTATTCTACCAAGGGCCTATGTTTCGTTATGAGAGGCCTCAGAAAGGGAGAGCAAGGCAATTCCACCAATTTGGCCTTGAAGCATTTGGCTTGGAAGGAAATAGTATTGAGCTTGAAATGCTAAGTTATTGTGCCAATATATGGCAAGAGCTTGGTATATCAGAGAAACTTACATTGGAAGTAAATACTTTAGGCTCTAGTGAATGCCGAATAAAATATAAATCACAATTAGTGGATTTTTTTACAAAACATAAAGATTTATTAACAGAAGAAGAGCAAACTAGACTGAAGCAAAATCCTTTAAGATTATTAGATAGTAAAAACCCTGTAATTAAAGAATTATTAGCAACTGCGCCTAAGCTAATAGATTTTATATCTAGTAAGGAAAAGATTAAATTTGAAGAACTAATATCCTCATGTGATAAATTAGGAATTAGTTATACATTAAACCCTTACTTAGTGCGAGGTTTAGATTATTACAATAGTACTGTATTTGAATGGACCACAACAGAGCTAGGAGCACAAGGTACGGTATGTGCCGGTGGTAGATATGATACCTTAGTTGGCACATTAACTAATGGTACATCTACTCCAGCTTTTGGATTTGCACTTGGATTAGAAAGAATATTAGAATTAATTACCATTAATGATAACAACATAGGTGGCATACATATCATAGGTCTATGCAAAGAAGCAGAATTAACTATGCAAAATATCGCCCATGTTCTTAGGAAAGACCTTAAAACAAAAGTAGTAATGGATTTATTAGATGGTAGTGTAAAAAATAAATTCAAACGTGCTGATAAAAATAATGCTCAAATATCTTTAATATTTGGTGTTGATGAAATAGCAAATAATACTTGTATGGTAAAATATTTAGCTACCGGGAAACAGGAAGAAATTACCCAAGAAAACCTTCTTGGCTTTTTAAAAAATTATTTTGGAGAATAACATGAAAGTATATGAAAGCGATGCAGCTGCTGAAAAAGAATTACTAACTTGGTGGAAAAGGAATAAATATTACCTTGCGATTGCAATTCTTGGTGTCATTATGATTTCATCTACTTTTATAAACATTAAGCAATATAGAGAAAACTTAGATATAAAAATCGCTACTATATTCTACTATATAGTTCCTGGATTAACGCTAAAAAATAATGAAGTTGCACTAAAGCAAGTTGCTGATTTAAAGCTCTATCATCCAAACTCAGTTTATACAACATTAAGCTCATTAATTACTGCCAAATATTATGTAAATAAGAAAGAATATGAAAAAGCACTTGAGCAGTATAACTGGGTTATAGATCATAATAAGAATGACTTTAGATCAATGGCTGAATTAAAAATTGCAAGAATTTATATTCAGTTAGACAAAGCAGATGACGCAATTAAGATTTTACAAAAAGATCATGTTTTTAAAACTGAAAAAGCAATCATATTAGGTGATTCTTATATTAAATTAAATGATTTAACTAAAGCAAAAGCATATTATGAAGAAGGAATAAAAGTATGTGATAAAAAATATGAAACAAATCTTTGTGATGTTCTAGAAATGAAGTACAACAATATTAATTATGTATCTTCACCAAAATCTTGACACCCAAATATTTTCAGTTACAATCAAATACTTACACACACTGAGCTCAAACAATGTATAGAAATAAAACCATAGTGGCCATTGTGGGCCGACCTAATGTTGGTAAATCTACATTATTCAATAAAATAATAAAAAAGCGTGTTGCTATTGTATCAGACTATGCAGGTGTAACTAGAGACCGTAATTATGCGTGTGTAACGCACCAAGACAATGAGTTTATAATTGTAGACACAGGTGGCTTTATTGAAGAAGCTAATACGATACAAGACCAGCTTAATATACAAACCAAAAATGCTATAGATGAATCAGATATTATTATATTTATGGTTGATGCTAAGTATGGCTTAACACCAGACGACGAAATATTTGCAAATTATTTAAGAAAAGTTAATAAAAAAATATTTATTATTGCAAATAAATCTGAGACTATGGCTAATAGAATTAAAGCACAAGAATTTCATGAGTTAAGTCTTGGCGATCCTCTTCCAATTTCAGCTGCGCATAATGTAAATATTAACAATTTAAAAGATGAGATTGTTGCAAATATTTCAAAAAATGACGGAGATATACAACAACAAGAAGATAGAATAGTATTTGCTTTAATTGGCAAGCCTAATACTGGCAAGTCAACGTTAACTAATAAGATCATCGGAAGTGATCAGCTAATTACATCAAATGAATCAGGTACTACTAGAGATAGTATTGCACTAGACATTTCATATCAATCAAATGATTATACGATAATTGATACTGCAGGAATTAGAAGAAAAACAAAAATAAAAAATGAAATAGAAAAGTTTTCAGTTATACGAAGTTTAAACACCATTAGTAATACTAATGTTGTTGTATACCTTTTAGATGCAAATGAAAAGATATCTGACCAAGATTTCAGATTAATTAACTTTATAGTAGATGAAGGTAAGGCACTTGTGGTTGCTATAAACAAATCTGACTTACTTAGTAAACAAGAATTAAAGCAAGCCACCGATTATGTAAAAGAAAAATTAGAATTTGTAGATTTTGTTCCTATAATAAATATATCTGCTTTAAGCGGTACTGGCATAAAATCAATGTGGCGCCATATTTATAATTCTTACCACTCTGCGATGAGGAAGCTAAGTACTAATGAGTTAACGGATATATTGAAAGCAGCTACTATTAAGAATCCACCCCCACTAATCAGTGGTAGAAATAGTAAAATGCAACTTGCTCATCCAGGAGGCAGCAACCCCCCAACTATTATCATTCATGGGAAACAAACAGATAAAATAAGCGACCAATATAAACGTTACTTAACAAAGTTTTTCCAAAAAAGACTTGGTCTAGTTGGGACGCCATTAAGAATATTCTTTAAGAATACAACAAATCCTTATGCTTAGGATTATAATATTATAATCCTCTTAGTGGTTTTTTCCATTTACCCTTATCAGATTCATTTTCATTATCAGATTCATTTTCATTATCATGACTTCTCATATTCGTTGATGAGTAATAGCTTTCACCATGTCTATATGGTGATGCAGGAGACCTATCATAAGCACTACGTGGCATTGGCTCATCATGCCCAATAATTGCAAATAAATGTGTGCCAATAGCTGTAAGACCTATAATAACCATATAGTTAGTAAGGGTTGGGGTTGACGAAAATAATAAGAGTAGTTGTGGGCAAAATACATTAATGAACATCCCAGAATAGAGTATTAAAGCAAGATAAACTATTCTATTTTCAAGACTAAAATTATATGATTTTAGAAAAACACTTAGTGTAAATAGTATTGTTGTAGCAAACACCATAACCTGTGGCCAAAATGATACCCACGGAATAAATGAAGCTTGTCTTTGAACATACATATCAAAGAATACATTTTGGAATATGTATAACAAAAATAAGGATATAATAATTAAAAAGTAAATATTGAAATTTGCAATTCCGGATAAAGTCTGATCTTTATCAAGTTTATGTGAGTATCTTATTCCGAACAACATTTTATTTCCATTTTTTGCTATACTGAATTCTTGTCTTTTATAGCCTAAATTGGCTTCACTGTAATACAAAACTCCCAAGTTGACTGCAAGTATTCCTAGAGTTAGAGAAGAAATTGTTACAAAAAAACTTAATGTAACAAATAAGTCTGGTAACAAAACACTAAGGGGAGATAACACTAGTAATATAAAAATAGTTGAACTTAATTCTAGACTACTCTGACTTGAATTTGGTTTTAGATAATAACTTCTAGTAGTTGCAAAGTCATAATTAATAAGGTATTTCAAAAACTTGTTAGCATGAGACCATTTAATTTTATTATAAATTTTCTGACTAGCAATCCATTTTGTTAAATTAGGACTCAATATGTTAAAGTATCTTGTAATATCTGCATTTAATGAATTTTGGAGAAAATACTCCTTAATCTGATGCTCATCAAAATTTTCTGCGATTAACTTCATAACGACTTTATCTAATATTCTATTTGCAACAAAATCACCAATTTTATCAACTTTAACAATATCTATAATCTGATTACGATCTTTATTATTATTAATCATTGATTTTATATCTTTTTCATGTTTCTTATAACCTTTCTGCATGGCATGCAGATCGCTATCAAACAGCATTAGAAATGGCTGCCTAACCAACTTTGTAATTCCAAACGCTATCAAAAAAGAGAAAAACATAATAATGTTATAATTAAAAAACCCGGGCATAATACCTATTATTGGAAACAAAATTGAAAGTAGAATTGGTATATTATTTGATTCATGATGATACAGGTTATCACCAACTCTACACATAAATAAGTTAACAGCTATCACAATTATTGGTAGGTATATAGTCGGCATGGAGCATAGTAACTCGAGCACTCTAAGAAATGACATTAGATTATAAATAAATATTGCAGATGTAACTATAGAGGTTAAAACACAAATAATTGTAATTTTTTTATTGATGACATGATTAAAATTTGTTCTGTTGAAGAACTTAAAATTTAAAGCGTAAGACAATGATCCTGCTGAGCAATAAAGTATAATCATTGAATAAAATGGACTGAATCCTATTCCAGTTAAAAAACCAACAGTGCCAAATAGATATAAACAAAATGATAAGGCAACAACTGTGAGGACATAACTAAATGAATAAAAAACTATGTCGTAGTCAAAAAAATAACTGCCAATTCTAGCTTTACTCAGAAGACTATTTGACTTTTCTGCATCTCCAGTAATATTGATCATAACTAAATTTCACGTAAAAGTACAATTAGATATTACCATTAGCAATCATAATGTCAATAAAATTATAATACTGTTTTATCAGGAACCTAAAACTTCAGCTGCAGCTTTTCCTATCATAGTAGGTGAGTCAACAGTAACTACCCCTGAGGACTTTAGTGCAGCATACTTGTCAGCAGCTGTTCCCTTTCCACCTGAGATAATTGCTCCAGCATGCCCCATTCTTTTTCCTGGTGGAGCTGTAACTCCAGCTATATAGGAGACTACTGGCTTAGAAACATTTGTTTTAATATAATCAGCGGCTTCTTCTTCAGCAGTACCACCAATCTCACCAACCATAACAATAACTTCTGTTTTGGGGTCAGCTTCAAATAATTCTAATGCATCTATAAAACTAGTACCAGGAATTGGATCTCCCCCTATACCAATACAAGTAGTTTGGCCAAGGCCTAGAGCTGTAGTTTGATTTACAGCTTCATAAGTAAGAGTTCCTGAACGTGAAACTATACCTACTTTTCCTGCGCTATGAATATAACCTGGCATAATACCAATTTTACACTCATCTGGAGTTATAATACCTGGGCAGTTTGGGCCAATAAGCCTAGACTTTGAATTTGCTAGGTACTTTTTTACTAGTAACATATCGGCAACAGGAATTCCTTCTGTGATACATACAATAAGTGGTATTTCGGCATCTGCTGCTTCTATAATTGAATCACGACAGAATGCGGCAGGAACGAATATAACAGTTGCATCAGGCTGAGTTGATATAGCAGCCTCAGCAACACTATTAAAAACAGGAAGACCTAAATGAGTCATACCACCTTTCCCAGGAGTTACTCCACCGACCATTTTTGTACCATATGCTATAGATTGCTCCGAATGCATGGTACCTTGACTACCTGTAAAACCCTGACAAATTACTTTTGTATTTTTATTTATTAATATACTCATTTTTTACTCACCTTTTGCTGCTGCTACTACTTTTTCTGCTGCTCGATCAAAACTATCTGCAGCTATGATATTTAAGCCACTATTAGAAAGCTTTTCTCTTCCTAGTTCAGCATTATTTCCTTCTAGTCTTACGACTACTGGAACATCTATTCCAACTTCTGCAATTGCGCCAATAATACCATCAGCAATTAAGTCACATCTAACTATACCGCCAAAAATATTCACAAGCACTGCTTTTACTTTTTCATCTGAGAGGATAATCTTAAAAGCTTCAGCTACTCTTTCTTTAGTAGCACCGCCACCTACATCAAGGAAATTAGCAGGATTACCGCCATAAAGCTTTATTATATCCATAGTAGCCATAGCAAGGCCAGCACCATTCACCATACAACCAATTTGTCCGTCTAACGATATATAACTTAGCTCCCACTTATGGGCATGGTTTTCTCTTTCATCTTCTTGAGTAGCATCACGCATTTCTCTAAGCTTACTTTGTCTATATAGTGCATTATCATCGACATTAATCTTGGCATCAAGGCATATAAGATCATCTTCAGCGTTTATAACTAATGGGTTGATCTCAATTAAACTTATATCATACTTTACTATGCATGCATAAAGATTAGTGAGCAAATTACCTAATTGTTTAGTTTGAGGAGCAGTTAGATCTAATGCGGCAGCAATTAGTCTTACTTGGTGGGATAACACTCCGACTAGAGAGTCTATAGATACTTTTACTATTTTTTCTGGGGTATCATGAGCAACTTTCTCAATATCCATTCCACCTTCAGTAGACGCCATAAAAACAACACTTTGGGTCGCTCTATCAATTACTGCACCAAGATACAACTCTTTTTTTATTTCTGATGGATATTCGATCATAAGTTGATTAATTGGCTGACCGTCGGCATCTGTTTGAAAGGTAACTAGCCTTGTACCAATTAATTCATTAACTACTTTTGTTAATTCTTCTTTTGAAGAAACAATTCTGACACCACCGGCTTTACCTCTACCACCTGCATGCACCTGTGCTTTAACTACAACCTTATCACTACCTAAATTAGCATATGCTATAAGAGCTTGTTCAGTATCAGTAATTACTTCGTAATTTGGTACGACAATTCCCATTTCTTTTAGCAAATTTTTTGCTTGGTATTCATGTAAATTCATAAAACTTTACCTTTTTGTTAAATATCTAATAAAAGTCTTGCTGGATCTTCTAACATTTCTTTTATTGTTACTAAGAAGCGTACTGATGTTGCGCCATCTATTATTCTATGATCATAAGATAATGCCAAGTACATCATTGGCCTTATTACAATTTCACTGCCAACAACAACTGGTCTTTTTACAATATTATGCATACCTAAAATAGCACTCTGAGGAGGATTAAGAATTGGAGTTGAGAGCATAGAACCAAAAGTTCCACCATTTGTTATTGTGAAAGTACCGCCTGTCATTTCATCTAGAGTTAATGTTCCAGACTTAGCTTTACCTGCAAATTCTATTATTTTCTTTTCCACTGCGGCCATAGATAAATTTTCAGTATTTCTTAATATTGGCACAACTAGTCCTCTTTCTGAGGATACAGCAAGTCCAATATCAAAGAAATTATTGTATAAAATATCTGTACCATCTATGGAAGCGTTAACCTCTGGGAACTTTTGCAGAGCAGATACTGCTGCTTTTACAAAAAATGACATAAATCCTAGTTTTGTATCATGAGCATCCTTAAATAGATCTTTGTACTTTGATCTAAGACCCATAACAGCCTGCATATCAACTTCATTGAAAGTAGTTAAGATAGCTGCATTTTGCTGTGCATCAAGTAAACGTTCTGCAATTCTCTGTCTTAATCTACTCATAGGAACACGTTCTTGATAGCGAGAACCAACATTTTTGACTTCAGAACTAGAATCATCACTTGGTTGTGAACTATTACTAGATAGATGAGCTTTCACATCCTCAGAAGTAATTCGCCCTCCTTTACCTGTGCCATTGATATTCTTAGCATCTAAATCATGCTCTGTAATTAACTTTCTAACAGATGGGCTATGTGCATTATCTTCTTCAGTAGTTGTTTCTTTATGAGGTTCTGCTTTTATTACTGGTTGAGAAACGTTTTCATCAATCAAAGCAATATTTTGTCCAGCAATAACTGTTGCTCCCTCTTTTTCAAGAATTTCAGTTATAACGCCAGGGCTAGTTGCTGGAACTTCTAGCATTATTTTATCAGTTTCTAAATCAAGTACACTTTCACCAGCTACAACTGCATCACCAACTTTCTTGTGCCATACAGCAATAGTTGCATCACTCACTGATTCTGGTAACTCTGGAACTTTAATTTCGATAGTCATTTTATCCCTCATTTAATTCTGACACTAATCCGAATGCTTGATTAACTAGGTCATGCTGTTTTCTTTTGTGCAAACTCGGATAGCCAGCTGCCGGAGCAGCAGATGATTCTCGACCAGCATAAACCAAAGCAGCATCTTGATGCAAGCAGCTTTCAATATTACTTTTCACAACTAACCAAGCACCTTGGTTTTGAGGCTCTTCCTGGCACCAAACCCAATTTTGTACTTTATTATACCTAGATAGAACTAGAGAAAGAACCTTATATGGAAATGGGTATAACTGTTCAATCCTAATGATAGCTACATCTGACAAACCTAATTCTGTTCGTTTCTTTAGAAGTTCGTAATACACTTTACCAGAACACAAAATTACACGACTGACTTTATTCGGCTTAATATCACCAGAATCTTGTATAACTACTTCGAATCTACCTTTTTTTAATTCATCCAACTTTGATGTAGCATCAGGATTTCTGAGCAAGCTTTTTGGCGTCATAACTATTAGAGGCTTTCTATATTGACGCATCATTTGTCGTAATAACAAATGAAACATTTGTGCTGGAGTAGATGGCACACATACTTGTATATTTTGTTGAGCTGATAACTGTAAAAATCTTTCTAATCTGGCTGATGAGTGTTCTGGCCCCATACCTTCATACCCATGTGGGAGCAATAGTACAAGTCCTGACAAACGTTTCCACTTTTGACAACCTGAACTGATAAACTGATCTATTATTACCTGAGCTCCATTTGCAAAATCACCAAATTGTGCCTCCCAAATATTTAGGCAATTAGAATTAGTTATTGAGTAACCGTATTCATAGCCAAGTGGTGCTGTTTCAGATAAAACAGAATCATAAATAAAAAAGTCATTTTCAGGTGTTATATGTTCAAGTGTATTGTATGCCTCGCCATTACTTTGGTTAAATAGTACGGCATGGCGATGTGAAAAAGTTCCTCTTCTCGCATCTTGGCCCACTATTCTAACTTTAAAGCCTAGACCTAATAGGGAACTGTAAGCTAACATTTCGGCCATACCCCAATTTAAATTAAGCTCTCCATCAGCCATTTTATTTCTGGCCTTAATCATTTGTGATACTTGCCGTTGAAGCTTAAAATCATCTGGTATGTGTACAATATCTTTTGCATGTTCTTTTAGACTTTTTATATTAATTCCTGTTTCTACAGCTTGCTCCCAGTCTGTATCAAAGAACTTGTTCCAAGCCTCTCGCCTTTGTGTGGTCTTATGATCTGTTGCACCATTTATTAAAACTCCACCATGATCCATTGCATCTTTAACTTGTGTTTGCATTGCTGAAACTTCAGAGTTATTTAAGACACCTTGGCCAATTAGTTTCTCAGCATAAATTGTTCTGGTAGTTGGGTGTTTCTTTATAATATCGTACATGCGTGGCAATGTTGCCATTGGCTCATCTGCTTCGTTATGCCCAAGCCTACGATAGCAAACTAAATCAACAACAACATCTTTACCAAATTTGGCTCTGTAGTCTAAAGCTATATTCATGACTCTAACTACAGCCTCTGGGTCATCGCCGTTGACATGAAATATAGGAGCATTAATACTTTTTGCTATGCCGGTACAGTACTCGCTACTCATATAATCTTTAGCAGTAGCGGTAAAACCAACCTGATTATTGATTACTACGTGTAATGATCCTGCAACATCAAAAGCTGGTACTTTTGACATGTTGAATGTTTCAGCCACTACACCCTGCCCGATCATAGCTGCATCACCATGAATAATTATAGGAAGAACCTCGGCTTTCTTTTCAGGAATCAATAGATCCTGGCGGGCCCTTGCAGAACCGTTTACAACTGGGCCTATAAACTCAAGGTGAGAAGGATTAAACATTAAACTTAGATGCAAATTGTTACCAGAAAAATTTATATCAGATGAGTATCCTAAATGGTATTTTACATCTCCGGATGTATTACCATAATTGGCACGACCCTCAAACTCACAAAATATCTCTTCTGCTGGCATTGCCATAATATTTAGCATTACATTTAGCCTGCCTCTATGAGCCATACCAATAACAGCATCAGTGACATCATGGTTACAAGATGCATGCTCTAGCATTAACATTAATCCTGGAATTAAAGATTCGCCGCCTTCAAGAGAAAAGCGTTTTTGTCCAACATATTTTAATGCAAAATAGCTTTCTATTCCCTCTGCTCTGCTGAGATTTTCAAGAATCTTTCTTTGAACTTTGGCATCCTCTAGAACATTGTTATGTTCCATTTTATCATAGAGCCAATCACGCTCAGATAAATTTGACATATGACTTGTTTCAAGACTTGCTGTATTACAATAATATTTTTCAAGTTCGTTAATTATATCTTTTAAAACCGAACTACCTACATGATCATTTTCAGATCTAAAACCGTGCTTTGTTAAATTTAGTGCTTCACAATTTAGATCATTTTTAAATAAAGGGTTTATATTTGCCTTAATATAACCATATTCACGATAAGCAGCACGCAAGGAATTAATACTCTCATAATTAGAGCTGTGCCCTTCTTCTCTTTTAACAGGCATCTTTGCTAATGTTTTAAACTTATCTCTTATTGGGGCATAATCTATAGCATGTTCTTCTAAATCATTAGAAGTAAAGTATTCACGCCAAAAGTCTGGAATATTATTTTTTCCTGCTTTGAAATCGTTATATAGTTCTGCCAAATATTCGTAACTTGCAGCAGCTAATGGTGACGTGTTTTTTTTATGTCCATATTCAGAATTCATGCCTAACTATTCCTTAATCTTCGCATCTCTTATATTCGCTATTGCTGCACCTGGATTTAATCCTTTCGGACAAACATTAGCACAATTCATAATTGAACGGCATCTGTATAAACTAAATAGATCTTCAAGCTCGTCTAAACGCTCTTTTGACCTTGAATCTCTACTGTCTGTTAAAAATCTAGCAGCCCATAGCAAACCTGCTGGACCTATGAATTTATCAGGATTCCACCAATAAGATGGGCATGAGCTTGAGCAACAAGCACATAAGATACACTCATACAAACCATCTAATTTTTTTCTATCCTCAATTGACTGATGCATTTCTTTGTTTTTATTTTGTCCTGCTGCAGGCTTAAGATATGGGTCAATTTTTTCATATTGCTTAAAGAAATTAGTCAAATCAACTATTAAATCTCTAATAACTGGCATTCCTGGTAATGGCCTTAGGGTTATCTTTTCAGGCAAATTATCAATTAGAGTTGTACAAGCAAGACCATTTTTACCATTTATACTCATACCATCGGAACCACATACCCCGCCACCACAAGAACGTCTAAAACTTAGAGTTGGATCTTGAATTGCTTTTAGAGTCTCTAAGGCATCAAGCAACATAATACCCTGGCAGTCGTCTTTATCAAGAGAATAGTCTTGCATATATGGTTTTGAATCTTTGTCTGGATCATAACGATAAATAGATATTTCCATACTATTTTCTCTCTTTTAGTTCAAGTGGATCTACTTTTTCAGGCTTCATATTAACTGGACGGGAGGAAAGCCTATGCCCTTCCGTGAAGTATGCAGTATGCTTATGCCAATTTACATCATCGCGCTCGGTGTAATCAACCCGTGCATGGGCTCCTCTACTCTCGGTACGAGCACGCGCACTATGAGCTGTAGCTTCAGCATTTATTAATAAATTATCTAGTTCTAAAGCCTCTATTAATGCCGTGTTAAATACTTTTGAGTGATCTGCTAGTTCTGTATCGTTTAACATATCACGAAGTTCGGCAATTTTATTTACCCCCTCATCCATCGTATCTTGCTTTCTAAACACACCAAAGTCTTCCTGCATAACTTTTTGCATTACAGAACGAACATTAGCTACAGTTTGACTGCCTTTACGTTCACGCCAAGTTCGGAGACGAGTGTATGCTTTATCTATATCATCATTTGCAACACTAACTTCATCTGTTCCTTGTTTTAATTCTTCTTCAATATGTATTCCTGCAGCTCTACCAAATACTACGATATCTAATAATGAGTTTGCGCCTAAGCGGTTTGCTCCATGTACTGATACACAAGCACATTCACCAGCAGCGTATAACCCTGAGACTATTTGATCTTGACCATTTGCATCTAGAGTCAGAGCTTGACCATATTTGTTAGTTGGAATACCACCCATTAAATAATGACATGTTGGAACCACTGGAATTGGATCTTTTGTAGGGTCTACACCAGCAAAGGTTTTTGCTATTTCGGTAATACCAGGTAAACGCTCATGTAATATCTTTTCGCCAAGATGATCAAGTTTAAGTAACACATGGTCTTTTTTAGGGCCACAACCACGCCCTTCTCTAATTTCTAACATTGACGATCTAGATACAATATCACGACATGATAGATCTTTCATATGGGGCGAATAACGCTCCATATATCTTTCACCATTAGAATTGAGTAAGTAACCACCTTCACCACGGGTACCTTCTGTGATTAATACACCAACTCCTGCAATTCCACTTGGGTGAAATTGCCACATTTCCATGTCTTGAAGCGGCACACCAGCACGGGCAGCCATTGCAATACCATCACCAGTACAAGTATAAGCATTAGTTGTGCTTTTGAATATTTTCCCAGCACCGCCTGTTGCTAAAACAGTTTTTTTTGCTTTGATAAATGCTGTTTCTCCAGTTGCAATCTCGATAGCAGCTACACCCACTACAGCACCTTTGTCATTTTTAACTAGATCAATTGCAAACCACTCGTTTAAAAAATTAACCTTTTTTTCAACATTTTTCTGAAATAAGGTGTGGAGTAATGCATGACCAGTTCTATCTGCTGCTGCACAAGTACGATGCACTAATTCTTTTCCATAGTCACGAGTTTGCCCTCCAAAGGCTCTCTGATAGATATTACCGTCTTTATCCCGACTAAAAGGTAGCCCCATATGTTCAAGTTCAATTACAGTTTGAGGTGCTTGTTCACACATATATTCTATAGCATCTTGATCACCAAGATAATCGGATCCAACAACAGTATCATACATATGCCAACGCCAATCATCATTGCCATCAGCATTACCAAGAGCAGCATTCATACCACCTTGAGCAGCAACAGTATGAGATCTAGTTGGGTATACTTTAGATATCACAGCCACTTTAAAGTTACTCTGTGCTAGTTGCAAAGATGCCCTTAGACCTGCACCACCGCCACCTATAATAATAGCATCAAAATCGAGAGTCTTTATAGCCATAACTTACACCCCCCACAAAATTTTTATACCAGCAAATAGATAAACTGTTATTAATAACAAAACCACCATGATTGCAAGCTTACTTAATATCATTGGTTTTATATAATCACTAATTACCACCCAAAGACCAATCCAAGCATGAAGTAACATACTAAAAAGAGCAGCAAAGCCAAGTATTTGCATGTATGGGTTATAAATAAGGGTGCGCCATTGGATTAAGTCTGCATTTGGATTTACATACCAAAATATAGTTATTATAGATGCGTATAGTATAAATATGCTTGCACTTATACGTTGCCATAACCAATCTTTTAATCCACTAGATTGCCATTGAAATAGTTTTGATATCATAAGTTACACCAAGAAAAACATTCTAAAAGTTAATGCAATAAAAATTAAGACAGTAGAAATTAAAACAATCCACGAAGAAATTCGTGATGATTGCAAACTATGATCATGACTAAAGTCATGATACATATGTCTTAATCCAGCTAATGCATGATAAGAAAGAGCAAATAATATTAGAAGATAGATAACCTTTACCCAAGTATATCCAGCATATGTGAGAAAAAAAGCAAATGACATCTCTGACTTCGTCACCAAATATACAAATGCCAGAATAAAAGGCATAGATAGGAAAAGAGCAACTCCTGAAACTCTATGTAAAATAGATATAATAGCAGTTACAGGGAACTTGATTTTAGACAAATCTAAAAAAACTGGTTGGGACATTTACTAATCCTGAAGTTATAACAAAAGATATTTATAACTAATTATGATGCTAATCCAGAATCATTGCAACCAAAAACCTATTTATAGATTAGGATTTCTTATTCCAGAACCAATATAACATTGGCGAGGACGTGAAATAACTGAACCATCAGCATGCATTTCATTCCAATGCGACAACCATCCAGCAACTCTACCAAGAGCAAATATAACAGTAAACATATTAACTGGAATACCCATTGCTCTCAAAGTTATACCCGAATAAAAATCAACATTTGGGTATAGTTTACGCTCCTTAAAGTACTCATCGTCTAGAGCTCGCTTTTCAAGTTCAATTGCTAAAGGAAAAATATCATCATCAATATCAGATTGTTTTAGAACTTGGTGGCATATACCACGCATAATATCTGCACGTGGATCAGTTGAATGATAGACTCTATGACCGAATCCCATTAATCTAAATGAGTCATTAGGATCTTTTGCCTTTGCAATATATTCGTCTATACGACTCACATCACCTATTTCTTCTAACATATTAAGGCAGGCCTCGTTAGCACCACCATGTAATGGCCCTGACAATGCTGCAATCCCTGACACAAGCGCAGCAAATGGCTGTGCATTGGTTGAGCCTACTACTCGAACAGCTGAAGTAGAAGCATTCTGTTCATGATCCGCATGGAGCAATAAAATCTTCTCTAAGGCATTTACTGCAACATGATCAGGCACACTTTCATTAAGACTTGAGCTAAACATCATGTTTAGAAAGTTTTCTGCATATCCAAGATCTGAACGTGGTGCCACAAAGGGCTCACCTATAGAATACTTGTATATCATGGCAACAATAGTAGGAAATTTAGCTAACGCTATTTTAAATATTTCAGCTCTAGCATCATCATCCCTAACATCGATATCATCGAACGATGCAGATAAAGTCGTAATATAACCCATCAACAAACTCATAGGATGAGTTTCTCTCGGATAAATATCACAAAAATTAGAGAATTGCTCACTCAATAATGAATCATTTTTAATTTCCGTTGAGAAGTCATCAAGCTGTGATGCACTCGGAATGTCACCGTAAAAAAGAAGATAAGCCACCTCTAGAAAACCACAACTATCTGCAAGTGAATCTACCGGAAAACCGTGATAGAGTAAAACACCTCTTTGGCCATCACCTCGTAAATAAGTTATTTTTGAATAACAAGATGCGGTTGATTTAAAACCAGGGTCTAGAAAATTGACTGGGAGGCCAAGATTTTTTTGACCTGCAGATCGGAGATTACCCCCTATGATATTAAGCTCGGACTTTAAACTATCAGTTACAACTTCCATTTCTGCTATTTCTTTTCCGTTTATTGAAAGCTTTGCAACCCCATAATTATTCTGGCTTAATTCATCCGACATATAAAATCCTTTCTTTAGATAAGAGTAGATAGGTTAAAGTTAATTTCTATTTTTGTCAAAGACTATGTAACCTCAGCCTTTTTTTTAAACAAAAAGAATATAGATAACAATAGAGTGTATATAGCAGCAGGAAACAACCATAAAAAAATAAATTTACCATATTTATCAGGGGCGGAGTTGATAGAAGGACCATATTTTTTTTCAAGTGATAATTTAACAGATTTTAAATTTGCGCCGTCATGAAACTTATCTTTTAAAATAGAACGTAAATTAACAGCGCTTTGTTCCTGACTATTTACAAGACTCTGGTTTTTACAAGCAATACATGAAAAACTATTCACATAATCAAGATAGTCATCAGCCATAACTATCAAAGAGAAGCTTAATATAATCAAACAGAATTTCTTTATACACATATCTAGCCTTCATTCAAATAATTTATCAAAGGTTTTAATTTGTCATTAAATATCTCTTTTGTAAGTGGGTATACAATCTTGTATCTGACTATTGCATCTTTATCTAATATATAAGCCTCAGGAACATCATAAGCACCAATATCTTGCCCAAGATCTCCTGTTGGATCGAAAACATTTACTCTGAAAGGATTACCATTTTCATTCAAAAAAGTCATCGCATCACTTCTATCATCACGAAAATTCAAGCCAATAAAATAAAAATCTTTTGCATCAATAAGCTTTGCTAGAAACGTAAACTCATCTACACATTCCCTACACCAACTTGACCAAACCACAACTAAAGAAACTTTGCCAATGAGATCCTTTTTACTCACAACTTTTGTCAAGTCTAATAGATTATATTTTGCAAAATCAGGAAAAGGTTCATTTATCATTGCACTAGATACATAGTGCCCTTTACGAAGGGCCCCTATAATAAGCAGCAAAGAAAAAATAGAATATACAGTTATGCAGAAAAAAATTTCTTTTGCCTTAATCATTTTTTCTTCTCGTAAAAATAGCTATAAAAATAGACAAAACTATAAAAACCATGCCAACCCATAAAAAACTTATATAAGGTATGTAGGCAATATACAGCAACCAAGAAGAGCCTGACAATTTCTTCTCTATAAACAGCTGCAAATCATATGCTAAAGTTCTTTTAACAGCAATAGTAGAATGAATAATATTGTTAAACTTGACTCGTCTAATTTCCGGCGATAAGAGAAAAGCGTCTGAATCATCCACCACACTAATATTAACCTTATTACTTGTATGATTTTCGCGCTCAAAAGAGGCATTACTATCATAAATAAAATTAAAACCAAACACAGTTTTCTCTTTTTCTGGCGTCAAAGTTATTTCAGCAAAACTACTAAAGTTTGAGACCAGTAAAATAACCAAAGCAATGCCTGCAACACCAGCATGCCCGAACAGCATAGCCCAATTTTCTTCTATTTTCTTTTTGTACAATAATCTGCTATATACATTACTGGTAATCTTGTACAGATAGACAAATAAAACCCAAATACACAAAAAAACTGAAAAATTATAGATTAAAGACGAAGGTTTATCGCCAAATATATCAACATTGATTACAACCAAGGTAGCCAAAGCACTAAGGAAGATATATGTTGGTACAAAATCAACCTTATTACCCCACCAAGAAAACGAAACACCTAACATGAGAAGCAAAACAATTAAGCCAAAAAAATGGCAATTATAATTATAAAAAGGCGCACCTAAATTTATACGGTCTGAAAAAACAAATTCATATAATAATGGGAATAACGAAGCAATAATCATACTTACAGCAATTGTAATAAAGGTTAAAATTGCGATGATTAGAAAAAACTCTCTTGTAAATAATTGTGGGCGAGGAAAATATTGAATTTTTTCTAGTCTGTAGATATACACAGAGAATAAAACTGCTAAATTAAAAAGAAATATACAAATCAAATATACCCCGCTAGCATAATCAACTGCAAAACCATGCACAGACATAACTATACCAGAACGAATTAAAACCATTCCAAATAAAGATGCAGAAAAAGGTGCAGTGCTTAAAAATATATTTATCCCAGTATTTTTATAATCATACTTTATTACATGCACTAAAGCAGTAGTCAAAATAATTGGGAGTAAAGATATATTTTGTACTGGATCCCAAGACCACCAACCACCCCAACCTATTGAATTATATGCCCACCATGAGCCACTTATAACACCCAGCCAAAGACATACCCATGAAAACAAAATTGGCCGACGAATATCTTGCATACTAGAAACATCATTATCAGCACTTAATAAATTCGCTAGGGATTGAGTATAGGGCACTACAAGACCAGAAAAACCCACCAAAATGAATAGAGGATGAATCGCAAACATTAAATCAAACAAACTTGAATTAAGACCTCTACCATCATGTGGAAAGTTAGGTAATGACCTTAAAAAAGGATTAGCAAAGAAAATTAAGAAAACAAACAACCCTAATTCAACTGTTGATATAATAAGGATAACATTACGTAACCCGGATTCTGAACATTCCCTATATCGCAATAGAGAAAAAGACTTCCACAATGATATCAACAATAAGAACAACATCATAGAACCATTATACCCACCCCATGAAGCACATATTTTATAAATCATGGGGGTCTGGATATTGCTATTAGCCGCAACATAAAACAACGAAAATTCATCAGAGACAAATGAAACAACAAGACCAGCAAAGCTTATAAACAAACTAGCAGTGCTAAATCGAGATAGGGACGAAGAGAATAAAACCACATTAGACGAAGGAAATAATAGTAAAACCAAGGCGGCACACAAAGACAAAGTTAATGCTAAAATCAACATAAAGTGACTTAGCTCAGTAATCATTTTAAAATACCTATTGATTTTGCCACGAACATATTATCTTTTTCCAATTCACCTGTTAAAGTAACATTTGCTCCTTCATGAAATTTGTTTGGAAATTCTTGACTGTACTTAACCAGTATTTTGTTACTATTATCGAGTAATACAAAGTATGCATCAGCCCTAGAAACACCATATCGAAGGGATCTTTTGCCGACTTTACCTGTAAGATGAATATTATCTCGCCCAAAATTGTCAACCATAAGAATATTTGACGGAGTATAGATTTCGCTGGAATAGAAGTAAGAAGTGCCAACAAAAACTACAGTTACACTTATCAATATACCCAACACAATTTTTACATGGTGTTTTTTCATAAATACTTTACAAAAAATAAATTGTAGCAATAATAATCTATATAATACAAAGAAGCAAGCTGCAAGAATTTGATTCGAGTGTAAAATACATTTGTAAAATTATCTTTTTGCAGTAAAATTAGTGCTTAGGAATAAACGCACAGAATATTTATTAAGTTAAAACCAAGGAAAACAATGCAACTCCAGAAAAACATTAGCAACTTTGGACTTTTATCCACAGCAATATGTGGCATGATTGGCTCTGGCTGGCTATTTGGCGGCATGATTGCTGCAAAAGCTGCTGGACCGGCTGCCATTATAAGCTGGATACTAGGCGGAATAATGGTTGCAGTAATTGCAGCAACTTTTGCTGAACTTGCCACTATGCTACCAGTTACTGGAGGAGTTGTTAGATACATCCACTTTTCCCATGGCACAGTAGCTAGCTTTAGTATTAGCTGGCTAACTTGGCTATCTTGTGTAGCAGTTGCACCAACAGAAGTAAGCGCCGCCCTCCGCTACTGTAATAATATATGGCCGCTTTTATTCCAAACCAATGGAAGTAGTGAAAGCTTAACAACAACTGGAATAATAGCAGCAATTACACTACTTTTTGTTATCACTATTTTAAATATGACAGCAGTTAAAACCACCAACAGTATCCTGACTAAGATTGGATCCTGGAAAATTTTGGTCCCAATAATAACTGCCATCTGCCTATTACTAACAAAATTTAACAGTGATAATTTTACTACAATGTCATTTGCACCGTATGGCTCTCAAGGTGTACTGGCAGCAATATCAAGTATTGTTATATTTTCGTTTTTAGGTTTTGTAGAAGCAATATCTTTAGCAGGAGAAGCAAAAGAGCCACAAAAAGCTGTCCCAATAACTATTATAGGATCCATTTCAATTACAGTCTTAATATACACCCTACTCCAAACGGCTTTTATTGGATCAATCAACCCACAAGTAATAACTAATGGCTGGCACAACATAACCTTTCCTGGTGAATACGGTCCTTTTGCTGGCATAGCTACAACATTAGGGCTTGGCGCACTTGCTAACCTTATATACGCTGATGCTGTTATATCGCCATTAGGAACAGGATTTGCTTTTACCGCAACTACGGCAAGACTAAACTATGGCATGAGCATTAACAGATATACGCCAGCATCAATGTTAAGTCTGAACAAAGCTGGAATTCCAAAAAATGCAATTTTATTTAATTTTATAGTAGGAATAATAATTCTTATTAATTTCCAAAACTGGGAAGACCTCATAAAATTCCAATCTGCAGCCATAATACTAGCTTATGCAACAGGACCGATATCCTTAATTGCTCTTAGAAAACAGGCCCCTGATAAAGATAGACCATTTAAATTATCTTGGCATAAACCAGCATGCTTCCTTGCATTATATTTTGTAAATTTAATACTATACTGGACCGGATGGAGCAGTATTTACAAGTTAATGCTGGGGCTTTTAATTGGACTTGGAATATTTTTCACATACCGCGCAGTTTACACTAAAGACTTCAAAGATATAAAACCTACATGGTGGCTTGTTTTTTATTGCGTAGGTCTAAGCATTATAAGTTATATTGGTAGCTTTGAAGGAGTTGGCACATTAACACTTGGCTATGATTTTTTAACCATAGCTATTTTCAGCGTTATAGTTCTTAAGTTATCGTACGATGGCAAGGTTAGCCCAGAGCATACACAGGAAATGATTAAAAAAGAGATTTAAACAGAATCAATATCTGGCAAATCTGCCCTGAAAAATAGCGTAACCGCAACAATAACAACTATAAACATCGGGATCGCAATATTTAAAAAAGTCATGTTATTGATACCACTCACCAATATACTGGATATTACACCACAAAAACTAGTGACACTTGAATTAACAGCAACTTTACTCCCCATAGGCATATTACTTGAAATAATAGTATACCTATTTAACGCTCCAAAAGTCATGGAAGCCCCAGTGGAAAGCAAAGTCATAGCTAAAATCCAAGATAAATCAGGCAGGTAAAAACAAGAAACCAATAAAAATAAACTTACCCCTGTGGCAGCCATAACCATACCAACTTTTACAACATTTGCCACAGTGTAATGATTTATTAAATAACGTGTAAGCTGACCACCTAGTATAAACGCACCAAAAATAGGTATTTGCACTAAGCCGTAATACACCTCTCCTCTACCCATCCCTGAAATAATTATAAAAGGACTTTCTACAACCCATATAAAGAAAGCTGACGTTAGCAAACAGTTTACACTAAGAAACTTCATAAAAGGACCATTACGAAATATAGATCTATAGTTTGCAAATATTACAGGTATCTTTAAAGATGAATCTTTATCATAAGTCTTTGGCATAAAAATTATATTCAATAAAAACCCCAGCACCGATGCAAATGCTAGAACATAAAAAATGGCTTGCCAACTATAACTTTTAACAATAAAAGCCCCTAAAACAGGACCTAAAGCAGGGGCTAAAATAGTTATCGTCATTAATATTGACACAACCCCAACTGCATGCTTACCATCAAAGATATTATGTATAGTTGAAAGACCAGCAACCATAGTAGTACAGACCGTAACACCTTGAAAATATCTTGCAATAAGAATTGTAATATAATCATCACTAACAGCTATTACCAAACTGCTTATAAAAAACAAGACAATCCCACAAATGAAAAATATTTTACGACCATAAACATCTGCTAAAGGACCGATAATAAGTTGTAATGATGCTGATCCAAGAAACCAAGCAGTAATTGTATATTGAGCATTATCAATAGTTAAACCCAGGCTTTTGGCCATAGTAGGAAGAGCGGCAAGATACATATCCATTGCCAAGAAAGTTACAGTTGCAAAAAAAGCTAGCGAAAAAGCAAAGCCCATATTCCTCTGATTAACTTTCATAAAAATACTCCTAAAAAATTCTGGTAGTTAATGTAATATTATAAACAATTTTTTTTCAAGAAAATTATTTATTTTTATGCGTTATAGTCTACATGCAAACGAAATAGAGACTCCTTAAATTCACGAACTACTTGCCAATCAAGCATTAATAATGAGTATGGCTCTAGCAAATTTTTCATATCTTGCATGGTGACTACTAAAGCTTTTTCATTAGAGACATCATGAGCTCTATAGCCTACATTACTATATTTTTTATCCAAACAAGGAAAAGCAATAATACTAATATCTATCTTGTCTTTTGAATCAAACAAACATTCTGTGTCTAGGGTAAAACAGCGAACAGAGCTATTATAGGTATTACAATGGACTGATTTAACTAACTCATCATGAAAATTATTCATGTTAGAAATAAAGCGCCCATATTCTGCTGCAAAAGCTATAAAATATTCATTCACATTTTCAGAAAATTGGTTAGCAACCTTAACCAAAGTTTTTTGATAAGGTGATATATTTTTTTCCTTACCAAGTGATTTATTCTCATTCATAAGCCTTACACGATATGAGAGGAATTCTATAGAAGATATTGTTAGAGCTTCATGCAATATCTTTGAAAAATGAATATCGCCCTCACCAGTTAAGATACTTGAATGATTCAAACTTGGTATAATTTTGCAAGCAACCTGACTTGTGGAGTTAATAATATCAAAATACGGCTTATCGCTTAAATCATACCTTATCTTTAATCTTTTTGGCTCTAATTGCGCGAGAGGAATAGGCACAACTCCATCGGAACAAGGAACATTTGCAACTGAGGCAAAACCATCATAACCTGACCCACCTATCAAAATAGTTACCATAATATCATTTGGCTGAAAGCTACTATAACCAGAAAAACAATCAAACTCTGCCAATCTTTGAGTAAACTCACTTCCTATTTCTAGATCTTTTAATAAATTCTCTCCCACTTCAAAAGGATTTTGTTTATTTAATCCTTTGTAAATACGGCCATAAAAAGCAGCTCCTTTATGTGCAATATGACTACCAAAATTTGGAGGTGCCAACATAACAACTCTTTCTATCGGGCTATTTCCTCGAGGATAATACTGCCTTAGCCATGCTCGCAAAACTAAAGCACCTGTACTATGAGTTACAATATCAACATCTTTATTGCTTATGGGTAAATTATGTTTCGTCCAAGCTTGCTGCATTGCAGCAACAAGGTCTGTGAACGTTACCGTATCGTCAAGTGTGACGAAATCAGCCAAATTAATCTGATATTTTTTGCTGTTGTTTGGAAAAAGCATTTGTTGTAAATAACTAAAACAATGACTATCTTCACTCCAACCATGGATAAATAAAATAATCTTTTGCATTCTAAGTCTTGCTCCGTGACATTGTCATAAAATTGTGCAATTATATCCCTTTAAGATAGCAACACTACGTTCCATGAGCAAGATCAAAACAGGGTGTATTATAAGCAAAGATGATATACTTGCACATTTAGCAGAAATAAGCCCAATTGATCATAGCAACAACATTACAACACTCTTAAAAGCATCCTCTACAAATGACTATCTTAGTGAAAAGTATGCCAACAAACCATCACCTTACAAGTTTGCAATAGCAGAAGAGCAAACTGCTGGCAAAGGCACAAATGGGAGAAGTTGGTCATCACCACACAACACAGGTATTTGGTTATCATTCACATGGCAAACTGATAAAATAAGACCCTTACTTCCGGCATATATTGCAACTGCAGTACATAGAGCATTAGATAACAAGGTAAACTCAAGCAATATAAAAATTAAGTGGCGCAATGATCTTTACTGCCAGAATAAAAAACTAGGGGGCATTTTGATTGAATCATATGGTAATGATAAAAATAATTTCAACTATGTTATAGGAATTGGGATTAATGTATACCCATATAATCACCCTATGACTAATTCACATATTTCATTATCTCAAATCACAGCTGATAAAATAGATAGGAATAAGATAATTGCAAGAATAATTACTAACTGCCAGGAACACTTGAAAAATATTGGTAAAAATGATGATAAAATCATACAATCATGGAATAAAGCTGATTTATTTCGCTCTAAGGAAATAAAAATAAAATCTGGCAAAGACTATTATACTGGCCAGAACTTAGGCTTAGATGAAAATGGCTCTATTAAAATGATGATTAGAAATGAAATAATAAGTATAAATCATGGCTCTATAATGATAGAAAAAGAGTGAAAAAGTAATTTTTTCAAAATAAAAATATTTTATTTTTCTAAGTGATTGATAACAAGAAACATTAATTTATGGAAAAATGTGTGAAAATAGTGTACCTTATGAATTAGCAGTAGTAGTCTAGTGAAGTTCATGGATGAGCTGCTTCTTTCATTTGCAAAGAACACTAGACTTTACTGCTGTTCTCTTTTGTACTTTATAATATAGCATGATTTTTTTTAAGAACTTATTCTCAAATCAAAATGATGTAAAACTCAAAGACGAGTTTTTCTCTGGAATAGTAAATTATTTAACATGTGCTTATATTGCTGTAATAAATCCTCTCATTTTAGCAGAAGCTAACATACCAGAATCAGATGTATTTCTTGCAACCTGTATAACTATAGGATGTATGTGTTTTTTTATTGGGTTCAGAACAAATTTACCTATAATTATTGGTCCAACTAGCGCCATAAACACATATTTTCTTGCTGGGATAGTTGGCAATCTTGGGTTAAGTTGGCAAGAAGGATTATCAGCAACATTTATTTCTGGCATAATCATTATATTGCTTTCACAGCTTAACTTACGTAAAAAAATAAACCTTGCCATACCTCAACCCTTAACAGATGCCATAATATTTGGCATTGGCCTTTTTTTACTAATTATTTCATTGAAGATAAGTGGTGTTTTTTTAATTGCAAACGAAATTAGCTTTGACTTAATCAATCTAATTACTTTTTCTACAGCAGTTATAATAAGCCTTATCATGGAGAAACTTAAGGTTCCAGGGAACTCAGTAATTGGAATATTTGTAGCTACAGTTATATACCAAATATTTAGTAACACGCATATCCCCAACCTAGTAACAATACCTAATGGCTTCAAACAAAGTCTTTTTGCAATTAACTTAACAAACTTTTTTCATGCTAAAAACTTAGCCGCAACCTTTGCTATAACTGTAATTGTATTACTTGATAGTAATGCCAGCCTTAATACTATAATTAACAGGTTAGATAAAAACAAAAATATATCATGCAGCAAACCATTTGAAGGAATCGGAGTTGCCACAGTATTAGGTAGCCTTCTTGGAACATCAAGTTCCGGTGTTTTTCTTGAATCTTTAAGTGGTGTTAATGCTGGAGGCAAAACTGGTATCAGCACTTTAGTTACAGGAATATTATTTTTCTTAACTTTATTCTTAAGTCCTCTGATTCATCTAATTCCAAATTCTGCAACAGCTGCGATTTTATTTTTAATCTCAATCAGCATTATCAGCCACTACTCCTTTTTTAAATCCCTAAATATTTCTGACTTAATACCTGTGATAATTACAATAATTATCATTCCAATTCAATTTTCAATAGCCGATGGGATTGGATCTGGGATTATGTCCTATTCAATAATACATGCCCTAAAAAGATACTGGGTTAAATTTAATCCTTATCTTGTTTTTATGAATGTATTGTTCTTATTTTTTTTCATTACCAAATATATAATCGCAATTGGTTTTTTTGATTAACTTGAAAAAGACAAACAAAAGAAATACCATAGCACATTACAGACATAATAGTAGATTTTATGAAAATTTTAGCAGCATCATTAATTTTTGTTATAGCAATCATAGTAGGGAGAATTCCTCTTTACTTTGAAAGGAGTAATAAATTAAAATCATCACTCGAATATTGTAATGCGCTAACAATAGGTTTATTTCTTAGCGTTGGGTTAATGCATCTACTTCCATCAGCCATAGAACATTTTCAACAACATAATCCTAAAGGCTCTTCTACATCAGTATTTGTAGTTTGTACAGCTACAGCTATAGCCCTCCAGATTATAGAAAAAATAGGAAATAAAATTGTAAATAGTACTAATACCCAGACACATTGGCTTTCTTATTTTCTGATGATAGTATTATCTGTTCACTCAATTTTAGAAGGATTAGTACTTGGCTTTGAGCTTAATCCAAAGTATGAGATGACCATATTCTTAGCAATAATAGCGCATAAAGGCGCAGAATCATTTTCCCTCATAACTAACATGTTAACAAGCAAAATACAGCGCCACAAAATAATTATATCATTAGTTTTTTTCTCCATGACTACACCAATTGGTGTAGTTCTTGGCAAGAACATGATCGATATCAATATAATTGGCCCAGATACCTATTTACTAGCTTACTTTGAAAGTATAGCAGCAGGAACTTTTGTTTATATTGCTATGAAAAACATTCCGTATACATATAAAAATAGCACTAACACTTTACTAGCAATACTTGGGTTTGTTGGAATGAGCTTTCTCACTAGTTTTATTTGATAAGGAAAAGTTAATGAATATTAAAAATAAAGTAATATATTTATGTCTGTTACTCACTAGCTGTACTAATTATCAGGCTGAGTCATTTAGCACAAATAGTATTGATGTTTATAATATCCAAAACTTATTTCATACCCCAATAGCTATTAGTGAATTTAGTGCAACAGACCCAAAACAAAACAGTATTTTTTGTCGAGGACTTAAACATTCAGTTTACTTACCAAATAAAATAACATTCAATAAATACATAGAAGATGCCTTCAAAGAAACTCTGATTAATGCAGGCTTATATGACAAGAATTCACCTTATAAGTTAAGAGGGAAAATAGACTTAGTTGACTTTAATACAACATCCGGAAGCTGGCATTTGAAAGGATTATTTACTTTAAATAACAGCGTACCTGTAACGATAGACAAAAAGTATGAATTCCCAAGTGCTTGGGACAACGACACTGCATGTCAAAATACAGCATCGGCATTGTCTAATGCAGTAAGTAACTTTGTAAAAGATATTATGACTGATGATAATATAAAAAATGCTATAAAATACAAAGCTAGAACATAGTATTCAGTATTGATGCATCTATTTCAGGTAATAAATCCCAATTATGCACCAAAGTTACTATCACAGCACCTATTACCATTGAACTAACACCCATAATTCTAACTGTTGCATCACTAAATGTTGCGAATTTTAGTAGAATTTTACGCCAGGATTCAGGCGATAAAGCTGGCATAAAACCTTCCAGTACGAGTAACAAACCAAACAAGACAAATAATGTGTCAAAATCCCATTCCATATACATCTCCTTACAAAAAATTTACTTTCAATTATTATACATCATAATTACTATCGATGTCTCTGGCATTTAAAATAAAAAAACAACCTAAAACAAACATCGGAACAGAAAGCAACTGTCCCATTGTAATGCTTTCCGCCAAAATGAAACCTAACCCCACATCTGGCTGACGGAATAATTCAAGAAATATTCTAAAAATTGAATAGAATAATAAAAACATACCAGTATTAAACCCTCTTAAATAATGCTTATAGCCTAAGTAATTTAATATTATAAACAGCAATATTCCTTCAGCAAACATTTCATATAACTGCGATGGATGTCGCGGCAAAGTATCAACATTAGGAAATATCATAGCCCATGGAACATCTGTCACCCTGCCATATAGCTCAGCATTAATAAAATTAGCGCATCGCCCTGTGCAAAGAGCTATAGGCACTAATGGCACTATGAAATCTGCAACATCAAGAAAATGTAGTTTAAATTTATAGCAAAAATATACCACAGACAGCATTACTCCGAGCAAACCACCATGAAATGACATACCTCCTTGCCATATATAAAGGATTTTTAAAGGGTCATGTAAAATCAGCATAGGGCTATAAAACAGGATATAACCTAATCTTCCCCCTAAAATAACACCTAACATAACGTAGAATATTAGGTCAGAAAATACAGATTGTGAAAATGGCATATTATCTGTAATTCTTGAGCTACCAAGTAAATAAGCCCCAAAAAAACCAAGAAGATAAGATAAACCATACCAACGAATAGCTATAGGCCCAGCTATGTGTAAAATTACTGGATCAAAATCGGGGTGAACAAACATGATTGGTACCTAATTAAAAATATTTCTCATGGTAACCTAGCACAATTTCCTTTACAAGCAATTACTTAATACTTATCTTACAATAAATGATAGCAGATTAAGTTATAAGTTATTGCAGCTACTTTTCTCATATGGCATTATTATGTTTCAGGTTTGAAATCGGAGCAAAAAAATGCATGAAAGAGATATGCTACTTATAACAGAGAAAAAAAATAGAGAGAGCAATTTTAAAGCTTTTTTAATAGGCCTTTTAGCATATAGTGTTGTTGGAGTTTTACATGGGACAGCATGGTATTTTTTTGCACTCCAATCTCTTACAATAGTTAACCCATTGTATCTAATCATAGGAATAACACTTATCAGCCAAGCTTATTTCATTGGGAGATATACTAGTAATAAAGGTCACTTCAAACATAGAATAAGTAATATAGTTACAATGCTATCTAAACATTATGAAAATCACAAAAATGACATACTAAAGTATACTGCAATATTCATATGCTCTATCTTCATAACAGGGCTCACCTCTCTAATATTAAAAGAATTCCTGCAAGAATCAACTGGGCATTTAATATCTATGTCGTATTTATCTTTACCAATATTATTTACATGCCTAGCATTTGTTACAGTCTTCACAGCATATCTTGCTATCAAGCCTATGAAGCAAATAGCTACTGGTGGAACTGCAGATATAAATAAATTTGCATATCTTGGAAGCTTTATTGTAAAAGCTTTTAATGCTAGCGCAGCATGTGCTGTGGTTGGATATTGTTTTGCGTTATTCTATAGCGGATTCATACCAAACTTTAGTATTTTAGGACTTAATACTCAAAATAGCATTATAGCCTTATGCTCATTGCTAGGCCTATTTATTGCAACCTATGATTACGCCACATCAGCCACAAAAGATAAAGATGCAAATGATTTCAAAATATTCTTCATAAATCTATTCCAGTTCAATGAAAATAATAGCCTTAGAAGACTATCGTCAACATGTCAGGTAATTATTCAAAATTGTTTCTGGGCAACTATATTTGCTAGCACAAGCTTTTTAGCAATTTATTGTATGCCTTTTAATATTTTACCAACTTTATCAGCTACAACATTAATTGCTTGTATCCAATCTGTAATAGCAGTATCAGTTGGAACACAGGGTGCAATTTCTCTTTTTGAGTCTGCCGTTACGAGCCATGATTATAACTCTCACCTAGTAATCTATACTAATGATAAACCACAACAATTAGAACAAGATGGGGATAGTTACAGAATTAAAGAAGAAACTATACCCCCCGCTATAGTCTAGATAACTGCTAGGTTCTTTACTGCATCACGTTCCGCTTGTAACTCTGCAAGAGTATTGTCCATCATTTTCTGTCCGTACTCATCATGTTCATAGCCCAAAACAACTTCTACGCTGCCGTTGATATAACGACAAGGGAATGAGAACACAATACCTGGCTCAACATTATATTCACCCTTAGATATTACTCCAAGAGAAAAAATCTCATCACCCCATAATCCAGAACAAGCAGCTACGGTATCTACTACCGCATTTGCTGCAGATGCTGCAGATGATAAGCCACGAGCAGCTATAATATCTGCTCCACGCTGCTGCACATTACGTAAGAAATCTCCTCGAAGCCATTTTTCATCAGTAATAACATTTTCTAGCTTTTCACCGTTTATAGTCGCATTAGACACATCTGGAAACTGAGTAGCTGAATGATTACCCCAAATAAAGCAAGAATCTATATCCTCAATCTTAGCACCAGACTTTTGTGATAACTGACCTAGCGCGCGATGCTGATCAAGCATTGTCATAGCATAAAAATTATTAGGGTTAACTCTTTTTACAGTACTAGCTGCGATAAGAGCATTTGTATTACATGGGTTCCCAACAACAAGAACCTTAACATCAGGTAAGGCTACCTCATCGATATACCTACCTTGCTCTGTGAATATACTACCATTTATCTTTAGTAGGTCTGAGCGCTCCATACCTTTTTTACGAGGCATAGCACCTATTAGTAGTGCCCAATCAACGTTAGCAAAACCTTGAGCCATATCAGATGTACAGTTAACCTCTTCTAAAAGCTTAAACCCGCAATCAGAAAGTTCCATGGCAACACCCTTCAGTGCTGGCAATTGTGCCTCTAGTTCTATCAAATTTAGCTTTACTTTTACTTCAGGGCCAAACATTGCTCCAGATGCAATTCTAAATACTAACGCATAACCAATATGACCAGCTGCACCAGTTACAGCAACACTAACACACTTATTTGCCATCAAATTTTTCCTTAAGATTAATAAACATTTTCTATACTACAAAATTTATCCAAAAAATAAAAGTTAATATAGCTTTCTTGCATGCAGATAGAAAACATAGCACAATAACAAATAGTATTTTTTAACTCTATTGTTCATATGTCTAATCCTGAATCTACTACTAATATCCAGAAATTATCTGGTATAGTTACGAAAATAACTTTCCAAAACCAAGAAAATGGCTTTGTAGTTATGAAAGTAAAGGTTAATAGGAAAGAAGAAACGGTTGTTGGTACAGTTATGCAGATTTCAGTATCTGAAGAGATAGATGCTGAAGGAATATGGATAAAAGACAAAGTATATGGAATGCAATTTAAAGCTGAAACCATAGTAGTTAAACCCCCTACTACCCTAAGCGGTATAGAAAAATATCTAAGTTCTGGCATGGTAAAAGGAATTGGTCCGGGTCTTGCCAAAAATCTTATTCAAAAATTTGGTGACAAAGTACTAGATGTGATTGAAAATAATCCAAAGCGCTTAATGGAACTTGATGGGTTTGGGAAAAAACGCCAAGAGCAAATAACACATGCTTGGCAAGAACAGAAAGTTATACGCAATATAATGATATTTCTGCAATCACATGGCATAGGTAGCAACAGAGCTTGTCGTATCTATAAAACATATGGTAACAACTCTGTAGAAATAATTAGAAAAAACCCCTACAAACTAGCTGAAGACATACATGGAATTGGTTTTAAGATAGCAGACAACCTAGCAATATCTATCGGTATAGCACCTGACTCTATAATAAGGGCAAGAGCTGGATTAAGCTACTGCCTCGGCCAACTAGCAGAGCAAGGAAATACCGCCTACCCTAAACTTGAGCTAATTGCGAAAACAGCTTCACTATTAGCAACTAATACCAAGATAGTAACAGCAGCTTTAGAACTAGAAATCGAAAATAACGTAATAATTATAATTAAAAATAATGAAATAGAAACATGTGCCATTAATTATCTATATCAAGCCGAAAAGAATATAGCAAAACACTTAAAACGCATTAAAATGCATAAAACCCATAATAAAATTAAATTTACAGAAAGCTTACAACAAAGTATTGAAAAAGATACCAAAATAAAACTTGCACCATCTCAAGTTACCGCAACTGAGATGGCATTATCTCATAGTATATGCATAATAACTGGTGGTCCTGGTGTTGGTAAAACAACTCTTGTTAATATTATATTGAATGTTCTAAAGCGAGAACTTGGAAGAATATTGTTAGCTGCTCCCACAGGTAGAGCAGCAAAACGACTGAATCAAACAACAAATATGCCTGCAAAAACCATCCATAGACTACTTGGTTTTAACCCTCAGAAAGCTGGCTTTAAACATGATGCAGAAAATCCCCTACTTGCCGATCTAATAGTAATCGATGAGTGTTCAATGATAGATGTATCTATTATGTCTAGTTTAGTACAAGCAATACCAAATGGCTGCAAGCTGATACTTGTTGGTGATATAGACCAATTACCATCAGTTGGTCCTGGTGCTGTATTAGCAGATTGTATCAACTCTAATACTATTACCAGCATTAAACTGACTGAAATTTTTCGCCAAGCCCAAACATCAAAGATAATAACAAATTCACATAGGATCAATAGTGGCAAAATGCCAATATACAAAGATGCTACTCCAGAAAGTGATTTTTTCTTTATTAGCAATGACAACCCTAGTGTTGTACTAGAAAAACTTATAAATATTGTACAAACAAGAATTCCAGAAAAATTCAATCTTAATGCCAAAAAAGATATTCAGGTTTTAACTCCAACAAACAAAGGCGAACTAGGAGTAAGTAATTTAAATCAAAGGCTACAGCAAGCATTAAACCCAAACCCAATAACTGTAATTAATCACTTTCAAAATAAACTTTCTACTGGGGATAAAGTCATTCAAATGGTTAATAACTATGAAAAAGAAGTTTTCAATGGTGACTGTGGCTTTGTAACAAATATTGATATATCAGAAAATAAGTTAACTATTGACTATAGTGGAAACCTAGTTAACTACGAATTCAGTGAGTTAGATGAAATAGCTCTTGCATGGGCAACAACTATTCATAAAAGCCAGGGATCTGAGTATCCAGCAGTAGTAATTCCTATAACAACACAACATTTTAGCCTACTACAGCGAAATTTAGTCTATACTGCTATTACCAGAGGCAAAAAACTTGTAGTTATTATGGGACAAACTCGGGCTTTAGCTATGGCTATAAAAAATGAAAGTGCCAAAGCTAGAGTTACATTTTTGAGAAACTTGCTGAAGCATGATTAAGGTGGTAAGTATGAAACCAAATTTTCCTGAAATCAAAATAGATGAAAAATTTTATTTACGAGAAATTAGAGTGTCCGATGCTAATGAATACTTTAAATATATCAACCATGATTTGGTAAAAAAATATGTTCCTGTGAATTGTTTACCACAAACAGAAGCAAAAGCTGTATCTGATCTTTTATTCCTTATCAACTTATTTGGCCAAAAAAGAGGTATTTACTGGGGTATATGCACTAAAAAAGATGATAAATTAATTGGCACATGTGGCTATGAAAGCTGGCATCGCTCTCATGCTAGATTAGAGTTAGTTTATGATATGTCACCAAATTACTGGGGCAACAACATAATGCATAAGGCTCTTAATATTATTATTGCTTTTGCGTTCCAGACCATGCCAGTAAACAGAATAGAAGCAGTCACTACACCTGAAAACCTGAAATCCATTAAAGTTCTATCAAAGCTTAACTTTAAACAAGAAGGTGTTTTAAGACAATTTAGATACTTTAAATATAATTACACTGATGTATATATGTTTTCACTGTTGCGTTCTGAAACCATTCAAGACGAGCTATATTTCGATAATAAAAAAAATCTTATAAAATATTTTCATGAAAATTAATATAAATTCTATTCCACTAGCAATATATGTCCACATTCCTTGGTGCATAGAGAAATGTCCATATTGTGACTTTAACTCTCATAAACTAAGGGAAGATTCATTACCTGAAGAGGATTATATTAGGAGAGTATCAGAAAACCTAAGCGAATATGCTCCTCTAGTAAAAGGACGAAAGGTAAGTAGTATTTTTTTTGGGGGAGGCACCCCTAGTATAATGAGCCCTGATGGCATTGATAAAATTTTAAATATAATAAATCAACACTATATACTTGAAAAAGATGCTGAAATTACCTGCGAAGCTAATCCAGGAACGTTTGATCAGAAAAAATTTGAAGGTTTTTTCAAGATTGGAATTAATAGACTCTCTATAGGAGTGCAAAGTTTTAATGACAATATGCTCCAAAAACTTGGGAGAATACATGATAGCCAAACAGCAACAAAAGCAATAAAACTTGCGCAAGATGTCGGGTTTGATAATATTAATCTTGATTTAATGTATGGCCTACCTGGTCAAACAGCAATAGAAAGTTCACAAGATTTATTACAAGCTCTCGAGTTTAATACCAAACACTTATCATGGTACCAGTTAACGTTAGAGCCAAATACACTATTTTATAATAAACCACCAAAACTACCTGAATCAGAAGTAATACATGATATAGAAAATTCGGGGCATAGATTACTCAAGTCAAATGGCATACAACAATATGAAATTTCAGCGTGGTCAAAGTCTTGCAAAGATAAATGTAGGCACAATTATAATATTTGGCAATTTGGCGATTATATTGGTGTAGGAGCCGGAGCTGCAGGAAAGATAACCCTAGCAAATAATATTATAAGAACCATGCAAACCAAGCATCCAAAGCAGTTTATTAGTGGCAAAATGAAGATCAATGATAGAGTTGTAGCACAGAAAGATATTACATTTGAGTTTATGTTAAATTATCTACGTTTAAAACAGCCATTATATTTTGAGCTTATGAAAAATAGAACAGGCATAAGTCTTGCTGACATTATACCTGTATTAGAAAGCCTACCACCAAAAAGTATTATATATGATAATAACAAACTACAATTAACCAAATTTGGTTTTAATTTTTACAATGACATTGTTGCAGCATTTATGATTGATCAATAAGATCATCAGTATGAGGATCATCAACAAAACTATCAACAACAGTAGCAACAGCACAGTCACCAGCAATATTAACAGCAGTTCTAGTCATATCTAAAATTCTATCTACTGCTATTATCATAGCAATTCCTTCTACTGGCAATCCAACTTGAGCCAAGACTACCGCCAATGTGACTAACCCAACGCCAGGAACACCTGCTGTTCCAATAGATGCAATAGTTGCCATAAGGACTATTGTTGCATAACCAGCTAAACTAATATCAATTCCATATGCATTAGCGATGAAAACTGTTGCTACGCCCTGCATAATAGCAGTTCCATCCATATTAATTGTTGCTCCTAAAGGAAGCACGAAGGATAAAACTGATTCTGATAACTTCAGCCTATCTCTTGCGGTCTGAATAACAACAGGTAATGCAGCATTACTACTAGACAAACTAAAAGCAAACAACATAGCAGGAGCGACTTTTTGTATGAAATTTGTAACTTTAACTCTTGCAAATATTGCTAGTATTGAACCGTAAACCAAGAATACGTGAATAAATAAAACAACAAGCACAATAACGAAGTAACCAGCTAACTGCTGCACAAGACTAAAGCCGGTCTTCGCAACCATTGCTGCTAATAGACAAAACACACCTATAGGAGCTACACGCATCACCATCATTACTATATTGACAATAAGAACATTAAAATCATTAAAGCCAGAGGCCACTCTTTTCCCAGCATCTCCAGAGCATACTGCAGATACACCTAGTAAAACTGCAAAGAAAATAACCTGAAGCATATCTCCTCTAACTAATGCCTTGAAAGGATTATCAGGAAAAATATTTAAGATTACATCGCCAAGTGATGGAGCTATAGGTATTGTGAAATTAGTTGCCTCACCAAGACCCACTCCCTGCCCTACACCAGCAAAAGTAGCTATAACCAAAGCCAGAGTTATAGCGATAGCTGTAGTTGAGAGATAGAGCATAAAAGTTATGCTGCTGATTCTCCCAAGACTTCTAATATTATGATTATTTGCAACACCGCAGACTATCGAAACAAAAACGATTGGTACCACAACCATTTTAAGTAAAGTTATAAAAATCTTTCCTACAATTTGAAATAAATCATCTACTAAAAATATTTTTACAAGACTACCTTCTGGAAATAAATATAAAAGATAACCAGCGATTAAGGCAAACAACATTGCTAGAGTTATATCGGTTGCAAAACCTTTATGAAATTTTTCATCCATTACACTTCCCCTGTGATAAATTCTACAAGAAATACCCTAGCACAAAATAACTAGTAGTGGTATATTTTTTTAGTAATAGAAAAACTTAGGTCTTTAATTTATGGCTAGATTTGAAGTAGGTGTATTAGGTGCAGGAAAAATTGGCAAGCTAATCGCTAGTAATCTGAAATATGATACATTTAATACAGTTCTTATTAGCAGAAACATTAGTTCTCAGATTAGATTTTACCTACATACAAAAGGAGAGAAAACAAGGTTCAAGTTAAATTGCAAAGAGCCTAGTTCTATCAATTATTATTTTGATTTTGTATGGGTTACAACAAAAGCACAAAATGTATATGATGCTTTACAGAGCATACAAAAAAATATTAATACCGATACTATAATAATTTTAAGTCAAAATGGCCTTGGTTTTCATACCCAAATAAGTAATATTTTCCCAAAAAACACAATTCTCTTAGCTCCCATTAGCTATGGTGTAAAGATTATTGATAATAAAGACATAGCAAGCTGCATGAAAGGAACAGTGATGCTAGGTAATTATCAGGGGGTGCTTTTAGCAAAACATAAAGATGCAATATTACAGAATATACATTTGAATATTAAATGGAGCTCAGACATTCAAAAAGAGATAGAATTGAAATTTGCTATCAACTGTATTATAAATCCTTTGAGCGTTATATATAACTGTAGCAATGGTGAATTATTATTAAAGCCTGGATTTAAAGACATTAGCAGTAACTTGGCATATGAAATTAATAATTGTTTAATAAACAAAGAGACTATAAGTAAAGAAAAAATATTAACAAAACTCTATATTGTTCTTGAAAATACAACTAATAATATTTCATCTACCTTAAGTGATTACAAAAATCGTACGCAAAATGAACTAGAATTTTTAAATATGCATCTTACAAAACTTGCTAACAAAAATAGTATTAAACTCAAAACAAATTATGTTATTCTTGCTGCACTAAGCTATATAGGAGTTAATAATAAACTATGAAAAAGAAAAATATAAATCATTTTTTACATATGAAAAATAATGAGGAAAAAATAGCTGCTCTGACAGCATATGATGCAGTTACTGGCCAAATATGTGATCAAAATCAGATTGATATAATCCTTGTTGGTGATTCATTAGGAATGGTAATCCAGGGTCATAATTCAACCCTACCTGTGACGGTAGATCAGATGGTTTATCATACTGAAAATGTTGCTAGAGTAACTAAAAATAGTTTTATCATAGCAGATATGCCATTTGGGTCATATATAAATGAAAACGATGCCTTAAAAAATGCAGTGCGACTAATTCAAGCGGGCGCTAATATGGTAAAAATGGAGGGTGGCTCAGAACTAGCTAGTATAACAAAAAAAATGTTACAAAATGGGATACCTGTTTGTGCTCATCTGGGTCTTATGCCACAAAGTATAAACAGTATTGGTAGTTACAGTGTCCAAGGCAAAGAAGAACATAAAGCACAAGAGATACTAGAGCATGCTGAACTGCTTATGAATGCTGGAGCGCAACTTCTTGTTCTTGAGTGTATTCCAGCAAGACTTGCAGCAACGATAACAGCGAAGCTACCTATACCTACCATAGGTATAGGTGCAGGACCAGATACGGATGGACAAATATTAGTTACCCACGACATGTTAGGGTTAACGACTAATAATTTTAAGTTTTGCAAATCATACTGTAATCTTTCCCCCTCTAATGCCATCTTGAATTATGTATCAGACGTTAAGAATAAACAGTTTCCAACAATGGAGTATACATTAGTACAATGAAAATAATAAAAACTATAAAAGAGCTACAACAAAATTTAAAGACACAAGAATTAGTTGAGTTCATACCCACCATGGGTAATTTACATAGTGGGCACCTAAGTTTAGTAAAAAAAGCGCAAACATTTGGAAAATATACTGTAGTAAGTATCTTTGTAAATAATTTACAGTTTGGGCCTAACGAAGATCTAAATACTTATCCAAGAACATTAGTAGAAGATATAAAAAAGCTAGAAGCATTAGGAGTTGATATCTTGTTTTGCCCTAACACTGATGAAATGCTACCAACAAATCAAGTTGATCTAACTTTCATCAAGATTCCAAAAGTATCAGAGCTACATTGTGGTGCATCACGCCCAATTTTCTTTCAAGGCATATGTACTATAATCATAAAGCTTATAAATATCGTAAAACCAACTAGAATTTATCTTGGTGAAAAAGACTGGCAGCAAAGTATTATTATAAAAAAATTGTTTCAAGACCTTAACGTTGGGGTTGAAGTTATAACTACTCCTATAGTAAGAGAAGAAAGTGGTCTAGCTTGTAGCTCAAGAAATAATAAATTAGACAATCAAACCCTAGAACAAGCCGCATTACTTTATGAGGAACTAGAGTCAGCTGCAAAAAATATAAAGCATAACAACTGGAAAGAAATCCTTGAAAATGCGAAGAAAAGTCTTTTAGATAAAGGATTTAAAGTGGACTATATTAATCTAATAGATGCCAATACTCTCTATGAAGTTACTTCAGATACCAAAGAGCTTAGGATACTAGCAGCAGCGTACCTAAATAAAGTCAGATTGATTGATAACATAAGCGTATCTATAGGAGATTACTTACAAGACGAAGGAACATAAGCTCTGTACAATTCTTTTCTTTTTTGTTATCATAAAGTTGTGTCTAATCAAAAAGGAAGTTGGATAGTCATGGAAAAAACATTATTCTCATCACTTACACAAAAACAGCAACAAGAAATAGTAAAACTAATTGAGTCAGACTTTAGGGCTGCAAAAAGTTTATATGAATCTTACATATCTGAATCTCTCCGCACTAATTTACAATGTAAATCTAGCAACTAAGCAAATGCAAAAAATATGCTTGATTCTACCAATTACGCACTATATAATGCGAATTAATATGGAGTAAAAGCAAAGGAGCAGCATATGCCTTACCAAGTTGATCAACAACAGAAAGAGGAATCTGCAAAAACACGTGCAATGAGACTAAAAAGTCTACGTGAAATGACAGGACTATCTCGTAATGACTTTCATAAAAGGTATGGAATCCCAAGAGGAACTTTACAGAACTGGGAATCAGCTAGATTTGGTGGTCTAACTATCAAAGGTGCAAAAAATATTATTCGGGCATTTACCGCTGAAGGTATAAGTTGTGAAGTTGACTGGCTACTCCATGGTACTGGTAATGGACCAAAGTTCACTGAACATACGCAAAACCACAGAAATAATGAACTAAAAAAACATAATGATGTTAATGAGCATATATTCGAAGCGGAAACAAGTGTAATCACCAAAGAAATATTACTATTTCGTCAAAATCATAATAATGCTATAGATATAGTAGTTGCAGACGATGGTATGAAACCGTTATGGAACCCAGGCGACTATATTGCTGGAGTTAAACGTTACCAAGATGATATTCAAAGCACATTGGGGCAATACTGTATTATTCAAACGCACGAGTATGGCAATTTATTTCGTAAAATAAGCCAAGGTGACGATGAAAACCTTTATAATTTATCTATTATAAACCATCACTCTAAAATTAAGAAGCCTGTATTATACAATATACCTGTAATATCATCTGCCCCAGTTATTTGGACACGAAAAATTGATATAGCTAACTTTTAATTTGCTCTACAACTATATTATTTATTACATGTTTCTTCATAATAGCCTTTTTAGCAAAAGAGGTAATATGAACATCAGGCCAAGGAACATGTTCTGTATTGGCCGTAGAAATATTAAAACACATGTTTTTCTCAATCTGATTCAATATATACTCAGCATAGGGCTCCCAATCAGTAACCACCTGTAGTAAGCCTTTTTCTTTAAGGCTCCTAGCGCAAAGATTCAAAAACTCTTGCGACAAGATTCGCCTTTTATGGTGTCTTTTTTTGGGCCATGGATCTGGATATAATAATTGAATTTTAGCTAAAGAATCTGGAATTACCATACTTGAAAGAATTTCAACAGCGTCATGTTGGATAATCTTAACATTTTGCACATTGTGTTTAGAAAGACTTCCGATTAGAGCCCCTACCCCAGCTGGATAAACCTCTACACCTATAAAATTAAAGTCTTCATTTTCTATAGCCTGTGCACATAAGGCATGCCCCATACCAAATCCAATATCCATAATGACTGGATTATTATTGTTGAAAATTTTGCTAAAGTTTAGGTCCTGGGAAGTTAGCTTTAAACAGTAATGTCCCGAATAATTTTCCATTGCATTTTTTTGGCCAGGTGTTAACTTTCCTGAGCGCATAACAAAACTTTTTATATTCTTTTTTATGTTTGATTTCATATTATGTTGGTTAAGAGTTTGCGTTTATGGTAAGAAAATAGCACAATGTTAGCACTTGGTCGAGAATTTTTTATATGTACAGCAAAAAAAACATATTAAATCTGGTAGTAATTTTAATAACAATAATAATCTTTGCCGTGTGTTTTGCTATTAGTAACTTTGAAAACAACATCAACACATTTTCACAGAATGCTATAGAGAGATTTAATGCTAAAAATTCGTTGCAACTAAAAAACCATATCAAAGCTGATGTGTCGCTCTACCCATGGCTTGGCATTAGATTAAAAGATATAGACCTTGTAAACAAAAAGAATATAACTCATATTGGCGAGATGAATATTAAACTGTCATTAATTCCACTGATGCATGGCAAGCTATCTATATCTGCGGTTGGGATAAAAGATGTAGATACAGATGCTAAGACAGCTAAAGAAGCTATAATAAGTTTTATAAATTCGAATAAAAAAAATAAATCTAAGAAAATTGATATTGAAATGAAAAATATAAATATCAAAGGAAAGATTAAAAAGAATAATATTACGCTAGAGAATATTGAAGCACATATAATAGGATTTGATACTAGTAAGCCGTTTACCCTAAACCTAAACTCATACTTAATTTTAAGAGGCACTAGGAGTAATATAAATTTCAAAACTCTTATTAATATAGATGATAATAATATTTCACTCCGAAACAACCACATTAAATTTGTTCGTGAATTAGAAAACGGCAGTATTTGGCTTAATTTTGACAATAACATACTTATTGATAATCAGAATAACGAAATATTTATAAACGACATTAATGGTTTTTTTCATAATGCACAGATAATTGGACGATTAAAATATAATATTGCTGATAATGTGTGGAACGGAAAATTAAATATGTTACAAAACAGCTTGAATAATATGATTCATAATATTGATAAGAAAGCTGAATTAATAGATATGACTGAAGCACATAATATATCTTCAGCAGTAAGTATCAACAATAATAATATGAGTATGAAATTAAACATAAATGATACAAATATAGAAGCAAATATCCACATGAAAGAAAATGACAAATTGTTCATTAAAAGTTATATAGACAGTTTATTTTTAGATTATGATCAAATAAATATTATTAACAAAATACAGCCTATGTTTTTTAAAACAATACACTTAGAGACAAATATAGACGCAATAAAATTTGATAATCTAAAATCTTATAAAAATAAATTAATTGCAAATATAACATCAAAAGAACTCCAACTTAAACTTTCATCAGAAGACTTATATAAAGGCAAAGCATTATTTGATTTAATCAAAAATAATAATCAAGTGAAACTCAATGCAACAGGAAAAAATATTCAGGCTTCACCATTAGCTAATGATTTAGAAAAGTTTTCACACAAAATTAGTGGAAATCTTTATTTTAACGCAGAATTTAAAAGTAATAGTCTAGATAGTTCTATTGACGATATAGTTGGAGAAGCAGACATAACTCTAAAAAATGGCCACTTACTTAGCCACCTAAACCCTGCAGCTTTATTTGTTAAAACACTAAACAATAACAATAAAGATATTACAATTTTAAGACCATCTTCTTTCAAATATATATCCACTAATTGCCATATAAAAAATGGGCTAATAAAATGTGGTGAAATGAACATAGCAACTTATAATGCTAGTCTCCAAGGTGACCTTAATATAGATACATCTAGCGGCGATATATATGGCTATACGTTTATAAAGCAAATTGAGTCTAACGATAGTATGCCTATGAGGATTAATTTTTATGGTGACATTCAAAAAGTTGACAGTTATGTTGACTTTAGTTTTCAAAGTGGCAATGTAGCTGACATCATTAAAAGAGGTCTAAATGAATAAAAAAACTAGTGTTCTGATTTTTGCAGCTGGACATCTTGGTGATAATATCATGGTTAGTAGTTTGATTATAAAATTAAAACAACAAAGTAATGCACAAATAACAGTACTAAATCCACATCCAAACTTTAACAAGATTTTTGAAAGAATGCCTGGTGTAGATAATATTATAAATACAAAATTAACGAAAAAGAAACTAGAACTAAGGAAAAGAATTAAGCTCGGGCTAGATTTAAAGAAACACAAATTTGATGAAATAATATACGCTCCAAACTACATAAAACCTGCTATTATTGGTGTCTTTGCTGGGATAAAAAAAAGAACAGGCTGGCAAGAAGGTAGGCGTTTACTTTTAAATAATAGACATGTAGACATAGGAAAAGTAAAAACCCAAGTACAAAGATATGTCCAACTAGCATACCATCCTGAATCAAGTGTTGTAGACTTTAAAGACTGTCCAAAACCTGTCCTTAGTAATAAAACTTTAAATATTATTGTCCTCGCAAAAGAATTAAATATAACACTGCCAGATGAAAAGAAAAAAAATATAATGTTTTGTCCTGGCAGCGCTTGGGGTGAAACAAAAAGATGGCCAGTAAAGCAATTTATTAAACTTGGAGAAAAGCTTCTACAAGATGGCTATAACATCCATATATTTGGTGGAATAGATGAAGTTAATGATGCTAATGAAATTAATAGTGCTTTAAATAATAAATGCATAGATTGGACCAATAAAACTAAACTAGATACTGTTATTGATATTTTAAGCACCTCCAGCTGCGTGATATCAAATGACTCTGGCCTCATGCATATGGGGTGTGCAATAAATGTTCCAGTTATAGCGTTATATGGTGGCTCATCACCAAAATACACCCCACCACTTTCTGATAAAGCTTCCAGTATGATAATAGATATAGAATGCCGACCTTGTAGTAAAAGAATTTGTCCCAAAGAAAATCATTTAGCTTGCTTATTTGGTATAACACCCGAAGCTGTATATGCCAAAACTCATGAAATGCTAGAATTAGCTTGACGTAATGGCTCAATATCGTTTTAATAGTGTCATTGGCCAGATAGCTCAGTCGGTAGAGCAAAGGACTGAAAATCCTTGTGTCGGTGGTTCGATTCCACCTCTGGCCACATCCCTAAAAAATACTAAAATATGAACACTATTTATTGCAAAAAACTTCAAAAAGAAGCTACACAAATGATTAAAGCTCCTTTTCCTGGTGAAATCGGAGAGAGAATTATTAAAAACATTAGTGCTGAAGCGTGGCAAGAATGGCTTGAGTTGCAAACTAAAATAATTAATGAGAATAGATTATCTCCTATAAATCCCGAGCATAAAGATATTATAAAAAATGAAATGATAAAATTCTTATTTAACGATAGTGATGTTTGACCTAGAAAAGCACACCTGATAACATATAATTAGATCTTACAATCAGAGGAATTCATGGCTAAAAAAGCATCAGTTATAGTAATATTATTTTTTATATTTAACTTACAGAATATATGCTTAGCAAACAATAAGATAAAGTTATACACCCAAAATGACACTAGTTTTAAGGTTATATTAGAGGACCTTATTAAATTTGATAAATATGAAATTGAACCAAATCAGCTAAAAGAAATAGACTTTGAGCAAGTAGCACCAAAAGAAGATGAAGCAGACGTGGCATCATCTGAAAATAGCATAAACGAAAAACTTGAAACTAAGTCTGATGTAATACAAAAATTTAGACTATCTTACATAGATAGTAGTAATGAAATATGCATAAGAGATTGCCAAACATTCACTTTTGAAACAAATTCTCTTCTACAAGTATTTATGACAAATACGGGTATTGAAGCAATCATTAGCTCATTCGATAATCACGGAGAATAATATGCAAACATATCTAAGTGCTCTAAAAAAAATATTAACTGAAGGCAGCCAAAAAGAAGATAGGACTGGAGTCGGAACTATAAGCTATTTTGGAATTGATATGCGGTTTGATATTAGCGATAGCTTTCCACTTATTACAACAAAAAAAGTTCACTTTAAAAGTATTGCATATGAGCTACTATGGATGCTTAGTGGCTCCACAAATGTATCATATCTCCAAGAAAATGGCGTTAGGATCTGGAATGAATGGTCTGATGAAAACGGCGAACTAGGTCCAGTATACGGAAAACAATGGCGTTCATGGCAAGGCAAGGATAAGGTTGTAGACCAAATACAAGAATTAGTCGATAACCTTAAAAATAATCCTAACTCAAGGAGACATATTATTAGCGCCTGGAATGTTGCTGAACTTGATAAAATGGCACTCCCACCCTGCCATCTTCTCTTTCAATTCTATGTCAACAATGGCAAACTCTCATGTAAATTAACGCAACGCTCTGCAGACTTTTTCCTTGGGGTCCCCTTTAATATTGCATCATATTCACTACTAACCTACATGCTAGCTGAACAATGCAACTTAACTCCAGGTGAATTTATCTGGTCAGGTGGTGACTGTCACATATACTCTAACCATCTACCACAAGTTGAACAGCAACTAACTAGACCCCCTTACCAAGAGCCAAAACTAGTATTAAAAAACAAACCAAAAGATATATTTAGCTATAAATATGAAGATTTTGAGATAGTCAATTATAAGCACCATGAAAAAATAACTGGCAAGGTAGCTGTTTAAATTGACCTTTTTACTAAAAATTGATATGATAATTTTTTAGCCAGCAATGGGATAAAACCATGAACCTGCAAAAAACACTCTCAAACAACTTACTGCAACAAATAATCTATATTTCAATTGAGTTACCAACTAAGATAGTTGTTAGTACAATGTATAATATTACAAACTCAATTAGATGTTACACCCAGTTTAAACCTATGCTAGCAGCTATTGATTACGTTTTATTTTACACATCATATCGTTTAAGAGTTCTTAATAATTATGCCGATGAATTTAGCGCAAATACTGAAAGTTTTATACAAGAAATAATAAAATTTAATAAAAATTTAGCGCTGTGTATTACTAGCACTCTTATCAAAACAGGAAAAAGCACAAAAGATGAGTTAAATAAATATAGCTCCAGAAACATTTTTATTAGATGTTATTATACCCCTATTAGTATTTTTAAAAATCTAATAAAGAACTTTAACACAAACTTCAATCAAGAAAGCATATTAACATCGCAAGATGTTACAAATCTCACAAGCGAAATAAATAATTATTTTAGATTCTGCTTAAACACTGTTATAGCATTCTTACTTATACCAGTACCACTAGTTAGGACTTCAAAAATGATATCTTTCACATCGAAAATAAGAGCACTGCCTGAAAATAAAGTAAATATGGCTCTTAGATCTTCTTTTGCCTTAATTTTCTTTGCTGCATTATACTACTGTATAACTTATAAGTCTGATCTTATCGACCACTCAATAACAGCTGCTGAACACTTTGTAATAGTTACTATGCTAACAGTAATACTTACGTCAATAATAGTAGGTCCATCTAAAGGCTTTACTAAGTTCTTATTTATAAACTTTACCTGGGCATCGTTATTTTGCTGGCAATGTTCACCTATTATACTTGCCCTATCTTAAGATAATTTAAAATCAATACCTTGAGCTAGAGGCAAATTACTACCCCAATTAATGCCAACAGTTTGGCGCCTCATATATCCTTGCCAAGCATCAGAACCTGCTTCTCTACCCCCACCAGTGCTCTTCTCTCCACCAAATGCAGCCCCTATTTCAGCTCCTGATGTACCCATGTTTATATTTGCAAGACCACAATCAGAACCAGATATAGATAAAAACTTCTCAATTACACGCATATCATTTGAAAACAAGGATGATGATAGCCCCTGCTGAGAGTTATTATTAACCTCTATTGCTTCTTCAATAGTTTTATAAGGCAAAATAAACAATACTGGCACAAAGTTTTCAGATTGCAGTAATGCCCAATCTTTAGAAGCTCTTACAAGGGTTGGCTCAACAAAATTTCCAGAGCCAGGTATAACATTACCACCAAAAATAATATCGCCACCCAAATCTTTAATTTTTGTAATCAACTTAGTATAATTTTCCACAGCAAATTCATCAATAAGTGGCCCCATATGAACTCCTTCACTTAAAGGGTCGCCAATATTTATTTGACGATATGCATGCTTTAAGCTTGCAATTAAAGAATCATATATACTTTCGTGTACAATTAAGCGACGTAAACTCGTACACCTTTGCCCACTAGTACCTATAGCAGAAAATAATATGGCATCAACAGCTAAATTTAGATCAGCAGAAGAGTCAACTATACAAGCATTATTACCGCCAAGCTCTAAAATAGATTTACCAAACCTACTCTGAACTTTTGTACCAACTTTATTCCCAACATAAGTAGAACCTGTAAAGGACACAAGTGAAACTTTGGGGTCATGAATAAAAATATCTAATAAATCATTATCAGTACTATTAAAAATTGAAAAAACACCATCAAAACCAAAATTTGTCATGACTTGTTGACACATATTATGAATAGCAATCGCAGTTAGTGGTGCTTTAGGCGATGGCTTCCAAATTACAACATTGCCACAAATTGCAGCTAAAAAAGCATTCCATGCCCATACTGCTCCTGGAAAATTAAAAGCAGTTATTACCCCACAAACACCAAGTGGTAGCCACTGATCATATAACCTATGACTCACCCTCTCAGACTGCATAGTTTTACCAGAAAGTAAGCGTGATTGGCCAACAGCAAAATCTGCCATATCAATCATTTCCTGAACTTCGCCATCGCCTTCTTGTTTTGTTTTGCCAGTCTCAAGACTAATAATTGTTCCAAGATAATCTTTATTAGAACGCAAAATTACTCCCATCTCTCGAACAAGCTCTGCCCTTTTTGGAGCTGGAACACATGCCCACTGCTTTGATATAGTATGTGCATTATCTACTATCTCTGTATAAATTTCATGTGTAGCTGCAGTTACAGTTGCAATCAATGAATTATTAGCAGGGTTATTAGAATCAATATTCTCATCTGTTACAGGATACCAACTTACTCCAAAACTAGACCCAGAGTTAATACTCTTAACACCTAACTGTTTTAATATAACACCCATAAATAATTCCTTTTATGAAAAATAGCCACCAAACCTATTACCAATAAAATTTGACAAACTAATGTCTTCTTGTTTAACAAAATTACTACTTAAATTTAGTTGTTTACTAAGAACTAAATCTAAAGTTGCACAAAGACCTGATGCGGTGCACATCTGGATTGCAGACCAGTTTTTACCCCCAAGCATACGTGGATAAAACTTTTTAGTATAATTTTTTTCTACTATATCTAAACCCACCCGACCTTGAACAGAAACATAAACTAAAACAACATCTTGAGACACAATAGGCAATGAGTTCTCAAGAACATCTTTCAATAAATCTGGTCTCTGACCAAGACGTAACTCATGCATCAAAAATTTCATTTTATCACAATGACCTGGATATCTAATGGTCTTATAATCCATATTATTAACTTTACCAATAGCAGAAGAAACTAGTGAACCCACTCCCCCAGAGGTATTAAATGCTTCATAAGTTAAACCATCAACTTTAATTTCTTCTAATCCTTCTAAGGCATATTTACTGGCAATTTCACCATTCTCAAGGGCTAGGCATTTTTTACTATACTCGTTGATAATACCTGCCGTTGACCAAGTCAAAGCATACTGTAATGAATTACTAATATTAACTGGCAAGGCACCTACTCTCATCTTAACTGTATCTACCTCATCAAAAGTACCCAACAAATCATTAGCAACAATACTTATAAACCCAGGTGCTAAACCGCACTGGCTCACAAAAAAACCTGGGCTATCATATGACAAATCTTTTATAAAATTAGTAACAGCAACATCTTCTGTTAAATCAAAGTAATTAATACCAACTTCACATACAACTTCAGCTATTAATGAGTTACAGTAAAAAGGTAGGCATGAAACAACTGATTTTATTCCATTTTCGTTGATATACTTTATCAATCTATTTTTTTGGCTACAGTCCATTTCACTAACATGTATATTTTCATGTCTAGAACCAATATTAGTTACATTTTCAGTTAAGCCTACATCAATTAAATGAATGTTATAATCTTTAGTATCAGCAAGTAACTTAGCAACTAAAGACCCAACTTTACCTGCTCCTAGCAACATAACCTCATGCATAATTAACTCCTTGTAAAAACGAATAGGCCAGTATAGGTTAGCAAAGTTAATATCTTATTGCCAAATATATCTAAACTTTTTTCTATACTCTGATATAGTCCATTTATCGCTATTTGACAATAAAACAATAGTGCCACTTGTTGCTGTATTTAAACACTTTGTTTGAGTATAACAACCATACCTATTTACAGTATTTTCATGAGGAAAAGAGAACCTATTATTTTTTCCAGTAGAAAAGACTACAGTACTTGGCGATACCGATTTAACAAACTTTTGACTAGAAGAGCCCTTACTACCGTGATGTGGGGCGACTATAAGGCTTGATGACAACTCTGCATTTCTTAGAAGTAAAGACTCGGCTTTACGTTCAATATCACCTGGTAATAGAACTGAGTTATCTCGTGTCTTAATTTGTAAAACACAGGAATTATTATTTTTTGAACCTTCTATGTTTATAGGCCATAAAAATTTAAAAGTAATGCCATCATACTCCCAAGAATCCCCTGCCACACATTTATTATTATCATTGGGGCTACTTCCATATATAACACCGATGTCATGTTGTGCTAAAACTGCTTCCATACCACCAATATGATCTAGATCTGGATGACTTATAATAAGATCATCTATATAATTTACCCCTAATCTTTTTAGGTAAGGATTTACTATGCTGTTGCCTGCAGAATAACCTCCTATAATACCTGGGCCAGTATCGAATAATACATTATGTTCCTTGGTCTCAATTAAAACTGATAATCCTTGACCAACATCTATCACACTAACTCTAACTTCACCATAAGGAATTGAATTACCATCAATGCTTATAAGTGGTAATAGAAATACAACAACCAATTTACGACATGGAAATCCTTTTGGCAAAAGACAAAGATAAACAGCAATTAAAATTATTCCAGAAAAATACCAAGTCAAATCTGGTGTATTAATCAAACACAAGAAGCTATCTTGCAAACAAGATAATAAAGCAAAAAAATTAGTTAGAATATAATCTATTACCAAGGATATTTTGGTTGCCAAAACTGGCAAACCAAAAGATAGGACAGCAAAAAAAGATAATGGCACAATACATAGAGTAAATAAGGGTATTGCTAAAAAATTAACAAAAAAACCAAATAAAGGAAATTGGTGCCAAAAGTATATAGATAGAGGCATTAAGCCTAGGGTAATAGTAAATTGCGGCTGAATATATTTAGTAAAAAAGTTATGATCTCTAATTTGGCCGTAATTGCTAAAGGCGATTACTGAAACCGCAGTATAAGACAAAATAAAATTTTTACCCCATAAAGATGGAGGCCAAATACAAAGTTGAATAAATGCAGCCAATATTAATAATTGCCATAACTGAATATTTACCCTAAAAATTCTAGAAAAAAAAAGACAACTAACATGATAAGACTTCGGAGTGCAGGCACACCAAATCCAGCTATTGCTGTATAGGAAAAAGCAGCAATACTACCAAATATATAGCCAAAATATTGAGCAGGTAAAATAAGACATAAATTAACACTAGACCTGAATACGTATGAAAATATTTGTGATACTGCTCCTGCCACCATACCCACATGCAATCCAGAAATTGCAAGTAAATGACTTATACCCATATTCGCAAATAAGGTAAAACTTTCTATAGGCAGATAGGATTGAAGACCAAATATTAGAGCTCCAATTACACCCGTATGCTTACAATCTTGTGCGTTTTGTAAATAATTTTGCCACAACTTATGCTGTAAAAACATAAAAGGATATAAATACCAAAAGTCACCAAGCAGCATTGCATTATTATACTTTACATAGCCACGAGCATTAATATTTGCAACGATCGCATTAAACTCAGCATCATATGCTCCAGGGCTTGACACTCCGACAATTTGCTGCAATCTAACTTTAAAACGCCATTTTTGCCCAGGATACAATGTAATCCCATTATTACTATAAAAACTTAACTTTAGGTTAATTAATCTATTTTGATCATCAATTTTAGAAGTATTAAAGATAAAACTATGTAAATTTTTGTTTACTATAACAGGACTTGAAATTATACCTTCTACAAAAGTATCACGCCCTAAAAAATCTCTAATATTTGACAAATATTTATAGCAAGATAAATTCCAAAATAAAATAATACAACCAATAAACAAGCCACAAATAAATAAATTCAACCTAGAACTATTTAAAAAAACAACTCCGCCAAGTAAAATCCAAAGCATAGTAGCCAAATTAAAGCCACTAATTGGAATTAAACCCAAAGAAACAACAGAAAATATAATACCTGAAATAAAAAACCACATAATAATGCAATTTATCAAAGAATTTTTTATTATTAAATACGCTTTTAAATCACATATTTTGTTCTATCTTTTTTATCTTATCTCTTATCTTCGCAGCTTCTTCAAAATTTAAATCAGAAGCGTAATCTAACATTTCTTTCTCTAGGGTTTTTAACTTTTGCCCAAGCTTTTTAGGTGACAAACTTAAATAGTCTTTTACCTCAGAAAATGACTCTTCCTGATCGGCAGCATGTTCAGACTTAACCTGCATAACATCAGAAACAGCTCTTTTGACTGTAGTTGGAGTTATACCGTGCTCTTTGTTATATTCCTGTTGAATAGTACGTCTTCTTTCAGTTTCATCAATCGCACAACGCATAGATCTCGTTATAGTTTCGGCATAGAGAATTGCAACTCCTGATGAATTTCTAGCAGCACGCCCAATGGTTTGGACAAGAGATCCTGTAGAACGTAAAAAACCTTCCTTATCTGCATCAAATATAGCAACCAAAGAAACCTCAGGCAAATCTAAACCCTCTCGCAACAAGTTAATCCCAACTAGAACATCAAAGACTCCTAGCCTTAAATCTCGAAGAATCTCAACCCTTTCGACTGTATCAACACCCGAGTGTAGATATCTTGCTTTAATTCCTGTATCAAGTAAGTAATCAGTTAAGTGTTCCGCAGTTTTTTTTGTTAGAGTTGTCACTAATACACGTTCATTTTTTGCAATTCTGGTATATGCTTCTGCAACCAAATCATCAACTTGAATAGAAACAGGTCTTATTTCTATAACCGGATCAATTAACCCTGTAGGCCTAATTACTAAATCTATAGTCGCATCTGCATATTCTTTTTCATATTTTCCTGGTGTAGCAGATATATAAATACTTTGAAAATTAAACGCACAAAATTCGGCGAATTTTAGTGGCCTATTATCAAGAGCTGAGGGCAAGCGAAACCCATACTCTACTAAGTTTTCCTTCCGTGCTTTATCTCCAAGATACATAGCACCAAGCTGTGGAATAGTAACATGTGACTCATCTAATATTAGCAATGTATCTTTTGGCATATAATCTAGTAATGTTGGTGGCGCTTCTCCTCTATCTCTTCCTGATAAATAACGAGAATAATTCTCCACTCCCTGACAAAATCCAAGTTCTTTGAACATTTCTATATCATAGTTTACTCTCTGTTCTAGGCGCTGAGCTTCTAATAATTTATCAGCATTCTTGAGCTCCCTAAGCCTCAGCACTAATTCCTTTTCAATATTATTAACAACAGCCTTTATCTTAGCATCAGGAGTAACGTAGTGTGTTTTTGGAAAAATAGTAGTTCTAGGCATTGAAGATTCAATATGACCGGTTAGCGGATCAAATGTCCATATTTTTTCTATCTCGTTATCAAACATTGAAATACGAATAGCGCTACCACTAGATTCAGCTGGATATACATCTATAACATCACCTCTAACACGGTAATTACCCCTCTGAAACTCATAATCATTACGGATATACATCATTTTGGCTAGCTTAGCTAAAATATCACCTCGCTCTATCTCTTCACCACAACTTATATGTAAGACCATTGATAAGTAATCTTTAGGGTCACCAAGACCATAAATAGCTGAAACAGTTGATACTATTATGACATCAGTTCTCTCTAGTACAGATTTAGTAGCTGACAAGCGCATTTGCTCTATATGTTCGTTTATTGCAGCATCTTTCTCTATAAACAGATCACTGCTTGGCACATAAGCTTCGGGCTGATAATAATCATAGTAAGAAACAAAGTATTCAACAGCATTGTGTGGGAAGAACTCTTTCATTTCTCCATAAATTTGTGCCGCTAAAGTTTTATTAGGAGCCATTATTAACGCGGGCCTACCTAACGTTCTTATTACATTAGCCACAGAAAATGTTTTTCCGGAGCCAGTTACACCAAGCAATGTTTGTGATGCAAGTCCATTTCTTATACCATCCAACAATTCATCTATTGCTTTTGGTTGACCCCCAGCGGGTTTAAAGGGCGAACATAATTTAAACAAAATAACCTCTCAACTAGTTAACTGATATATATTATTGTTGGTAATCTAATGCTTTGACATAAGATAGCAAATAAGTTAGTCTGAATCATCATTAATACTTGGAAAAGACATGACACAAATGTTATCAAAAAGAGTAGAAAAAATCAAAATATCAGCAACTATGGCAGTAGCTCAGAAAGCTGCAAAATTAAAGGCAGAAGGAATTGATATCATTGCTCTTAACCTCGGCGAACCAGATTATGACACTCCGCTTAATATAAAAGCAGCAGCTATTGATGCAATCCATGAAGGAATGACTAAATATACCGCAGTTTCAGGTACACCATCGTTAAAAGAAGCTATTAGAAAAAAATTACTACGCGAAAATGACCTTGATTTTCAAAGTGATGAAATCATGGCGTCTTCTGGTGCTAAGCAAGCAATCATTAATACAATGCTAGCAACTTTGAATCCTGAAGATGAGGTAATTATTCCATCTCCTTATTGGACATCATACCCGGACATGTGCCTAATTGCTGAAGCTAAACCTATAATTGTAAAAACCACACAACCTGATAATTTTAAACTGAGTGCAACAAAGCTCAAAGCAGCAATCACAAAGAAAACTAAAATGATCATTTTAAATAGTCCTAGCAACCCCACTGGCATGATCTATTCCAAAGAAGAACTAGCAAGCTTAGCGGAGGTATTACTAGAGCATCCTGAAATTATAATTATGAGTGATGATATTTATGAGAAGATAATATGGCCGAATTCGGAATTTTATAACATATTAAACGTTTGTCCTGATCTAAGAGATAGGACAATATTAATAAATGGAGTTTCAAAAACTTATGCTATGACAGGATGGAGAATTGGCTATGCTGCAGGACCAAAACATATAATAAAAGCTATGGCAAAAATTCAGTCTCAGAGCACATCTAGCCCCTGCTCTATTTCTCAATCTGCTGCAACTGAGGCGCTTGGTACAGAGTCAGATTCTGTAGCTGAAATGATTAGTTCTTACCACATAAGATATGAACATGTATTTAAAATACTAAGTGAGATACCAGAAATTGAGCAAATAAAATCAGATGGAACTTTTTATGTATTCCCAAAAGTTGATAAGCTAATTAAAAAGCTTGGTTTAAAAGATGACCTTGAATTATCAGAATATTTACTAGAAAAAGCCAACATATCTGTAGTACCTGGTAGCGCATTTGGTAATGCTGAGCATATTAGAATATCATTTGCTATATGTAAAAAAAGATTAAGCGAAGCAGTTGATAGAATTAAAAATGCCATATCTGAGCACGATACTAACCAAAGCGACTAATAAATAACAGCAAGAAATTAAATTTACTGCTATAATGAAGATGTAACTTATTTATTTAAGGAGATATCTTATGGCAAAAGTTAAATTTGATCTTGGCTCTATAGTTAAGAACGTCCACAATGCACTTGATCCCGAGTCTAAATTACCACCAGATCAAGAAAAAAACCCTCTTGGCTACCGTGCTTCACGCCTAGCTGAACTTGTTAAGTCTGTAAAAATAAAGCACGAAGAACTAGCTGATGAGCTTGCTAAAGTTGAAACAAATCTTGAGGAAGTAGTTGCAGAGTTAAATAAAATGACAGAATCTAAAGTTGAAGAAAAACCAGAATCTAAAGAGGAAGGAAAATCAGAGCCTAAAGAGGAAGACAAGAAAGAAGATAAAAAATAAAATCATAATAAACAATCAGTTGCCACAAACAGGCAACTGCTTGTTTGCAACTAAATATTATAATTATTTGACTACAACACGAATAACCCCTATACTATTATTAAAATTAATATATAGGATAACGAATGCAGACAAAGTCAAAATATTTGGTATGGAATGAGGATCAATCAGATTTTGAAATCCACGTGCCAGTGATTCTTTTCGATGGCATACCACTTAATAATACTTGCAAAGCAGATAGCGCACTTAGGATGTTCTTAGATACGACATCACAAAGAGAAATTCAGGATGATTTATCTAGCATTCTCAATAGTCATAGAAACAAAGAAGTAAGGCAAAAAGCCACTGATTATTCAAGACACTTAAAAACCACCATTCTATTTTCTCCTACTGAAAAAATCCTAAGAAGCCTTCTCAAAGAAAATGATATAAATATTCGTGCTGTCGAGCTTAATGCCGAATATAAGTCATCTATCATAAAAAGTATTGGAGGCTCATCGCAAAGAGCAATAAAGTCAGACATATACTTTTCAAGTCAATTCTTAGATAGTCTTCCAAATACATATATAAATCATAATAATAGGACAAAAAAAAACCCACTTGAAGTCATTAAAGCAAATGCTTTAAGATTTATTAAAACATTTTCTGGCGATCTAAATAGCCTATTATATGATGAAAAAATTGCTCTAATACATTTTGCTATAAATATTGCATACAAAGAATATACAGGTTTTCCTGCATATTTTTCGTTAGATAAATTAGGAATTAAAGGTTTAAAGACAATAGATGTACCAATTGAAACTAGTGAAAGTTTTAAATTTTATAACGGTAATAAAATTAATCCAGAAATATGGAAGACTGTAATATGCGGGGGTAAAAACCTAAAAGATACTGTTATTGAAGCATGGAAAAACATGGTTCCAGAAGTCGAAACACAATCGTTTGATATCTTTTTCAATGAAACATTTGAGTATATAAGTGGAATGTATAATATATCCCCACCAACGGATATTGAAAGTGACCTACTAGAACAAATTCTTTACAAAACCACTATTGGTTTTTCTAATAACTTACACCTAGAGCATGCGAACTTCTTAATACAATTAATACTAGTAAGAACACACTGGCAAGCTATAGAAAACAACTCTCAAGTCTATTTTTCATTTTCTCATTCACTAAGTAAACTAGAAACAACTATTAATAATCACATAAAATCAAAAGAACAAAAATCTATAATCACAAGTCTAATTCGTTTTTATTCACAGGAAAAAAGTATTTCATTCACCGATAGTGATATTGCAGAAATATGTGCAAGCGTAAAACTAATTTGGACAAATTTAACTGGTGGGTATTATGCCAGCAGTGATACTAATTGCCAATCAAATAGCAGCGATCATTTTGATGAGCTATTATTTTTAAGTAAAAAACCAGGGACATGTTTTCAAAGCGGAGTTAGATTGTCTATAACTTTACCTAAATATGCTGAAATAAATAACAGCCATGACTTAAAAAGATATTTAAATAATCATGAATCAAAAAAATATTCCAAAACTCCTATAAAAAATATACCTAAAGATAAAGATACAGAAGTTGACCCTTGGGAACTTGAGTTCGATATAAGCAGAGAAGAAGCAGAAAAAATTTATGGCCCCGATTGGAAAAGCGTTATTTTAGCAGAACAATTAACAAGTCATGGCTTTGAAACTTTATATTTAGAACCCAAAAACAAATTAGACAAACCAGTTCCTAGCATATCACCCAAAACAAGTCATAATACAATTAGAATGTATATCTTAGGATTTATGGTAACTTCCTTTTTATTAGCTACATTATCAGTATTACTCCCTCCTGTTATGCATTTACTGCAATTTGGTATAATGAGTAAAATTCCTTTAATAGATGGCATACCAATAATACATACTTTAATTTTTGTTGGAGCTTTATCTATAATACTATCTTTAATTATCAATAGTATTAATAGCTTTAATTCTCAGTTGCCTCAATCCCCTGGGCCAGCACCTATAAATAGTTATTGTTTTGACCAACCACTTAGAAAAAACATGCCAAATTACGAAATTAATTACAGAGATAATGAAAATGCAATATATAAAATTTGATAACGAAAAAAACCCTACTGATTTTACACTTATGGTTCCTATTTCATCATATGACATTATATCTACAGACACAACGTGCGGCCTAGTAAATTCAATACGTGACTTTTTTAAGAATGTTGAAGAATCACTAAATAATATAATAAATGGCAACTATAACAAAAAAATACAATATAAAGCAGAAATATACTTAAATCACATCAAAAGTGTAAATGAAACTCAATATGCTACAAACAACTTGCCTAAATCTAATGCTAGGGTTCTACATTTAGCACAACTAAGTAATCAAGGCATTAAAGCACTACCAAACAAAATGGTGGCATTTAAAGGAAATACTATAGATTTTTTGCCATGGGAGATGGAAAAAAACCTAAAAAGTAGAGCAATATCCAAGGAAAATTTTTCTAAAGAAATATTAGATAATATAGGGAGCAATACCGATTTACAAGTTCAAGAAAAATTGCAACAACTAGAATACACTTCAAATTATGATATTGCTAAGCACACCATTAGTATTGTTGGTGAAGCCTTGTCAAAACAAGAACAAAGCAATTTACTTAAATCATTAGAATTAAAAGAAGAGAGCAAGAAAACATTAATATTACATATTGAAAACATTATTAGGCTTAGAAATATATTAAATACTATTTTTTGTTTATGCACAGAGAAATTCAAACAAAATGAAAACTTTATGAGACAAGACCTAGCCTGTTATAAGAAGAAGTCTGGGGTAGAAGCAAAAAATGGCGATAAAGAAAAATATTTGTATACCGTTGAAACCGTAACGGCAATAAGACATAAAAGTAATTTTGTAGGGACAATAAACGCAGCTGAAAAAATAGATGCTAAAGTAGTTAAATTCAATTATGAATTTATGAATGAAATGATAAATTTGATGAGAAAAAATTCCATTTGTTTCAATGATGAGACTCCTGCGGAATATAATTCAATAATAGAAGCTGTCCTTCTCTCCTTAGGTTTAGAAATTGATAAGTTACAAGATATAAAAGATCCTGTAATTGCAATATTAAAAAGTCAGCGGGAAAATTCATCTAAAAGAAAGTATCTTAATAATTGTATCCAATTTGTTTATGGTTTAATAAAAATACACATAGAAGATCAATTTGGGTTAAAAGTGGGAAATATAAATTCAGCAGCCTTAAAGCAAGTTATCATAAATGATTTAAAGCAAGATAGTACGATGAGTCATTTTAATTCAAGTGATAATGAATCCAGTACTTTTGATACTGTGTATGAATATATAATAAACTTAATTCACACTAATATACCTGAACAATTATTTGATGATAAATTTAAAGAAAAATTAAAAGAATCAATTTATCAGCGCTGGAATAGAATAGTTGATGACCAACTTCACTTTGATGAGTTTTTAGTTCTGTCTGACAATATAAAAGGAGAATATGTAGAATTCCGACATAAACTATCATGCTCTTATGAATTTTATGCCAAGGAACAGCTAAAAAAACCTACTATATTTGAGGAAAGTATTCTAAGCAAAAATGCAATATCAAATATTTCGCTCTTTACGTCTTTCGCCCTGATTAGCATAACTATGATTGCTTTTAATAGTCAGTTAATCCCAGCTTTCAAGCAAGGATTACTTGGAAAACTATTATTTATAAATAGCATACCGTTAATACAAATTTTAATTTTTTCATTAGCTATCTCGATAATTATTAAACTTACTATCGATACTTTTTCTAAATATGAAAACACAACATATGATGCATTAAAAAATAGTATAAAGATGTTCGTACTTCTATTCATAACTTTGACTATTATAAGTATGGTATTCCCAGTAACACTACCATACTTAGCATTGGGGTTTATACATTCAGCTACAAATATAAAAGGGATGCTTCTATGTGTTAACAATACATCCCTAATAACAGTTGGAATAGTAAGACTTGCAATGTTTATAATAGGGTCTTTTAAATATCAACCACAGAGTATTAATACAACCACTATTAATCCAGTAACCTTGAACCATTTCATTGATCCACATTTGGATAATGATCATATAATTCAAAATGCAGTACAGGCACACTTAGCATTAATTGACAATGGTTTTCAGCCACACAACTTCACCGGCGCAAATTTCC
>JACKZZ010005011.1_pt1 | contig 106636 bp, 153 predicted proteins | sample 8027871 | NCBI WGS metagenome assembly JACKZZ01 (sample SAMN15724774, study PRJNA655200) | protist metagenome | isolation source: fluorescence activated cell sorting (FACS) single amplified genomes of... | place: USA: West Boothbay Harbor, Gulf of Maine | collected 2000-07-19
CTTGCTGACATCATACGAGTAACAAAAGTAATTAATTATTATATGCAAATTTATCAAAGCCCTAGGGCTTTGATGTGAGCGAAAAAAAGATAAATAGCAATAATAATTTCAAAGGAGATAAAGATGCCAATTCAAATTTCAGGTGGTGTTCAATTAAGTGGACCCGTATTACTAGGTCCCACAGGTGGTTCACCATCACCAAGTCCCACACCCAGTGTTAGTTACGGCTATACTTCAGGCGGTAATGAGCCTCCCAGTGTAAATACAATCGACAAGTTCGCATTTGCTAGTGATGGCAATGCCACAGATGTTGGCGATCTCACTGTAGCAAGATATGCTACTGCTGGCCAATCAAGCAGCGACAGTGGATATAACTCTGGTGGTAATCCAACAACTAACATTATCGACAAATTTAGTTTTAGTGTGGATGGCAATGCTACTGATGTAGGCGATCTTACTCTATCCAGAAAGGCCGCGTCAGGATCATCCAGTTCAGACAGTGGATATACTGCGGGTGGTCATGATGGAAACGCAACAAATACTATTGATAAATTTGCCTTTGCTAGTGACGGCAATGCCACTGACGTGGGAGATTGCACCGTTTCCAAAGACGAGCGCGCAGGACAATCAAGCTCGGTTAATGGGTATTCCTCGGGTGGTCAGTCCGAAACTAATGTAATTGACAAGTTTAGTTTCGCAAGTGATGCCAACGCCACAGATTCTGGAGATTTAACCTTAGCTAGGCACGGTGCTTCAGGTCAATCTAGTAGCGTCAGTGGTTATACTTCTGGTGGATATGGTGGTGGTTATAGTAATGTAATTGATAAATTTGCCTTTGCTAGTGATAGCAACGCTACTGATGTGGGAGATTTAAATTTGCAATTAAATAATACTGCCGGTCAATCTAGCGCAGACAATGGTTACGTATCTGGTGGTCGATATACTTCTAATCTAGATCAAATTCAAAAGTTTGCCTTTGCTAGTGATGGCAATACCGCAGATGTGGGGGATTTGACTGTGGCTAGAACCATGGCCACAGGACAACAAGGATAACATGAAAACGAGTAACAAAAGTAATTAATTATTTATTATAGGAGATAAAAATGCCAATTCAAATTTCAGGTGGTGTTCAATTAAGCGGACCCGTATTATTAGATCCCACAGGTGGTTCTGGTCCCACACCAACTCCTAGTCCAGGTGGTGGTGGCGCATCAAACTTTGGATATGTATCTGGGGGTAGCTATACAAACACCATTCAGAAATTTAGTTTTAGTAGTGATGGTAATGCCACAGATGTCGGGGATTTAACTTCTGCTAGAAATGGTGTAGGCGCAAGTAGTAGCGTAAGTGGTTATACTTATGGAGGCTATTCTACTACTAGCTCCTCCGCTACGAACATTATTGATAAATTCACATTTGTGTCAGATGGCAATGCCACAGACGTGGGTGATTTGCTAGCGGTGATAATGAACATTGGTAGTGGAAATTCTTCTGCAGATAGCGGATATGGAGCAGGTGGTAATCTTGGCGCCCCTACCTATGCACAGACATCAACTATACAAAAATTTTCTTTTAGTGCAGATGGAAATGCTACAGATGTGGGCGATCTTACAACAGCACTGCAAAAGGCATCCGGACAGAATTCCAGCATCTCCGGATATACATCAGGAGGTACATCGCCGTCGGCGGATATAAATACTATACAAAAATTTTCTTTTGCATCAGATGGAAATGCCACAGACGTGGGGGATTTATCTAATTCGCTCATGGGTGGAAGTGGACAAAGTAGTTCAGATAATGGATATTGTTCTGGTGGTGGCACGCCATCCAATGTCAATACAATCGATAAATTTCCATTTGCTAGTGATGCTAACGCTACTGATGTGGGTGATTTAACATCTGCTGACAGATATAAAACCGGCGTGTCCAGTTCAGCGTCAGGATATGCTTCAGGGGGAGACGAATCCACAAAGGATATAATTGAGAAATTTTCCTTTGCTAGCGACGGCAATGCTAGTGATATAGGAGACTTATTTTCCTCCTCCAGTTCCGGTGCTGGCCAACAATACTAATATTATACAAATTTATCAAAGCCCCCCATGGGGGCTTTTTTGTGAGCGAAAAAAAGATAAATAGCAATAACATTTACAAGGAGATTACAATGGGTTTTACAATTACAGGCGGTGTAAGTATTTCAGGGGGCGTAAGTTTAACACCACCAGGTGGTTCAGAATCAGGTGGTGCTAGCGATGGATATGTGAGCGGGGGCGAGTCCGGTCCTGGCACCGCATTGAATATTATTAATAAATTTAGTTTTTCTAGTGATGGTAATGCCACAGATGTGGGAAATTTATCATCTATTACTTCGTATCTGTCAGGTCAGTCTAGTGCAGAAAATGGCTACGCATCAGGGGGTCAACGAGGTCCATATGTAAATTCAATCAGTAAATTTTCATTTGCAACAAATGGTGATGCATCTAACATAGGAAATTTAAGTGGTGGACTAAGCCGTCATTCTGGACAATCAAGTTCAGAAAGTGGCTACGCTTCTGGCGGTCAGAATATGCCTGGTATAACATCAACTATACAAAAATTTCCTTTTTCTTCAGATTCTGGCAGTAGTAATGTAGCCAATCTTAGTACAGCAATGGCGAATACTGCGGGCCAGTCAAGTAGCAATCACGGCTATTCCTCCGGAGGCTCTGCAAATGGACCCAACGTAACTGACATAGAAAAATTTGAATTTGCTAGTGATGGTAATGGATCTAGCATTGGTGATTTAACACTTTCAATGAGTATGTCTGCGGGCCAATCTAGTAACTCCCATGGCTATACAAGTGGCATGAATGCCCCGGAATTCACTAATACTATTAATAAATTTCCTTTTGCTTCAGATAGCAATGCTACAGATGTGGGAGATTTAACTGTAGGTAGACGAGGTCCATCTGGCCAATCCAGCAGTAGTAGTGGTTATAGTTCAGGGGGAGGTGAAACAAAAACAAATATTATAGACAAATTTCCATTTAGTTCTGATAGCAATGCCACAGATGTGGGAGATTTGACAGTAATACTAGCATCCTCATCAGGCCAACAAGGATAATATGAAACTTGCTGACATCATACAAGAAGATCTCAGAGCCTGGTTCAGCAAAGGCAAAAAAGGCGGCGCTGGTGGCGGCGGCTGGGATCGTTACAACAGCAAAGGTGAAAGAATTGGTAAGTGTGGTGATGGCAAGGGCAAAGGTAAGCCCAAGTGTTTAAGCAAGAGTGCCGCGGCTAAACTCAGAGGCAAAGGTGGCAACAAGGCCATAGGCAGTGCTGTTAACAAGAAGCGCAGAGACGACCCTAATAAGAATCGATCTGGCAAGGCCAAGAACGTAAGTAGTACAACTAAAAATTACAAATAGGAGATAAAAATGGCAATGCAAATATCAGGTGTAACAATACAAGGCGGAATGAATATTTTGCCAGCTGGTGGTTCACCAAGCCCTTCAGGACCCACAGATCCAAACTTTGATAATGTATCACTGTTACTTAGTGGTGATGGTGTCAATGGCTCGACAACGTTTACTGACTTGTCCTCCAATAGTCGTTCTGTAACTGTCGTTGGCGATACTCAAGTATCCACATCAGTCAAGAAGTTTGGTACTGGATCTATTAAATTTGATGGTACTGATGATAGACTTACTTGTGCGCCAAGCACAGATTTTGAAGTAGGCACAGGTGACTTTACTATCGAAGGATGGGCCTATAATGCTGGTGATAAGCACTCTGGATTGTTCCAGATTTCATCTACCACAGGTGGCTTACAAAGTAACAATACCTTAAACATTGCTGTTGGCATGCGGAAAGACCCTGTGAGATGGCAGATGTACACCAATGGTGCATATAATGATGCCGCATCTGCAACTTGGTCGCCTAATACATGGTACCACTTTGCCATGGTACGATCTTCGGGCGTTTCTAAACTTTATGTGGACGGTACCGAAGTTATATCAGTAACTGATACTAATAACTATACTGGAACAAATATTGTAGTAGGCGGATATTACAGCACTAGTTATTTGTTTGATGGATATATCGATGACTTCCGTGTTACCGAAGGTGTAGCAAGATATACATCAAACTTTACAGCACCCACAACGGCGTTTCCAACATCATAAAATAGTAGAGATATGAGATTTACACAGATAGCATTGCCCAAAGTAGTTGAAATACAGAGAATACCTTTGTCAATGCTCAGTGAATCTGAGGAAAACCAGCCTGGTGGTAAAAATGTTCATTTGGAACATCTGGAAGATCTAATATTCAACAAGGGATACAAAGGCGCCAAAGAGAGCATAGATTATCTTTACAGTGTGTATGAGATGCTAAAGGGTCATAGCAAGGGAAAAACCAAGATGACTCGTAAATGGGATGGCGCTCCTGCTATCTTTGCTGGCATCAATCCTGAGAACGGCAAGTTTTTTGTGGGCACCAAATCTATCTTCAATGCTGAACCCAAGATCAACTACACTGAAAAAGATATAGAGCGTAACCACGGACACGCCCAAGGCTTGACTAGCAAACTCAAAGTAGCACTCAAGTTGCTCAAGCCGCTCAACTGGAATGGCAAAGTAGTACAGGGCGACTTCCTCTGGACAGGCGAAGACCTTAACAAGGGCACGGTGTCAGGTAAAAACTATGTGATGTTTACTCCCAACACTCTGACATATGCGGCGCCTGCTAACTCTGAGTTGGGCAAGCGTATTGCTAGCTCACCCATGGGCGTGGTATGGCACACCGAATATGTGGGTGGTCCTAGTTTGCAGGATATGCAAGCTAACTTTGGTTTTGATCACAAACAACTGGGCAATGCCAAAGGCGTGTGGCAAACTGATGCTGGCATGCCTGATGTATCTGGTACTGCTACACTAACTCAGGCAGAGTCAGATGCCGTTTACAAGGCTATTGCTGAAGCAGACAACTATTGGACAAGTTTGGATCCCAAGGTATTTAATTGGCTCGATTCACCTGAGGGCAAGGATTTTAAAGTCAGACTCAAGAAGCATGTCAACGACAGAGTTCGTGCTGGTAGTTTTGGTGATCCACAAAAATTTGCCAAAGAGTTTTTGCAGGATTATCTCACATACCTACAGGCTAAAGCAGATAAACTCAAGACAGAAAAAGGCAAGGAACGCTATGTACAAAAACAGGTAGAGATTGCCAAGTATATCCAGAGCAACGCTACTGATATGGCTACTACATATGATCTTTACATGAAGGTTATACAAGCAAAACTCATGCTAATCAGAAAGTTGGAAACACTCACTGATCTAAATGTGTTTGCTCAGGACGGCGCAGACTTTGTTGCCACTGGTGACGAAGGATTTGTTGCTGTGGACCACTTGGGTTCAGGCATAAAACTAGTAGACAGGCTGGAATTCAGTAGATTAAATTTTGGTTCTGGCAAGCCTGGAGGTAAATGATGGAACTTCAATTACTAGATACCCTAACTGAAAGTCAATTGTATCGTAGCAATGGTATGGGTAAAACTTTGAAATCCGACACTGTTGCTGAGTTACTTTATTTGAACACACTGGCTCTAACGCTTATGATACAGGATCGCGCGCAGCACAACACCGCTAAACAATATGCAAAAAAGACCACAAGTTATGGAAATTACTTGTTATTTAGAAATTCAGCTACTGATTTATATACTCTGGCACACCAGGTCAGATATCCAAATACTAAATCTCTTAGCTTGTCTGACAAACAAAAAGGCATAAATTATCTGGAAGGTCTTAATTTTGCAGACAAGGCACATTTAGCAGTATTGCAACGAATTTCCAGAGGCGATAAAAATATTTTGCAAACTCTGTCACCATACCTAGTTCGTTTGGAACGACAACTCAACGTGCCTGCCAGACTTAGATCATTGCGCAGGGAAATCATTGACTGGAAAGATAGCAGTCAAAATAGTCGCGAACGCACAGTGGCAAAACTTGCAGACGAGATGCGCAGAAAAGGAAAAACTGGTGATTTACTCAGACCCATACAGAGCATGAGTCGTTACAAGCAGTTTGATCAACCAGAAAAGTCTGGTGTATTAAAGAAAGCTGCAATTGCTGGTGCCGGCGCAGTTGCTGGAGCCGCCCTGGGTAAGAAGATAGCTACTAAATTAGACAAAGATCCTGATAAATATAGTAAAGCAGGTGCAGGCATAGGCGCACTTGCAGGTTACTGGGCAGGAAAGAGATGAAACTTTCAGAATTATTTGAAAATCAAGAACAAAAAATCCAGGATGCAATGTTAGCTTGGATGGACGAACTTCAACAGTCTGGTGCATCTTTGAGTACAGCCACAAGCTTGGCTATGAAGGTATACAAACAAGCAGGTCGAGGTAATATGAGTGCTGAAGCCGCTGCAGAAAAAGGCGCCAAACAGGCCATATCATTGGCTAACAAAGAAAAAGCAAAGAGGGAAATAAGAGCTAAGGCAAAATTAGATGCTCTACAGACTCGTGCACAAAATAAAACAAGTTCCAAAGAACAACCACCTACTTCTCAATATCGTGTTCAGAGAACTATTACAAGACCCCATAGTTCTGATCCTGACAGAACTCGCACTGATGTTTTGGGTAGAAATCTCAAAGCAGATAGATATTATAATCAACTAAACAAATCTCAGCGTGGTAGAAGCATTCTAAAGAAAGTATCACAAAAATTAGGCTTACCGCCTCAATCAGATGAAGTTATAGACTATATTGCTGATACCATGCCCACTGTGACACAAAATTTAGACAAACTAATTAGTAATCCTGCTGATATCGGCGGCGCCTTAAACCCCAGAAATCGTCGTAACAACCGGACATAAGAGCACAAAAATCCTTTAAAAAAGATAAATAACTGCATACTCAAGTAATACTATACTTGGGGAATGAATTTCTAATAGGAGAATTAAAATGGCACAGACTAAAACAAATGGTGCACCAGAAGCAGGTCAATTCCTGACTGGTAATCTTGATCACTTAATCATCGACGAAGTATCTGGCTCAGCTGATATCAGCGACTTGGGAACAGTAAACGGTAATGCAGAAGTACTTTTATCTGCACTTAGCACAGTTTCTAACCCTGTAATTATTGAAAGCAGCAATGCGCGTGTTATGTTCGTAGCTGTTGAGTCAAACGGCGCTAGCACTGCTGACATGGCCACAGCTATTAACGAAGCTACTGCATTCAGTGCTTGCACAGTTACAGCAGGTTCTTACTCAGTAGTTTAATTTAAACACTGTTATTAAAAATCCTGCCTAGGCAGGATTTTTTTTGACTAAAATTTCTGTAACATTTTATTTAATGTATCGGATAAATAGTCGTATTATTTGGAGAGAATATCCATGGCTACAATTAAGTTTTCAGAATTTGACGCAGGTAACATAAATGCCCTAGGAACAATATTAGTTGGCATAGAATCTGGTGTGAATAAAAAGTTTACTGCAAGCGACCTGGTAAACGGATTAGCTACTCAGACATATGTGGACGGTGAAGTAAGCACATTACAAACTGCAATTACCCAAAATACTTCCAATATTTCTGGAAACTCAGGTAATATTACTACTTTACAGGGCCAAGTAAGTGAATTACAAGGCAATGTGGGTATTGTACAGGGCAACATTACTGTGTTGGAAGGCAAGGTAACCGCCCTAGAGAATAATGTAAGTGTAAATCAGGATGATATTGTTACGCTTCAGGGCAATGTCGTAAGTATAGAAAATCAAATAGCTAATATTGCTGACACAGACTCACAAAGTTTATCCTGGGATGGTGTCACAGCAAACCTAAGCATTAGCAATAGCAACAATGTTATTTTACAGGAAGTTCTGGATAATGCAGGAAATATAACTGTTATTCAGGGCCAAATCGCAGATCTACAAGCTAATGGTAATATTCAACTTTTAAGCTTAGATAATAGTTCAAATGTTTTGTCCATATCAGCTGGTAATAGTGTAGATTTTACTACAGTGCTTGCTGATGTCATAGGCTCTGATGCGCAGACTTTGTCCTGGGATAGCGCTAATAGCAATTTAAGTATATCAGGTGGCAACACTGTAACCATAGACAGTGCCGCAGCAGGCAACGACACTGAAATTCAATACAACAACAGCGGAGTTTTAGCGGGTGACAGTGGGTTAGTTTATGACGACGCTGGCGGTAAAAAACTTACAGTAGGTGTTGGCGGCGGTACCCTGCAGGTAAACAATATCGATGGTTATGATGGTGTTGGCAACGGTCTGATGCTGAGATCAGATGACGGAGCAGGTACAAAAGCTTCACATATACTAATGAGAAGTCATATATCTGGTACTGAAACATTATTTTTACAGGGTAATGTGGATTTTACTAATATCGACACTGTTGACTTTACTGGTGCTAATGTTAATGGCTTATCTTCCACATATAGTAATGCCACAGTAACTGCTTACGCTGAGGCAGGATGGGCTGGAAATATTATCCCCAGCGCAAACGTCACATATAATTTAGGTTCAGACTCTGCCAGATGGAATGACTTATACCTGGCAGGTAATACAATCCACATAGGTAACCAAACTATAAGCTCTACAGACAATGGTTTAACCATAAATGTTGATAATTTATATGGTAATTCCAATGTTATAACCATGGGCACTAGTTTTATACCCGACACAAATGCGCAATATGATTTAGGATCAGCAGAGTATAAAATCAGACACCTTTTCCTGAGCGATAATAGTCTGTATATTGGTAATACAAATATTTCAGCAGGCGCTAGCAATGCCATAATTTTTAACAGTTCCATTGCTACAAATGTTGACACGCCCACTCCAGGTACTTTATCCCTGGAAAATAGTATACATGTATTAACAAATGGAACATATATTTTGCCTGATGGTCAGGAAGGCCAATCCATTTCCTTAGTAGCAGCCGATGGCGCAGAAAAGAATTTAATCATAGTTGAAGCTACATTTAGAACTTTTGAAGATCCTAATCCTGCACAGACTACACCATCCAAGCAAGTGTCTCCGTTTTTAACAACCACACTGTCTGATGGAGGTACTTTGGTCCAAATGATTTATGCAGCCGGAGCATGGAATTACTCCAAAGCTAATTAAAACTTTTTAGATTTATTTCACGCCTTCCACAATAATTTTCTGATCTCAATCAGATAAATAGTGTAAAGGACACACACATGAGTTCAGAAAATAAAGTACATGGTCAAAGTAGTAAGACAGGTGGTGCTTATGGTGCAGAATTGCTTACTGGTAACCTGGAGTATTTTACTCTGTATACATCGCTTGATATAACAGCATCTGGCGATTACCGGGATAATACTCAGAAAGACTTTGACATGGTAATCCAAGTTATTGGATTAAGAGCTATGCCAATTATCATGAATACACCAGTCAAGATAAACGGCATTGGCGCGCAACGCATAGAAGCCTATGGCTCTCCTACTATAGTGGGCAAGGGCTGGATATTTAAATTTGCGTTTGAGCGAGAGGGTGTACACACCATAGAGACATTGACAACAGAATTAAATGGAATTGTGCTAAATGCGGGAACTATAAACACAATAGATAACGTAAATTTAGAATTTACCAAACAGGATATGTTATAATGGCCACTAAAAAAACTAACAAGCAAGCTGATATTCAGCAGTTGTATACTGAACAAGGCAGGTTGGATGCTCATGCAACCAATGTTATGTTACGTCTGGATATGCTCATAGAGGAATTGCGCGAGTTTAAAGAAGATTCCAAAGCAAGAATGAATAAATTTGAAACATGGATGGTGGGTATTGTAGCTATAGCATTAACAACATTATTAGCTACAGTTGGAAGCTTGCTAATGAGGTTATTATGAAATACGTAGATATTATTACAGAAGATAATTACGATGACTTTTTGCCGGAAGAATTTACTCTGTCTGGTCCCATGGGTAATTTAACTTTTACAAAAACTTTTAATATTACTGAATCTGATATCGAGGAAGCAGAATATCAGGGGCGTAAAGTAAAACTCAATAAACCCATGCAGGGTGATGTTAAGAAATTTAAAGTGTATGTCAAAGACCCCAAAACCGGAAACGTTAAAAAAGTAAACTTTGGGCATGGTGGAACTAGTGTAAAAGGCAAAGCTATGAGCATTAAGAAAAATAATCCTAAAAGACGTAAGAGCTTTAGAGCAAGACATAACTGTGATAATCCAGGACCGCGTACAAAGGCTCGTTACTGGAGTTGCAGGGCCTGGTAATGCGTTTATCGGATCTAACAGAGGGTGTTGAATTATTTGAAGCCAGAATGGTATGGCGAAAAGTAGGTAATAAGATAACCCGAGCAGTCAGATGCACTGGTGGGCCCAGAAAGGGCAGAGTTGTAAAATCTGGTTCAGACTGTAGCAAACCCATAGATATTAAAAAGCGCATGACACTCAAGAAAACAAAAGCTCGCATGGGCAAGCGTATGAGCCGCAAAGCACAGCGTAGTAAAAGAATTAATCCTGCTAGCAAAAGATTGCGTAGCATGAACAGGCCCCTGAGAAAGAGATGAAAGCCAAGGATCTCAGAACACTGGAAGTATTCCTGGCTGAATACAGTGGGGTGGGTCAGCAACCTGTAAAACCTGGGGCTGCTCCCAGTGGTCCAGTTGCTAGCGGCCAACAAGCACTTGACACGGCAGATAGGGCAAAAGCAGAACGGGACAGAAAATCTGCGGGATTGCCCAAGGATGACGTTAATACTGATTTGAGAGCTAAAGCATCTGCTGGAGAATTATCCCAAGAACCCATTGATACTGATGATGTTACTGACACAACTGGCTCTCAGGTAGTAAAGCCTCCCAGTGGTGCACAAGGGTTAGCCCCTACCATAAAATCCGATAAAAAAAGTCCCACAACTATGGCTGAGACTGACAAAAAAATATTCAAGAAGAAAGGCGCGTTTGGAAGATCTGCTGTGGGCGGCATTCTCAAGAAGAAGTTACCCACAGGCAGATTACTTAAAGAAGCAGACCCTCTCGACTTTATAATAGAGATAAACTTCAACAGCAAAGAGGTAGTTAAGAAAGCACTCAATGGTCCAGTAAACTGTGGCTTTGAGGCAGAACTTATCTTCCCACGCATTGCAGATTTTGGTGATGAAAGCATGATAGATAGAATTGCTAACTCATCATACGAATCAGATATCACAGAACTCTATAGAAAGACGCTTATGGATTTTGACAACGCCTACGGCGAAGCGTTTTACGAGTTCCAGATGGCTCAGATGACCAGAGACATGGAAGATGAGGATTGGGTCAATGACTTTGTAAACTATGTTATAGACGATAATGATATAGCAGACTACAAGCAGGAAACCCTGGATACAACCAAGGCAGACGATCCCGATGAATATGAAGAGCGTCTTGACTGGGAACCAGATGCATGGGGCAGAGAGTTAGCAGAACTTAGTTACAGAGACGAAATGCAAGACTACTGGATGGAGAATCTGGACGATTACCAGTTAGAAAGATTGGTCAACAGATTTGAGGACAACCCCAGACACGGCATTGTTAACTGGATGATGGATAGTGGCGAGGCAGGCAACGAGAACTGGATAAATGCCAATGACTATTTAGAGCATGGAGATGATGGCCCGCCAGGTGATAGTGGCAAGAAACGGGAAGCCTATGAAGAAGTAGAGAAATGGTTGTTTGATTGGGCCAAGATGAACAGCCACAATGCTGACATAGAAGTGGGCGGCTATCACGAGACTGAAGGACACGATGGCTGGCGCATAGAAGAAGATTCAAGTCTGGAAGGAGACGGCGCGGCTTTTGAAATCATTAGTCCAGTGTTTGACACTCCCAAGGATATGCTCAAAGAGATCAATAGCCTGTTTAGTTATGCTCAGGATGCTACTGAAACTAACCGCTCCACTGGCTTACATGTCACCATGAGTTATGCTGAACCAAGTGATGTACCCACTAACATTGCTAAAACAAAAATGTATGTACTCAGTGGCGCAGACAACCAAGCCAAAGTATGGGGCAGAGAGTTTAATTCTTATAGCCAGAATACCAAAATACAAGTACTCAAAGCACTCAGGGCAATAGCAACTGGTAACGCATCTGATGATAACATCAAAACCATGGATGACATGATAACGCAGTTTGATGCCAGTGGCGAAGCACACAAGGTAGGCAGACAAAGCACTGTGAATGTCAAAGGCAACAGAAACTCAGAGGGCAATAGCCTGGTAGAGTTCAGAGCTGCTGGTGGTGCTGGTTACACAAAAAACTTTGAGCAAATAGCCAAAGACGTTACCAGATATAGTGCTACTGTACAAGCAAGTTATGACGACGATGCATACAATAAAGAGTTTGCTAAAAAGATGTACAAGTGGCTACAGGATGCTGATGATGTAGAGGACCCACAGGCTTATAGTAGCACTAAAGGTTTGAGCCCACAGGATGTTTACAGACAGAGCACTGGTGATACCACAACTGATGTTGACAATCACCCTCTCACAAACTACATGATGAAGTTTACTCACAGTACATTCCAGGATGGAGTAAAGCAAGCAATCACAAGATTTTTTGACAGTCTCAGACACCAGCAGGAGTATGCGCAAAAGCACAACCTAAATGAATACGAAGAGAATCCTGAAGAAGTATATGCCGACTTTAAGTCAAGCACTCGTGAAGCACTCACTGACTTACTGGTGTATTTGTCACTGAGCGCAAACACTGACAAGATGACCACCAAAGAACTCATGGCCATCAGAAAACTTGTTAGGCAACATGGCTTGGATGCAGATAAATTTGTTAAGGCACTTACCAGAGACACTGGCAACCCCAGAACAATACCTGACCCCAGAGACAAGGCTGACCGCACCAGAATATTCAAGCGTGGCGGCAAGTTGATTGGCAAGGATATCATGGACAGTGCTCCAGAGAAGATGGCTATATTTGTTGCTCCAGGTCAGTTAGCACTACTCACAGCCGAAAGTTTGAGATACATTCAGCAATATGGTCACACCGAAGATACTTACTTGCCCATGCAGAAGTCAGATTATGATTACATTCAAACTGAAATACAAGCAATTAATACTTTGTTTGATTCAGCAAAGAGCACTGAAGACGTTGAGATTGATACTCAAGTCAGAAAGGCGGTATTTGATTTAACCAAAAATATCAGCACAAAGTTTAACAGAGAATTAAGTGTAGATCGTGTAGCAATGAGAGCATCAGAAGGGGGCATACAATATGCTCTGACCTGGCAGAACCAGCTCGCGCGCCCACATACTGATCCCAAGATAGCACAAAATTTAAAAACATTAGGAGTAGAAGTGAAACCCACTGAAGAGATGAAAGCTCCCTTCGAGAATCTGATGTCCAAGTTTGAGGGCAAGAGTTTGCAAGAACAGCTCACTATCCTTAATAAGTTGGACAAGCAGAAGATCGACGAGGCTCATAAGCGAATGTTTGTTGCTGAAGGGTCAGTACCTGACACACGCAAAGTAAGCACCATAAACAAGTTGCTGAGTGAGCACTTCCCAGCCAGTGATTTACAGAAGCAAATGGAAGCATTTACAGCTATACCCATGCCTGAAATGATAGATGATTTTAGATCAGTGCGTATACAGTCTGGTGACGATGGATGTTGCCGGCCTGTGTTAAAAAAGTATATTAAATACATGCATCCAAGGCTAAGAAATGAAATTAGTATTAAAGAAAATCGGAGTATTAATAAAAATATTTTAAATGAAGCAGTAAGACTGCAACGTCCAGACTTAGATTATTTGAGAGCGCCGCACAAAAAACCAAGATATGATGCTTTTGTGGCTAAATTGAAATCTGGTGCAGGGTTTAAATTAGCAGACAACAGCGGCGAAATAAAGTTGAGTCCTGATAACGCACAATATTTCGTAAATGGGGAGATACCAAAAAAATTAATTTCCGCAGACGGCAAACCAATAAATTGGAATAAACTTGCAAAAACTGGCGAGTTTGGCGGATCTGCTGAAACTGCTACTGGTGAAAGAAAAATGGCCAACAGGGGCAACACGCTAGAAGGTGTGTTAGGAGCTGCCACTGTGGCAAGGTTGCGTGTTCGTCCAGGCAGAGACGTTACAGAAGCTGATATTAAAAGTGTAATAGACGAGTTTGCAAAAAAACAGCCTCCTGAACCCAGCTTAAAGTCAGGTGGCGGTGAAGTAACTTTTCCAGCTAAGTCTAATAAGATCACAGACAATTTCAAGTTGACAGTTAAGTTACCCATGGTGAACTATACAGATTTTGTTGATTGGAATTTTTTGAAATCTGATCCAGAAATGGCTGGATATATACGTTTTGTGTTAGAATATGTGAACACTTCGGGTATTGTGGATAGATTCTCTAGATACTTTGAAAAAAATGCTCGGCCTGATATGGTTCATGTGATTGCAGACGGTGTATCAGATATGACTGGTCGCAAGACAGATATCTTCATGGTTTATATTGATGAAGATGGCCAAGAACGCACACAACGTTTTGATCTCAGCTTAAAAGCAGGAACAACTCCACAGTTTGGACAAGCAGCCGCAGGAGGAGATTTGCCTACTAGTAAAAACAGAGCCGACAGTGAGTACGGATGGAATGCATTCAAAGAAATTTTCGGTGCATTTGGTGTGGACCTTTCAAGAACTAAGAAAAAGTACCTCGCAGCAGACAATCTTAGAGATGCAGTGACACTGATGTATGCAGAAGCTGAAAAGCAGTTTGCAAAACAACTGTCCGGATCAGATGCAGACAAAGAAAAAAGATGGCTGAGAGTTTTTGTTAATAATATTAAGGAACATGGAACATATAATGACCCTGCTGTACAGCTTGCTCAGTTTGAAAAAACTCGTTATTATGTGCTGGATTTTCAAAAGTTGGATAGATTATTTAATCGAGAAAATCTAGATTTAGAAAGTAGCCTTACATTTAGCGCACCTAAAGGTAGCGGTCCGGCGTGGCCCATTATCGTGTTCTATGACAAAAACAATCCAAAAGACATATTTATTAAAATTAGAGCAAAATATGATCCTAAGAAAATGAATAATATTATTGAAAAAGGCTCGTTGCTCAAAAAGATCACTAAAGTCAGAGGACGTGATTTGACTAGGGGAAAGAAAAAAGGATAACCGAAATGAACGAAATGCGTAGATTAATGGAGGCAGTAAAACCTCTTTTCGAAGATGTATCAGAATTAGGCACAATTAAACAGGAATAGATGTGGAAACATTACAAACAGAAAACTATTGGGATGTGTTTGATAAAATAGGATACCTTAATGCTATGATTGAAGCTGGCGAACAGTCTCCGGTGAGTGCTACATTATCGCAAAAACACGGCCACCTGGACACAATGGTTAGAGAAGAGTTGGCTATGGAAATCAAAGACATTGCCGATAAGATGAATGTCGATATAAGATTGGGAAGCACACAGGATCCGTCTACATGGGACAAAGAAGATTCCGACAGATTTCATAAAGAACTAGATGACTATGAGAAGGAAAATCCTTTCATGGCTCGCCAAGCAAAGAAGTCATTTACTGATATGTTTGACAGGGACTAATGGATCATTTAAAAGAAGTCAACAAGACATATTTAGGACACTTGTGTCATGCTTGGAGCATGGCGTTTGCTTTGATCATACACGGCTTGTGTCCCTGCTTGTTGGAAAACTATGCTAGCGATAAGATGTGCAACCATGAAACTGACGCAACTCAATGAAGAACGGGAAAAACTAGCACTGGAATTACTCCAGGCAGATCGCTCAGACTACGAACCATTTCTCAGTAAGGAAAGCATTGACATCCACTACGGTAAACTCGCCAAGGGTTATGTAGACAGATTCAACGCAGGAGAGGGCGACACAGACTTCAATCGTGCTGGTGCGTTTTTACACAACATCTATTTCCCACAACTCAGGGAGCCTGTGGGTAGTAACAACCCCAGAGGTGCTAGCCTGATGCTTATCAATAGCAAACACGGCAGTTATGACAAGTTTAAGTCTGAAGTTACCAAGGTGGCTATGTCCATACAAGGCTCAGGCTGGATATACATGGCCCGTAACGGTGAGATCAAGACAATAAAGAATCACGCTTTAAGAACAGACATAGCAATGCTAATAGATTGGTGGGAGCATAGTTGGTTTACTGACTATGGCTCAGACAAGTCCAAATACCTCAAAAACTTCTGGAAGGCAGTTGACTGGGAAGTAGTAAACCAGAGGTTACTCACATGAGACTCTGGGAGATGTACAATATACCCAGAAACAGGATGCCCCAGATCAATAAGAAGCATCTCAAGGGTTATCCTCAAACTCTGCAAGTGGTAGACATCAATACAGTAACGCCCAGCCAGTCAGACAGAGTGCCTGGCTTGGTGGATAAAACACTCAAAGCATTTAAATCAGGCGAGAAGGAACTCATGGACAAACCCATGGTGGTAGACCGTGATCTCAACATAGTCAACGGGCACCACAGGTATGATGCTCTTAGGAAAATGGGCATGACAAAAGTACCTGTGCTTAAAGTAGATGCCACACTGCCTGAACTTATCGATGATTTTAGCCACACTGTGAGTGACCGACCAGTGGGTGAGGGCAACAAAGCACAAAAAGGCATACCAGCCAATGCTACACAGGCAGAGTTAAAGAGTGCCCGTAAAGCAGGTGGCGCCAAAGGTAAGCGAGCACACTGGCTTCTCAACATGAGAAAAGGCAACAAGAAGAATAAGTGAAATATATGTTAGCACTAAAGGCACTAAAGAATATATAAATACAAACATAATGAAGATTTTTGAAATATTGGAACATAAAATTCAGGAGTCACTCCATGAGGAACAGGGTACGTCAGGGGTTAGTGGCAATGTTGCAGGCGGTGGTACTGATACTGGCGCTAGTGACTCTGTGGGCGATAGCGGGTCCACCGACAGTGAATCTAATTCAGACAGTTCAGGAAGCAATAATTCAGATAGCAACACCTCATCAGGAAACATAAGCACAGTAATTTATCCGTTGGGATCTGTGATTCGAAGACCATATTTTGATTATGTCAGACCCAGTAAAAAACGTTGTAAGCATGGCACAAACAAAGACGGAACTTGTAAGAAAAAATCTGGTAAAAAATCATGAGAACAGTACCAACCAATCAGGGTTTTCTGACATTTATCAATAATCTGGAATCTAGATTATTCGATAAAATTAAATGCCATGACTTTGTATCAGTAAATAGTCTTACAGAAGCTGAAAAACACAACGCTGAACAGCTTGTGCAAAAAAACGTACTGGAAAAAGTTAATTACAATGCAAAAATCGGATACAGAGCGTTCTCAAAGGAAATCAGACTCTAAAAAGCTGGCTAAAAAACTCAGAGATCTTCATAATAAACTCTCTGAAAAAACAGTGTACGCCGTAAAAAAACATTACAATGTTTATGCAATTGCCGACGTAGGCACAAACGAAAGTGTGGTTAAAAATTTGCCTAATTATCATGTTGCTGATTTAATTACTAAGGGATTAAATCGTGAACACACAACACCAGAATCAGTAAATATCCGCTTAGAACCTTTAATGAAAATATACAATCATCACCAACAACAGATACTTTTCTATAATAACATCGTTAAAAATACGTCAGATCTAAATCGACGTTTAGTTATGCATGATAGAATACTTGATAGTCAAATACACATGGAAGATGCAATTTCCAAGATGAGTTCTATATACTAATTAGATAAATAGTCATATAAATTATCTAACGGGGATATAAAATGAACATTACTGATTTTAATCCAACTGGTAAGACCAAGTTGAGCAAAATGAATAAGCTCTTGAAGGAGCAGTTTGGTATTAAACTAAACGGTGCTCCTGAGCGTAAAAAGCTGGAACGAGTCATGGAGACTGCCAATAGTGCACTCATCCAGATTCGTGGTAGTCAAAAGAAGTTTCATCTGGATCCAGAATACATCAAGTTTCTGGGCCTGAGAGATGCTGCTGAGACCATGATTGCTGAAGGTAACTATGTAAAGTCTCCTGCATATGAAGCCATGGCCAACAGTCTCAGAACTACTATTCAGGAACTCATGGATGCTGGCTATAGCAAGAATGACGCTTGCGCAGAGACCATGAACCGTGCCAGAATGAACGGTACCTGGGCATTTGCTGAAGATGTAATGAGCCCCATTATTGCTAGCGCCGCTACACAATATGTAGCAGAGTATGAAGTTGCCAATGACCCCGCATTGGTCGAGTACGATGCAGCTAGCAACATGACAGATGCTCTGATTGCAGAAATGGCTCGCGAGCTAGGTATGAAAGTAGAGGACACTGAAACGCTGAGCGCCATTGCAGAGAAGATTATTATGTTTGCTGAAGTAGCAGGCAAAGCTCCACAGGCAATCGTTGAGTTCCTGAACGGATTAAATGAGGGCGACATGGCCAATGGTATCCAGATGTTTGGTGCTAAGGTTGCAGAACAGAATAAATTCACAGGTGCTAGAAAAGCTGCTATGGACGCAGATGAAAAAGAGTTTGAAGTTGGCGGTGAAAAGTTTCCAGTCAAGGAAGCACGAGAAGCTGCTATCAAAGGCGATGTTGGTATGTTCAATGATTTAATTGACAGTATTCTCAAGGAAGAAGTGGACGTTGAGCAGGCAGAAGTTGTCATGGCAGTACGCAGTTTGGCTGATGATGTTCAGAGCCAGATTGAACGTATCTCAGATATGATGAACAAAGACGTACCTGCTATTGCTGATCAGATGAGAGCAGAGCAAGGCGCTAGCGCCGCACAACAGTTTTCCGATACCATGGCTAGTACCCTGGGTACTTATCTGGAAGGCGCCAAGGCATGCAAAACCGCAATCGATAGTCAGGTAATGTCACTGAGCGGTGAAGCACCTGCTAGTGATATGGCTGGCTTGGGGGATACTGGTGCCATGGACGCCATGGATGCGCCAGCTGATTCTGGTGATGACCTGGACTTAGATGCTCCAGTAGATAGCAATGAACCGGCTGCGTCAGGACCTGAATCCGAACCACTGGGCCGCGCAGAAGTATAATGCGTTTAACCGAACTTTTTGAGGACATGGGAGTGTTAGATTCTCCTTCTGCTGACATAGTAAATCCTCAGGAGGATTTAGTTAGCGCAGTGCAAGATATCATGAGCATGGCAATGGCAGACGATATCACAAAGATACCTACGCGAACGGTTCAGGATATGCTCAGAAGATCGGGCTATAACGTCAGCACAGACGAACTTATACTTGCTCTTGACCAATCTGGTTTTACCAGCAGTCAGGACAAGAAGATTATCACTACCAAAGATGAGATACCACCAGATGTACAGCAATCAGACTATGATGCTAGTCCTGAGAATCCTGACACTGGTGTAGATGTCAACAAGATGGCTGGTGATCAAGCCATGAAGGATATCAAGTCATGACTACTGTACCTGTTAAAACTTTCTATGATGCCCAGGATGCCAGATATCAGAGTCTTAATTCTGTGACAATTCACACTGAGGTATCTGCTCTGGAGACTGCTATCATTACAGAAGTCCAGTCAGGAAATCTTAGTGTGCAAGTTAATAGTGGTACTACTATGACTACCAGCAATGCATATTACAATGCCTATTATGGCGTTACCAATGATGCTGGTAAAGTAGCAGAAGTTCAGACAGTGGAACAACATTTTTATAATTTAGGTTACAACATCAGAGTTAGTATTAATACCACAACAGAAGATACCTTGGTTTGGAATATAAATTGGTAAAAGATAAATATCGATAACTTTTACAAGGAGATTACAATGGGTTTTACAATTACAGGCGGCGCAACATTAACAGGCGGTGCAAGCATGGGCGCAGGTGGTGGTGGTGGTGGATCTGCTGTTGGAAAATGGTTGGTGGGTGCGAAAGGCAACGATAGCGAGGGCGTAGCCTATCTGTTTGATCTCGATGGCACAAATCCCATAACAATAACAGCAAGTGATGCAGCAAGTGGGGATAATTTTGCCGAAACGCCAAACTCTGTTGCAGTGACTGCAACAAAAATATTGATTGGAAAATCAGCTGATGATGATAACGGTGCTGATGCAGGAGCTGTATATCTGTATGACATAGACGGTACTAATGAACTTAAAATTACAACGTCAGATGGCTCTGGCACAGATAGATTTGGTCATTCAGTAGCATTAAGTGCTACAAAGATTGTGGCAGGTGCTAGATATGCTGGTAGTAACTATACTGGTTGGGCTTACATATATGACATAGACGGCACCAATGAAATAAAAGTCAATCTTAACCCCGGTGGTCAATATGACCAGTTCGGCGAATCGGTGGCAGTCAACGATAGTAAATTTGCTGTGGGGGCTAACAATGCTGACAGAGTAAGTGGAACCAGTGGCCCTGGAAAAGTTTTTGTGTATGATCTGGACGGCACTAACAGATACGAAATAACTTCATCGGATGGTGCTAGTATGGACGGATTTGGTGTATGTATGGCTATGACAAATAGTAAAATTCTTATAGGAGCAGAAGGAAAGGATTCTAGTGTGGGTGCCGCATATTTGTTTGACATTGACGGTACAAATCAAGTAAAATTCTCGCCACCTGCTCCATATAATCACGCCTCGCGCAAATTTGGAAGATCCGTAGCATTGTCAAGCACAAAAATTGCTGTGGGAGCACCGGGCAACGGAAGTAACGACAGTGGTTATGTTTTCATATTCGACTTGGACGGCACTCTCACTGCCACTATCAGTCCCTCAGATAATCAAAGCAATCAGTATTTTGGCAATTCAGTGGCACTGGCAGGTGACAAAGTATATGTGGGATCATATGGTCTTGATGGCGGCACATATGAAAACGATGGTGCTGTTTATATCTACAACTTGGACGGTACTGGAGAGGTGAAGATTGCTCCACCTAGTACACCAACAGGCGATAACTTTTACTTTGGTACGGCCATGGCATCAGTAGTGACCTCATAATCAATTCTAAAATTATACAAGCCCGGTAATACCGGGCTTTTCTTTCTGTATAAAATCAATAACTTAGAGCTTGACATCTGACCATTCTGTGCTATCATATATACATAGTAAGGAATTAGATATGGGAAACGACATGACATTTACTGCTGATCAACTTGCACTAGAAGCCCACCTCGAGGCGTCAAACGCCGCGACCGTGGCACGAGCAGAGGCCGAAGGCTGGACCTTCTACAGCACTACGGTGACTGACCCTGCTCACTGGGCGCGTGTTGGTGTGTTCACTATTGCTGAGTATGAGCGTCAGGACCTGATCTCATATATCTCAGATGCTCACAAGGATGCATATGGCTTCCGTCCCAGAGGTTACAACTATGCCGAGTGGAGTATTGCTCAGCTCGAAGCTGAAGCAGATCGTCTGAGCGATGCTGTCACAGATGCTATCCGTGAGCGTGAGTTCACTGATGCTCGAGAAGTGGAAGCCCTGGAGGTACGCATTGCTGACCTGATTGCCATGGGCGCCAGTGACCGTGATACTGCTATCCGTTGGATTTGTGACAGCATCGATCATGGCGGTGACCTGAGTTATGTGTGTTATGAACTGGGTGTGCCCTACAACATGGTTGATGAATTTCAGAAGGCGGTAGCATAAAATGATTGTCAGAGAAACCCTTTATAAAATTGACAGCAAAGGTAAGGTTCGTGAGTGGCGCATGGAGATTGACCGTGATCGCTTTCGCACGGTGAGCGGTATCAAAGGCGGCAAGCAAGTAATTTCAGAGTGGAAGCAGACCTTTGCTAAGAACGTGGGTCGTGCCAATGCCACTACCGCTCAAGAGCAGGCTGTGGCTGAAGTAGATGCCCTGTACACCAAGCGCCTGGATGGCGAGTATCACACCAGTGTTAGTGACGTCAACAAGACCAGATTCTTTAAGCCCATGCTAGCGGCTAAGTGGGAAGACCGACTTAACAAGGTTGAGTACCCTGTGTATGTACAACCCAAGTTAGATGGTGTTCGTTGTATTGCTAATTCAGACGGATTGTGGAGTCGCACAGGCAAGCAGATCGTGAGCTGCCCTCATATTGAGATTGCTCTGGAGCCACTGTTTGACTCTGATCCAGATTTAGTTTTGGACGGCGAGTTGTACAATCATAAACTGCGTGATGATTTTAACCAGATCATTAGTTTAGTTCGTAAAACCAAGCCCAGTGATGAAGATCTGGCAGACAGCAAGAACATGGTGGAATTCCATGTGTATGACATACCCAGTTGTGATGATATTTACTCAGTGCGCCGCACAGAGTTAGAGCAGGTGTTAAGGTATGAGGATTCGTGTTTGGTGTTTGTGCAGACGGATTTTGCTACCAGCCAGGAAGATGTGGACGGATTGTTTGGTCAATATGTGGAGCAGGGCTACGAAGGCGGCATCATACGGCTGGATATGCCCTATGTGCAGAAGCGTAGCAATGGCTTGCTCAAGCGCAAGGACTTTGAAGACTCAGAGTTTGAGATCATCAGCATTGAGGAAGGCAAAGGAAACTGGGCTGGCTATGCCAAGCGAGTTATCTTCCGTCTGGAGGATGGCAGAGAGTGTGGGTCAGGCTTAGCCGGCAATCAAGACTTTGCTAGACAGCTCTTGTCAGAGCGTGATAGCTATGTGGGAGGACAGGTTACTGTACAGTACTTTACTCGCACTCCTGACGGTGTGCCGCGCTTCCCCATTGCCAAGGCACTGTATGTGAACGGCAGGGACGTATAATGGACGGAATTTATTGTCAGTTACCCAGCGGTGATGTATATCATACCAGTGACCATAACTACTCCGTGGTCAACTTCCATCTCAAAAGGCAGGTCATGTTAGCAGATTTTGTCTGGCATGTGGAACAGAATAATTGGGTGGTAATCAAGAACAGACATGATGGCTATTCAGAGTGTCCCCCACTGTCCACATTTACAGAAATTGATAAGGCACAGATAGTATTATCTGCCAGGCCCACCTCAGAGTTCGTCAGCACAGGCGTTTGACAAACACAACAACATAGTATAGAATAGACTTATGAGTTTAGTAATAGAGAAATATACATATCCTGAACTAGAGCGTGAAATGATTTCAGGCGTTCGTCACTACACAGATGGTGATACACCTGTGCCCAGTGTGACTACTATATTGTCAGAAACAGGGGATAAAACTGCCTTGTTTGAATGGCGTAAGCGAGTAGGCGATACTGAAGCAAACCGCATCAGCCGTGAGTCAGCAGGCTTGGGTACCAAGGTCCACAATGCTCTGGAGAAGTACGCTCTGGGTGAGGAATGGGACACATTCGGCAACAATCTGGTAAGCACCATGGCGAAAAGCATGACCTCAGAGATGATAGATAAGGGTTTGAGCAATGTGTCTGAAATCTGGGGCATAGAAGTGGGCTTGATTGCCAGAGGGTTGTACGCAGGCACAGCAGATTGTGTGGGCATGTACAACGGTGTTCCCAGCATTATCGACTTCAAAACTGCTAAAAAGCTCAAGAAGCGTGAGTGGATCGACGATTATTTCATGCAAGGTGCGGCATATACACTTGCACACAACGAAATGTTTGACTCGGGCATTGATCAAGTAGCTATTTTGATGGTTGATCGTGACAATAAATTTAAAGATTATATAGTTTCTGGTCAAGAACTCACAAAATTTAAGTCGATGTGGGGTCAAAGGATTCAGGATTATTATTCCAGAATCTAAATAGCCCTTAAGGATAAATACACGGATAACATAGGAGTTTTCCGTGGCGGATCCATATAACGACGAAAATCAAACTATCATAGGCAGAATGCAACAGAGACGTGGTCTCAAGCAAGACTTACCACAGCCTTTGCGTCCAGGTGAATTTGGTTTTACAGTAGACAGTCAACAACTTTACATTGGTGCAGACCCAGAGCAAGCACCAGCATATAATAAGACCAGCGTATATGAAAATACGACTGGCGCTGTGGAAACAGCAAATGCTATCATGAGCAATCAGATAGTATATTTCACTTTCCCATTTAAAAAATATGCCAAAGGCGAGCCATCAGGCGCAACAAATTCTTTTAATTGGCTACCTGATAGCATAAGGCTAACTGGGGTTGATACCAATCCTGTTTTTAGTAATTCAGTTACAACTACAAATAATGTTAAAAGTATTATGACAAATAATACATTTACAGCTACTGATCTATATGTAAAAAGAAATAGCACTATTCAGCTAGGCAATAATTTCGCTACCTATACAACACTTGCGGCAGAGGATTATATTTTCGATCAGGCCAATCCAGATGGAACAACTAGTCATAATCTAGTATTTAGATCAACACCACAACCCAGTGAAGAAATTACTGTGAGTTATTATGACAAAGATGCCATTATCAAATTGTTAAGTAATCGCAATGGGGGCAGCGGCGGTAACCAGGACGGTTTTTACACTGGTACTGCTTTCCCAAGTTTTTACACTACCTATAATATTCCTGCGTGGGATCAAATTGATACAGATTTAATTCAGATTTCCGACACTTCTGGTTCTGGGTACATAGGATTGGAATTTAAACATGTCGCACCCAGAGCTATGAGTACAACCATAAGTAACCCTACCAATATCACTGGACTATGCGATTTAGTGTTAGTGACTCCGGGTAATGCTGTATCTGACAGACTACCCAGTGGTGGTAATATATTACAAACTGCAAATTTATTGGAAATACCTGTTACAGATACAACAGAATTTAGTCTGACTTCACCAAATAATATTATTTCACTAAGCCAGAGCGAGACTGGCGCCGGAGATAATTGGTTAACTTCGAACTCCTGGATAATATCTAGTATTGACCAAAGTAATTCTACCGTAACAGTGGATATTGCTGATAATGGATTTACGCACTTTCCAGTAACAGATGTAATTGTAGGAAGTTCTGCAAGTGACATTACAATTACTGGTCCACTAGCCCAGGGCATTATTGCAGCTGGCAGTGGTACCAACGGACATTTCTTTAAAATGATAACTGGAAATGTAACAGTAGATGACATGTTTTTCAGAGTAAAGGTATATCCCAACAATGGCACAAAAATTACTGGGGAGATATGGGCAGAAGATTGTGGCCATTACAAGGAAATCACAACGTTTATGTCTCCTTTTGAATCTGACGCTGTGGCTAACGAAATTAAAAACAATCTTACCCACTACGTAAATTGGGGATATGGTAAACTAGAAACCAGCGGAAATTTAATGCCTGCTAGTGGAAATGTGGTACAAGTCTATAGTAAATTTAGCAACTATAATAATCAAAACGGTTATGGCAACATTACTATTGCTGGGTCTAGTAATACAAGCCAGATCTCCAATACAGTAAAAGACATTAACCAGGACCTAGCAAATGTGCTAGCAACACAAAACGAACTTTGGAGCACAAGCACAGTAAATACATTTTTTATAGAAGCAGATGCTCCTGTTAGATCTAATGTAACTTTAAGTCATTATCCAAATCTAGGTAATATGATTGCTAATGAATTTTATCTGAACGATACACTTATTTTTGATCTTAGCGGCGTAACTAATTTAAATAATATTGTAGCAATGGTTAATAGTCAAAATGACTGGCCCTTAATGCAATTAGTACCAGGTGAAGTTGATGGCCTGGGAAATCCCAACAAGATTATGATTACTCTAAATCCTGCTGTCACTAGTGCCTATACTACTTTTGAGATTGTGCCAGATGAATGCGGCACTGCAGAATTACTGGGATTATCATCAGGAAAATATGACGAATCAAATACTTACAAGGCTAAATTAGAGGATTGGTTCGCAGATTTATTGGCCCAAGCTGACTGTCCTATTATCAACACAGTGGCTACAGGAAAAACATATAGCACTAATCCCACAACTAAATCAGTTATTAAAAAATATACACTACCGTTCGATGAAACCTTTCAAGAACTTACCTTTGCTAGCAGGGAGGAAGCACTGGCATTCAACGAAGTAGTTAACCAGTTATATTTCCAGCAAAGTACGTCAGACATACGCGGCTTAGTAAACATCAAGAGTAACCTGGAAATTGAATTAAAAACTGGCCTGACAATTGGTGATAAAACAGTAACCTATGTTGATTTGAACGGCGCAGAGCAAGCAATACCACAGGGACCGTCTACTCCCAGCCCTACAGAAATAAGTTCTAGTCAGTGGAAGGATGTTGTGGGCGCAGTATTTAATACCAGCGACTATGACACCTATGTATTAGAATATACCATAAGAGAAGCAGAATTTGAGAGTGCCAGCGGTGACGGTTATCAAAAGGTAGGAACCTTGTTTATATCTGGCAGACAGGATTTTAGTTTGGGAGTGGGTGATGTTGTGTTTCAGGATAACAGTTCAGAAATGGCAGATTTAAATATGCAGGAGTTTTTAACAAGTTCTGACGGTGATGCGGTTCCAGCATTGCATCTCAGAGTTATCAATGATGGGGTAAATGTTAGACTGCAGGCTTTTAATAGAATGCCTCAGATTTTAACCATGAGATACTTGGTGAGACGTTGGAATAGTTTGGGATAAACATTGTTCGAAAAACATCACACCGGCAGAGATCGTCTACGGGTATTTAGAAATTTCAGACAACAGGACCCAGATAAAAAATCTGTTATAGAAGCTTTTGCTAATGTGGATATCAAATCCAGATACGTAGACTATTATTCTCCCAAGAATTGGCCAAATACCTTTGACATTATCGAGGAAGGCATGCTTTGTCAGAGCGGACTGACCCTGGTTATTGCCGCTACACTGCATCATTTTGGGTACACATCAGACGCAGATATAAAATTGATTGCAGTAAGTAATCATATCACTGGCAGGGAAGGTCTTATACTACAGGACAACGGAAATTGCTATAATTTCCTACCTGGAAAAATCGTATCATATAAGTATGTGACAGAAAATAGTATCATTTTAGATCAACACATTATACAGCCTGATAAATTATTTGGTTGACAGGATAAGTATAATACAGTACAATAGTTACACACATAATAAGGATTAACAGTGTCTCCCAAAAGCATAATGATCATTAAAAGAGACGGGTCCAAAGAGGACCTAAACCTAGATAAACTCCATAAAGTAGTTTTTCATGCTTGTGAAAGTATTTCCGGGGTAAGCCCAAGTCAGGTAGAAATCAAAAGCCACATACAATTTTATAACGGTATAAAAAGTTCTGATATCCAGGAAACTCTAATTAAGAGCGCAGCAGATCTGATCTCTGAGGAAACACCAAATTATCAGTATGTTGCTGGCAGATTAGTAAATTACCATCTACGCAAGCAGGTATACGGCGTATTTGATCCTCCGTGCCTGTGCGAAATAATTCAGTCTAATATCGATAGGGGTTTTTATGATGCCGACATCTTGAACAAGTATACCAAATCAGATTTCCATGAAATAGAAACATACATAGATCACAGTCGTGATAACGACTTAACCTATGCAGCCATGGAACAATTCCGCGGAAAGTATCTGGTGCAAAATCGTGCCACTGGGGAAGTATTTGAGACTCCACAAGTAGCTTATATTATGATTGCAGCAACTCTATTCGCAGACTATCCCAGGGATACACGTCTTTATTATGTGAAAGAATACTATGACGCAATCAGCAAGTTCGACCTGAGTCTGCCCACGCCCGTCATGGCTGGGGTAAGAACACCACAGCGACAGTTTAGTAGCTGTGTGCTGATTGAAACCGATGACTCACTGGATTCAATCAATGCAACTTCAAGTTCCATCGTTAAATACGTTAGTCAAAAGGCTGGTATTGGTATTGGCGCTGGTAGTATCCGTGCCATTGGTAGTGCTATTCGCAACGGGGATGCTACTCATACTGGTGTCATACCATTCTATAAACACTTTCAAAGCGCCGTTAAAAGTTGTTCCCAGGGTGGAGTTAGGGGTGGAGCGGCGACATTATACTACCCAATATGGCATCTCGAAGTTGAAGATCTCCTTGTACTTAAAAACAATAAGGGAACAGAGGATAACAGAGTAAGGCACATGGATTATGGTGTCCAATTTAACAAGTTAATGTATCAAAGACTTCTTAGTGGTGGCGATATTACTTTGTTTAGCCCTGCTGATGTGCCAGGCCTATATGAAACTTTCTTTAATGATCAGGACATGTTTGCTGAGTTATACGAGCGGGCAGAACGCAACACACATATCAGAAAAAAGACTATCAAGGCAGTGGATTTGTTTAGTCAGTTTGTGCAGGAGCGTAAGGATACTGGTAGATTGTATTTAATGAATGTTGATCATGCAAACATGCATGGAAGTTTTGATGAGAAAATTGCTCCAGTGCATCAGAGCAATTTGTGCTGTGAGATCGACTTGCCCACCAAGCCATTGAGTGATGCTAACGATGAAGAAGGCGAGATTGCTCTGTGTACACTGAGCGCAATTAACTGGGGCAACATGCGTAAGCCCGATGACTTTGAGAAGGCATGCGACTTAGCAGTACGCGGCTTGGATGCCCTGTTGGACTACCAGAAGTATCCTGTATTAGCCGCAGAACTTTCCACACAGAAGCGTAGACCACTTGGCATTGGAATCATTAACTTTGCTTTCTGGCTGGCTAAAAACGATAGCACATATCAAGAGCCCAACCTAGATCTGGTACATGAGTGGACAGAAGCATGGAGTTACTACCTGATCAAAGCAAGTGTCCAACTTGCCAAAGAGTCAGGCGCTTGCCCAGGCAACAAAGAGACCAAGTACGGCATGGGCGTATTACCCATTGACACCTATAAGTCGGAGGTGGACGAGCTTGCTGCACCCATCTACAAGCAAGACTGGGAGACACTCAGAGCTGACCTCAGGGAACATGGCATTCGTAACTCAACATTAATGGCGCTTATGCCTGCTGAAACATCAGCACAGATTTCAAACTCTACCAACGGCATTGAGCCACCCCGAAGTTATGTGAGCATCAAGCAATCAAAACACGGTGTACTCAAGCAGGTAGTACCACAGTATCACAGACTAAAGAACAAGTATGATCTGTTGTGGGATCACAAGAGCCCCGAGGGTTATCTCAAGATCTGCGCAGTATTACAGAAGTTCATTGACCAGGGTATCAGCGTCAATACTAGTTACAATCCCGAGCACTATGAGGATGAGAAGATCCCCATGAGTGTATTGCTACAGCACATCGTTATGTTCTACAAGTACGGTGGCAAACAACTTTACTACTGCCAAACTTTTGATGGTCAGGGTGAACTAGGAGAAAAGGATTTTCCTGATCTGCAAAAAGGTAAAGATGACGATGAAGACTGTGAATCCTGCAAAATCTAATAGATCTGTTTAGTTATTACTCACTACATATTGTGGATAAGTAACTACACAAACACAAGGGTATGTCATGAGCACAGTATTTAATACAAAAAGAAAAAAGCATCACACAGAAAGCAAAATGTTTATGGACGGCGGCGTCAATGTACAGCGTTACGATACACTAAAATATCGCACATTTGATAAACTTACTGACAAGCAACTGGGTTTCTTTTGGCGTCCAGAAGAAGTTGATATCGCTAGAGACAGCAAGGACTTTAAGGACCTTACTAGTCATGAACAACACATCTTTACCAGCAATCTGAAGCGACAAATCTTGTTAGACAGTGTACAAGGACGCTCACCTAACCTGGCTTTTCTGCCTTTAGTAAGTCTGCCGGAGTTGGAAACATGGATTGAAACATGGGCATTTTCAGAGACTATTCACAGTCGTAGTTATACTCATATCATTCGTAACATATATGCTGATCCAAGCAAGATTTTCGATGAGATACTGGGAATAAAACAAATTGTTGAGTGTGCTGACAATATAAGCCACTACTATGATGATTTGATTGCATACCAGGATACACAAGATCATGGAACATATGAGCACAAAAAAGCATTGTACATGGCCATAATGGCCGTAAACATTTTGGAAGGCGTGAGATTTTATGTGAGTTTCGCATGTTCATGGGCATTCGCTGAAGTCAAGAAGATGGAAGGCAATGCCAAGATCATTAAACTTATTGCTCGTGATGAGAACATCCACATGGCGTCAACACAACAGATGCTCAAGCTTTTGCCCACGGACGACCAAGACTACGCAAAGATTGCCACAGAGTGTGAAGCAGATTGTGTGGAAATGTTTATGGATGCCATAGAGCAGGAGAAGGCCTGGGCAGACTATTTGTTTGCCGATGGTTCAATGATTGGTCTCAACGCTGAGCTACTCAAGCAATATGTGGAGTGGATTGCCGCCAAACGAATGCGATCAGTAGGACTCACAGCACCCTATACCACTACAGCGGCAAACCCATTGCCCTGGACAGAAAAATGGATACACGGTGGTGAGGTACAAGTAGCACCACAGGAGACAGAGATCACATCATATGTGATTGGCGGAACCAAACAAGACGTCACAGAAGATACATTTAAAGGAATGAGTTTATAATGCTTACAGTATACACCAAGAACAATTGCGGCTTCTGTATGATGGCCAAAGCACTGTTAAACAATCGCAACATTGAATACCAAGAAGTAAACGTGGAAGATAACGAAGATTTAAAAATGTTTATGATCTCCCAGGGACACAGAACAATGCCCCAGATCTACCAGGACCACGAACTATTCGTGGAAGGTGGATTTCAGGGACTCAAAGAATATTTAGACAAAGAAACCATAGACACAACACAATTAGGTGAAATATGAAAAGCACAGAAGATTTAATAGGTGAGATCGTCACCGTTCGCACGATCGTAGGCGAAGAACTCATGGGTAAGCTGGAAGGTTTAGCCTTAAATAAAACAATCCTGGAACTTCACGGGCTAAGAGTGGTAACACTGGATGCTGACGGACAAATCATGATGTTGCCATACACACTTACTGGACAGGATGACATCATTGGATTGCCTACCAGACATGTACTCAGCATTGTACAAAGCATGACAGATGCGGCTGAGGGTTTTCGCATGGAAACTAACTCAGAGCCTACTCCAGAAGGCCCTGCTAACCTGGGCGAAGATTCCTTTAGTCTGTAAAGCATAAATACTATTATGACAATGATAGCAAAATTAGGGGGAGCTGGAACACTAGTAGGGGGTGTGGCACCCATCATAGGACCAGGCGCACCCACAGTTATAGCTGAGGGATCTCCGGTTAGTACAATATCTGACAATGTAGCTTCTCACGGAGAACCCCCACATGCTAAATCAGTGATTATATCAAGCAGCGTTACCGTTTTAGCAATGGGCAGAGGAGTTGTTCGCATGGGCGATGTAGCTTCGTGTGGTCATCAAGTAATTAGTTCAAGCACCGTATTTGTCGGTGCATAATAACACGCCTGTTATCTATATCTACTTTTACTAATAAATACCATACTGGGAGGAGAGTCCTAGCAAAGTAGTATAACGTAGTGTCAGGAAATTTAATTATGTCAAACAAAACACCTTATGAAATACGTCTGGATTTGGTTCGTGAGGCCAGAGAAATTTTACAAGCTCGTGCTAAAAATCCCGATGACATGCCCACTACAGAGGAAGTAATACAGGAAGCAGAAAGACTTAATGTCTTTGTAAGTAAACGTTCTGGGCAGGACGATCACCACAGATAATTTTTATACTAGATCACAGAAGCGGGCCGCAAGGCCCGCTTCTGTCTGTGGACAACCAGAAAGTCGAACTCGATAGCACTCTACATATAAATATTGTTATGAATTGTAAAGAGTGTGGTACACAAACAACCAATCCCAACTTCTGTAGTCGCTCTTGTAGTGCGAGTTACAACAATTGTAATAATCATTGGCGTGATGTTCAAGGTCGCCGTGCCCAACTTGGCAATTGTTTACAATGTGACGCTGAGTTAAAAAAGTCACAGAAGGTATACTGTAGTGTATCATGTCAACAAAAGTATCGATCAGATCAATTAATATCACTTTGGAAGGTTACAGGTAAGTTTAGTAAAGCACCTGTAAAACGATACCTAGCCGAAAAAGTAAAAGGATGCTGGGAGTGTGGCATAACTAATTGGAACAACAAGGATATAATCTTGGAACTTGAGCATATCGATGGGAACAGTGACAACAACTCAGAAGAAAACTTGTCGTTACTATGTCCAAATTGCCATAGCCAGACATCCACTTACAAAGGGGCTAATAAAGGCAACGGCAGGCACTACCGTAGAGAACGATATGCTAAAGGAAAGAGTTACTAGCCGCTTTAGTTAAATTAGTATAACAAGGGATTTGTAACCCCTAGTCGGCGGAGCATAACCGTCAAGCGGCACCAAACATAAACATAAACACAAATACATAACAAGGATACAGTAATGAACCGTAAAGAACGCAGAGCACAGGAAAAATCCAGTCGTAAAAATATAAAATCTAAAACTGCAGAAACTGTAACAGAAACTACCTCCGCCCCCGCACCAGATACTTCTGGTAATTCAGACGATATTATGCACAAATTGCTGGATGCAAAAATTGAAGTGCCAGTGGGCTATCTCAGACAGCAACACGTTTTTATTGCCACTCCCTGTTATGGTGGACAAATTGGTGAACCCTACTTCAGAAGTATGATGCGCTTGTGTATATTGTTTAACAAATATGAAATTCCCTATACTGTTAGCACATTGGCAAATGAAAGTTTGGTAACACGTGGCAGAAATACGTTGGTAAGTTTCTTTATGGAAAACCCCAAAACAACACATCTGATGTTTATTGATGCGGATATTGAATTTAATCCCGAAGATATTCTCAGAATGGTTGCATACAACAAGCCTATTGTTGTGGGTGCATATCCCAAGAAGGCTGTCAACTGGCAAAGTATCATAGATGCAGCCAGAAATGACAAGTATGAGGAAACTGCTGGTACTATCGAAGGTCATAGTTCTAACTATGTGGTAAATTTTGAGTTTAATACAGACGAAAATGGCAATAGACTTCCACAGGTTCAGGTCGTAGACAATCTAATTAAACTCAAGGATGCTGGTACTGGCTTTATGCTTATACAAAAAGATGTTATTCAGCAGATGTTTGATGCTCATCCTGAACTTAAATATAACAGTGATATCAATGTGGGCAAACAGTATGATCCATATATGTATGCTTTGTTTGATACCATGATTGATCCTGAAAGCCGGCGCTACTTGTCAGAAGATTATACATTTTGTAGACTCTGGCAGATGATGGGCGGTGACGTGTTCCTGGATCCCAGAACCGGACTTAACCACGTGGGACATTATACGTTTAAAGGCAACATCAGAAAGTTATTTGGTAACGAAAATGCCGCGGCGCGCAAAAAGCGCGAAGAGGCACTTAAAAATGATGTACTTTTAGAAAAGGAAAAGACAGACTTATCAGAATCTGCACCTGAAACACCAGTTGAAACTTCTGATACAGAAACAACTGATACAAAAACTGACATGCCAGAGGCTAGCTAATGAATAAAATTAGTATTTTGTTACCTACCAGGGGCAGAAAAGAAGTCATGCTCAAGAGTGTAGAAGGATTATTATCCAAAGCGTCGGATCCCAGTCGTTTAGAATTATTGTTGGGCATTGACGATGACGACGAAGGCATACAGGAATTTATCAAAGTAAATTTAGCTCCGGTGTGCAAAAAATTGGGTGTGGAATGCAAGGCTCAGGTGTTCCCTCCACTGGGTTATGGAAAATTACACCATTACGTAAATACACTGGCTGCTCATGCCACAGGGGAATGGATGTTTTTCTGGAACGACGATGGTGTTATGGTTACCCAGGGCTGGGACGATGTAATTGATACATATAATGGTGAATTTAAACTATTGGGACCTAAAGATAATCATAACGGTCATCCATATGCAATATTCCCAATTGTTCCCAGAGACTGGTTTGTGCTTATGGGACATTTAAGTCAGAATGCACAAAACGATGCATGGTTAAGCCATATTGCTTACATGTTGGATATCTTTGAGCGTATCGACGTAGAGTTCATCCATGACCGCGCAGACATCACAGGCAACAACGATGATGATACCTTTAAAAATCGTGAATACAAAGAGGGAAATCCCGATGATCCTGAAGATTTTGGTCATACAGATCAACAGAAAGCCAGAGTTCAAAGTGCTTATAAGATTGCTTGGTTTCTTGAAAAAATAGGCCAACCATCGGAATGGTGGAATAAGGTAGTAGCAGGTGAAGTACAACCTTTTGAAAAGATGGTATTCCCCAAAAACGTTGCTGGTGCTGGCCAGTTAGCCGCAAAAACGGTCGACTCTGCAGAAACCCTCACTCTTTGATTGACAAATTAAGCCTCTGATAGTATCATTATATAATGCATATAATGATAGATATAGAAACGCTTGCTACTACTCCTGACGCGGTAGTAATGAGCGTCGGGGCTGTAAAGTTCGATCCCACATCTGCCCAACCCCCCATAAACAAAACGCTCTGGCGTCCCGACATTGACGAACAAACTGCGCGCGATCGCAATGTATCTGAAAGCACTCTGGAATGGTGGGCTAAATTACCGCAACATATTCAAGACGATGCCTTTAGTGAAGCTGGTAGAACGCCTGTGGCAGAATTTATGAAGGAACTTAATCGTTACTGCGTGGGCGCGGATAAAATTTGGTGTCAGGGACCACAATTTGATATGCTTATATTAGAAAACTTTTATCTACAATGGGGTCATCACTTTGGCTGGCAATTTTGGCAGATCATGGATTGCCGTACATTGTTTCAGATAATGCCTGTGGATCCACGCAAGGCTATTCAGCAAGATCTCCACAGTGCAGATGCGGACGCATACTATCAGGCTATTGGTGTGCAACAATCTTATCAACACTTTGGAATTAAATAGATGAATAATGCCATTAAAAATATCTTAGCCAACGTCAATATAAACTCAAGCTACGATGTTGGCAATGATGAGTATTTCAGAGAAGAACCCTTACAATTGCAACCAGAATCAGATCCTTTTCTGTGTATCATGCTCAGTGGTATGTCTCCCAAAAGTGTTTTTGAAGACTATGATTATGCAGATGAAGATTTAATGTTGTATATTTTAAGACCCGATGAAGTTGCTAAAAAAATATCCAACGGGGATAAATTACGGCCAGCCGGCCAACACACCAATGTCATGGTTGATAACATCAGGGAATATTACACAAACAGATTAATAGAGGAAAAGTTAACTAGTAAGTTAAGATCTAATTCAGACTTCTCAACTGACCTCATGCGGGCATTAAATATTCGTGGTAGCATCGATCCCAAGTATGTGGGACTTTATAACAAGCTCTGGGATATGTATGATAGTGATATAGCCTGGGATATGTTTGTGGGGAATTGCAAAAGCGCCTCAAAAAAATACGATGTTTTTAATACCATAAAAGTTAATCTGAAATTTTACACTTCAGTCTATGGAGTCAGCAATAAAAAATCAGGATCTAGAAAACAAAATTATACCAGATACTATTTTATTGACGACGAAAAAAACTTGTATGAGCATTCAGTGCTTACAAATAGTCCCATAAAACTTTTTTTAGAGAATTATTTTCAAACTTTCAACGCTTCGGACAAGCCCTGGAAGAGCGTGCACATATCAGTAAGACACACAAATTGCCCTGTGCCAGTATACAAGGATGAATTCATGTATTATAAAATTACAGACTGGGCAGGTCTTGACAATGCCCAGGATAAAAATAATAACATGGATACTAACTTAAATCCTTAAAAATAAAATGAAATCTAATCCATTAATTAATCACATTTACAAACTAAAGATTATGATGACAGACCCCAGGGAATCTGGCTTTGCTGCCTGGAGATACAAACAACAACTACTGGAAGCCAAATGGACACTGGATGAGATACTCGACAATGCCCCTACTTTTATGGGGGAAGATGAGTGGATTCAGGAACAAAACACACTTAAAGCCTTTGATCAAATAAAAAATTCCACGCGATCTAGATAAATATATCCAGAGAGAGATATATTCAGATCACACAAAGGAGAATTACATGATCAATAAAATCAACCCCGTCCTACGATCTTTGATAGCTATATTTATAGTTAGCATTTTAACCGCATGCGGTTCAAATCAAGCCAGAGACGATTATTATAAATCCATGGCCGCGACAGCACAGGCTCAGGCCGATCAAACAGAGGCTAGATATCGAGCATTGGCTACAGTGGCTAATTCAGGTGACCCTGGTGCTGCCACTGCCGCAACCATGGCTATCGCACTTACTGGAAGTAGCATTGTACAACCTCAGTATATAGAGCCCACTGCTTTAAGCTGGGGTAAAGTATTAGCAATGCCCGTGGCTACCTTGGGCGGAATGTTCATTCAGGCTGATGTATCCAAGAATGCCAGCAACAACGCCAAGGAAGTCCAGATGGCTAGTTACGCAAGTAATGAAGCCATACAATTGGGTCAACAAAGCATGGTAACTGGTTTGGGATCGCAATGGGCCACTGGCGCCGCATCAACGCAGGCCGCGTTAGCTGATTTAGGCATAGCAGGTTTAACAGCTCTTAACACTGCTGGAGCACAAACTGTATCAGTCAGTGTTGCTGGTTTGTCCTCAGCAGAAAATATTGCGTCGGCAGGTCTAGCATCAGCTGAAACCATTTCCACAGCAGGATACACATCCAATGAAAATATTGCTAGTTCTGGTTTTACTGCACTCGATAATGTTGCGACCTCAGGTTTTACCACAGTGGATAGTGTAGCTACCTCTGGTTTTACAACTGTGGATAGTGTAGCTACCTCAGGGTTTACTACAGCAACCTCACTGGGAAGTGCAGGCATTACTGGCATGGAGACTATATCCCTGGCTAGCATGACAGATTTGGTTTCCATGGGCACAGCAGGTATGACTGGCATCGAAGACATGGGTACAACAGGCATGGCAGGTATTGAAGCCGTTGGCTTAGCGGGCATGACCGGTATTGAAGACATGGGCACTACTGGTTTAACAACTGCTTCAGCTTTGGGTGTTGCCGGTATTGATGGTGTTGAAGCTGTGGGTTTAGCTGGCATGACAGGTATTGAAGATCTGGGAACTGCTGGTATGACCAGCATGCAAGGTGTTAGCACTGGATACAATACACTAATTACAACCTTGCAAGGATCAAGCAATACATTGGTAGGTGATATTAGCACAGATTATCAGGCAGTCATAACTGAATTAAATGCAATTATAGACGCCCTTGGTGGTAGTTAATATCCTATTTAACAAAAAAATTATAGGGAGTGTTATCACTCCCTTTTTTGTCTTTAAAATCAAGCACTTAGAGAAATAACAATGCTTGACAGTTATTGAAAGTCATGTTACTATATAGTTTGAGTTAAAGTTGTATTGTTAGTAACCTTAATAAAAATTAACTTTTGTTAGCAGGGAAAGATTATGATCGTAGAATTTTGGTACATGATTGCGTATGTTGTGGGCACTGCAACAGGGTGGTGGCTAAATCGGCAGAGGGAACAGATGATTGTACATCGCAGTGTAGATATACTTACAAAAGCGCTAATTGATAAGGGTTGCGTAAATTACAAGATTTCTGATGACGGCGAACTGGAAATTCTTACTTTGGAAGAAGCAGAAGCAGAATGGGACATTAAAAAGTGATGCTTGTATACAAAGTTTTTAATTTAAAAATATGTGGATAAACTTATCATATTTTTGAGCAATAAAACATTAATTAAATAGCAAAGGTACTTGACAAATTTATAAACCCATAGTAAAATTATTATATTCCGCAATAGCTCAGTTGGTAGAGCAACAGACTGTTAATCTGTGGGTCCTTGGTTCGAGCCCAAGTTGCGGAGCCAATAATTGGAGAAGTGGCCGAGTGGCTGAAGGCGCTCCCCTGCTAAGGGAGTATACGTTAATCGCGTATCGAGGGTTCGAATCCCTCCTTCTCCGCCAAGTGTTTGCCCGGGTGGTGAAATTGGTAAACACAGCAGACTTAAAATCTGCCGGCCGTGAGGCCTTGACGGTTCAAGTACGTCTCCGGGCACCATAAAAGGAATAATATGTTATACTTTGATTATCCAGTAGAAATAGACAGCAATGGTATTAGAGTATGGGATCCAGATCATATGTCTGAGTTTACGCCAGATTATATGTTTTCTAGATATGCCTGGTTACTTGGCTCAACATTTAGTTTCGAAGAACACCCCGAAGGAGGGTTGTATCTGAAAAGAATTTTACCGGATGAGGGCCCTTAGCTCAGTTGGTCAGAGCAGTCGACTCATAATCGATTGGTCGTAGGTTCAAGTCCTACAGGGCCCACCAACATCTCCGCTCGTAGCTCAGCTGGATAGAGCATCGGACTTCTAATCCGAGGGCCGCAGGTTCGAATCCTGCCGGGCGGGCCAATTAGCTCCCATGGTATGAAAACAATAGTACGCATTTGCAATTGGAATTAGCCCTTAATAAGGTAAATAAATAACTTATGCCGAAATACACTGATACATTTAGTTTACCGTCGGGTGCAGGCGGCATGGTGGCTGGCATGAAGTATAATCGCATCAGAGATCGCATGAGGGAATGGAGTCACGACACTCAGTTACCCATAGACCATCGCATAGAGGGATACAAAATGATATTGATCTTTGAAAACAAGGAAGACTTTGCAGTGTATCAAATGACTAAGTCAGACTATTTTTCAGAACAACGAATAAATGATATCCCAGGCAGGAGGTTTCGTTAAAGTTCTAACGTTTAAATAAACTAATCTCACGCTCTATCTTAAATATAGTACGTGGGTTGGCACCCTTAAGGTCGTCACCTTCGTCAAAAGCGTGGGTGACATCGAGTTCAAAGTTCCATGACTCCACAGAGTATCTGAGTCCCACATAGGCGAAATCCACGCTGGTCTCATCTTTGTGATTAAAAGGTTCGCCGTGAGTGGGGCTGGATAAATGTTGAAAACCCACCAGAGCAACTAGTTCATCAGCGTTGACATTTGTGGTAAATAGTGTTATAATTAGCAATAAACATTTCATTTTAGTAAGTCCTGTATGTCCGGTATTTGTTATACTTATGTGAAACTGGGTGTAAGTATGCTAGACTTATGGTAAATAAGCGGGTATAGTATAACGGTTATTACATGGCGTTGCCAACGCTGGGATGGCGGTTCGATTCCGCCTACCCGCTCCAACACAAGACACATAGGATATATCATGCCACACAACGACAAAAAAAGAAGTTACACCAAAGCAGATGTAGAAAAACTTAAAGGCAGTGTGAGCATAGAACACACACTTGCTAAAATGGGTGCAAAAAATCTTCGTAAATTATTTGCTACAAAATCCTACGTTAATACCTTTGGAGCATATAATGGTCAACAAGCTGTCCAACATGTCAAGGCAGGACTTGATGCAATCTACTTGTCAGGATGGCAAGTTGCAGCCAGCGCCAACGCCGGTATGGAAACTTATCCTGACCAGAGTTTGTATACTGTAGACTCTGTTCCTAATGTTGTGCGCAGTATCAATAACGCTTTTCGCAGACAAGATCAGATATCTGTGTCAGAAGGAGGCTCAGGCTTTACTTTTGCACCCATCATTGCTGATGCAGAAGCAGGCTTTGGGGGCGTCCTTAACTCCTATGAGCTTGCCAGAAACCTTATAGAGGCCGGCGCTGCCGCAGTTCATTTCGAGGATCAACTTTCATCAGCAAAAAAATGTGGACATCTGGGCGGTAAGGTTCTTATTCCTACAAGTCAAGCAATTAAAAACTTAAATGCAGCCAGATTAGCTAGTGACGTTGCTGGCACTGACACAGTTATTATTGCCAGAACAGATGCAGAATCTGCAAAGTTGTTGGCATCAAACACTGATATAATTGATAAAAAGTTTATAAAAAGGTATGGCGCACCAGGTGGTGCTTCAAGTATTGGCAAAACATCAGACGGATTTTATCAGATCCAGGAAGGCCGCGGACTAGAGTTTGGATGTGAGCGTGGTCAAGCATATGCCGAATACGCTGATTTAGTGTGGTGTGAAACAAGTAAGCCCTGCCTAAAGGAAGCAAAACAATTTGCAGATGCTGTAAAAGGAGCAGTACCAGATGCAATGCTAGCATATAACTGTTCGCCCAGTTTTAATTGGAGAAGGAGTATTCCAGGTGATCAGGAATTAGCTGATTTTCAGTATGAACTGGGAAAGATGGGATTTAAATTTCAGTTTATTACTTTGGCTGGTTTTCATGCCACAAACTACAGTGTTTTTGAGTTCGCTCGTAAATACAAGGACCATGGCATGCTTGCATATAGTGAGTTACAGGAAGCAGAATTTGCTGCAGAACAGTATGGTTATACATCAACCAAGCATCAGCGAGAAGTAGGTGTGGGCTATTTTGATGCTATAGCTACAGCATTGGGATCTGGCGGCACTGCCGCACTCAGGGGAAGTACTGAAGAGGAGCAGTTTTGAACGATTGGTTTGCAAAATTCATGACAAAGTTTTTCCGCTTTTTTGCGGATACATTCTTTGCTAGGAGGTATGGGCACCGTGCAGTGGTTTTAGAGACTATTGCTGGTGTACCAGGCATGGTTGCTGGTATGTTGATTCATTTGCGCAGTTTGCGTAGGATGGAGCGGGGCAACGGAACTATGATACAAGAGATGCTTGATGAAGCAGTCAATGAGCGAAAGCATTTAATGTTTTTTATTGAGGTAGCTAAACCCAACATTATTGAAAGAAGTCTTATTGTGGTGGCGCAGTTTATATTTTGGCACTTTTATTTGTGCATGTATATTGTGGCGCCCAAAACATCACATAAGATGATAGCATACTTTGAAGAGGAAGCTGTAAAAAGCTACACAGAGTATTTGGCAATGATTGATGCAGGTCTGATCGAAGATATTCCTGCTCCTGAACTTGCCATAGAGTACTATGGTTTAAAATCTTCAGCGACCCTTAGCACCATGGTTATGTGCGTAAGAGCTGATGAACAAAGACATAGTGAAGTAAACCATAGGATTGCTGGGTTTTGACCTGGTGGCAAGATTACATCATATGGTATTACACAAAGGGATGTTCGTGCAAGCGATGTTTCGATCACGAACAAAAAAAGGATAAAGACAAATGATACAACAGATCTTTATTTGGTTTTGCATATTATCTCCGGTCGTATTGACGGTGGGTATGCTTTATGGCGACTATCAGGAGGGAGACTTTGTTCCCTTCTGGCAGAAACGTAAACGAGACGTGAACTCAGGAGCAAAGTTCGGATGAAAAACATAGGACTATGGGTGTACGATTGGTATACATATATCTTTGATCACAACAAAAACCCACTCAGGCACTTGCCTGATCCTACCGTTAGATTCATGCTAATGTTTTATTTAAGTGTAGCATGGAGCGCAACATTTGCCCTATGGATAGGAAGTTTATATTACTTTCATGGTAGTGTATTTGCACATCTGATTGTTTTAGCAATGCTTTTCTTTACCGCTAGTATTTTTACTGATGCTGAACGCAACGGAACGCAGTGGCTTAAAACATTAAGAATACAGCAAAAACTTCCTGCAGTCCAACACAGACGATGTGCCTGGGATCTAGAAAAAGAGGGATAACGGATATTTTGGTATTTTTGGTAATATAATTTTACTTATTATTACGATTACAACATATTTAAGTAAAGCATAAAAATATCATAATAAAATTTCGACTATTGAATGCCAATGCAATCTGGATATAGATATGAATCTGGAATATGAAAATGCCTAAAAAAGATTTAGACAAATTCATGAGCAGAGAAGATGCTAAAAAAATCTTAGACCGTAAGGAAAGAATCCAGCATCCCCACATGATAAAGTCTCGGTCCCATTGGGATTGGGACTTGGGATATGACGTCGAAAAAAAATCCAAGGAAAAATATGAAGATAATAACAAAAATTAGTATATTTTTAATTAGTGTGTTTAGCGGACAATTACTAGCACAAAACCAACTTAATATGTCAGAGGGATTTACTGACGTGGGTGTACAAATCTATGATTTACATATGCTTATATTGTGGATTTGCGTAATCATAGGAATGCTGGTGTTTGGTATAATGTTTTATTCCATGATTTTTCACAGAAAATCTCGTGGCCATAAACCTGCAGATTTTCATGAAAGCACCTCAGTGGAGATTGCCTGGACATTGATACCCTTTTTAATACTCATAGCCATGGCCATGCCTGCAACATCTACTCTGCTGGAAATATATGACAATGATAATGCAGAAATAGATATATTGGTTACTGGTCATCAGTGGAAATGGAAATACGAATACCTGGACGAAAACTCTAAAAATATAGAATTTTATTCAAATTTATCCACGCCACAATCGGAAATTTATAATACCACAGAAAAGAATGAAAATTATTTATTAGAGGTAGATGAGCCTGTGGTAATACCTGTGAATACCAAGGTAAGATTTTTAATTACTGCCAATGATGTAATACACTCATGGTGGGTACCAGAGATAGGTGTTAAAAAGGATGCTATACCAGGTTTTATAAATGAAACTTGGTCAAAAGTAAATCAGGAAGGTATATACAGAGGACAATGCACTGAGTTATGTGGATCATATCATGGGTTTATGCCCATAGAAGTTCATGTAGTAAGTCAGGAAGAATATGCATTGTGGAAACAAGCAAAACAGAGCCAGGGAGATTAGTATGTCAGATCATGCACCTAGTGCCACAAATTTTAGTAGATGGTTATACACGACTAACCACAAAGACATAGGGTCCATGTATCTGTGGTTCTCGCTATCCATGTTTATACTTGGTGGCGCGTTTGCCATGGTAATCAGAGCAGAGTTATTTCAGCCTGGAATGCAATTGATAGACCCAAATTTTTATAATCAAATGACTACATTGCACGGATTAATAATGATTTTTGGTGCAATTATGCCTGCTTTTGTGGGTTTGGCCAACTGGATGATACCAATTATGATAGGTGCGCCTGACATGGCGTTGCCCAGAATGAATAACTGGAGTTTTTGGATACTGCCTCCGGCATTTTTAATGTTAGCTTCCACTCTGTTCATGGAGGGAGGGGCACCAGCATTTGGCTGGACAGCCTACGCACCTTTGAGTACTACATATGCACCGCCCTCAGTAACATTTTTTATTTTTGCTGTGCATATACTGGGAGTGTCCTCTATCATGGGAAGCATTAATATCATTGCTACCATCATGAATATGAGAGCACCAGGCATGACCTACATGAAAATGCCCATGTTTGTGTGGACTTGGTTAATTACTGCCTTCTTGTTAGTGGCAGTGATGCCAGTGTTGGCTGGTGCTGTAACCATGATGCTCATGGACATACATTTTAACACAAGTTTCTTTAGTGCAGCTGGTGGAGGTGACCCTGTGCTATATCAGCATATATTTTGGTTCTTTGGTCATCCCGAAGTATACATTATTATATTGCCTGCTTTTGGTGTGATATCAGAAATTATCCCTACTTTTTCACGCAAAACATTGTTTGGCTATAGTTCCATGGTATATGCAACCGCGTCCATAGCATTTATGAGTTTTATTGTGTGGGCTCATCACATGTATACAGTGGGTATGCCACTGGCAGGTGAATTGTTTTTCATGTATGCCACAATGTTAATTGCTGTGCCCACGGGAGTAAAAGTGTTTAATTGGGTAAGTACAATGTGGAGAGGCGCACTGACATTTGAAACCCCCATGCTATTTGCCATAGGCTTCTTGATACTGTTTACCATAGGCGGTTTCTCAGGTCTTATGTTATCAATTGCTCCTGCAGATTTTCAGTATCATGACACATATTTTGTTGTGGCACATTTTCATTATGTTATGGTAGCCGGAGCAGTTTTCTCAATCACTGCCGCAGTGTACTATTGGTTGCCCAAGATGTGTGGCAGAATGTATAATGAAACCATGGGCAAGCTTAATTTTTGGATATCCTTTATTGGGTTTAACATAACTTTCTTCCCACAACATTTTGTGGGATTGGCTGGCATGCCCAGAAGGGTGCCCGACTATGCATTGCAATTTGCAGACTTTAATATGATGTCCAGCATAGGTGCGTTTATTTACGGCATATCACAGCTGATATTCATGTACAATATCATTGCCACAGTTATAGCTGGTAAGCCTGTGAGTGATGAAAAAACATGGGAGGGTGCTTCGGGTCTGGAATGGACAATTGCTACACCTGCTCCATATCATACGTTCGAAACACCGCCAGACTTAACCAGAGATAAGTTACATGCTGCATAACAAAAACTTAATTTTAACATTAAAACTGTTATGTGTATCAGTATGCATGTTTGCTTTTGTGTTCGTTGTCATGGTACCCTTGTACAATGTGTTGTGTGATATATTGGGAATCAACGGAAAAACTTCTGGCAAATCCTATACTTCCCAATCAGCTCAGATTGATACAGATAGAGTTATTAACATACAATTTGTAACCAGCAATAATCAAAACATGCCCTGGATATTTGAACCACAGACTGTTATTTTAAAGGTAAATCCAGGTGCAGTAAACAACACAGTGTTTTATGCTAAAAACATCACAATCAGAGATATGACCGCTCAGGCAATTCCCAGCATCAGCCCTGCCAGAGCGGCAGCATATTTTCACAAAACAGAGTGTTTTTGTTTTGACAAGCAATATTTAAACGCTCAGACCGAAACTGACATGCCTCTGCAATTTATTGTGGATCAGGACCTGCCAGCTGACATAAAAACTATTACATTATCATATACAATTTTTGATATATCAGACTAAACGCAAGGAGAAAACATGAAAATTTTTATTATTATTTTAATTACAGCCCTTTTAGCAAGTTGCGGCGGAGCCCAGGATAATCGCGCTAGCCTTAATAATTCTCAAAAAGCAGAAATCAGTCAGAGAATAAAAGCATTTGGGGTAGTAAACTTATCGGCAGAACCCAGTGAATTTTTCACTGGCCCCTATGTAGTAAATGGGCAAGCCATGCAAGTAGCCGTGGTGGAGTCATTGCCAGGGCAGACGAAATATGGCGCATGTGCGGCATGCCATGGTGCCAATGCTGGTGGTGGCATGGGTCCTGCTTTGGCTGGCAAAACAGCAGAATACATTACTGGGAGGTTGACATCATACAAGAATGGCGAAACTGTGGGATCGCAAAGCAATCTGATGTGGGCACAGGCTGGTATGCTTTCAGACACTGATATTTCCGATTTAGCTGAATATATTGCAACGTTGTAATGCTGGACTGGATTAAAAACTTTGGACGGTCAAAATCTCTGGATAATCGCCCCGTGCCCAGAATACCTCCTGGCCAGGATGCGTTTTTGGACTATTTGTACAAAAATCATCCTGCATATCAGAAACCTTCACAACCCGACGAGATAGGGGGACCAGTGGGACCCGAACCTACTCGTTACGGCACCTGGGAACGTGGTGGAATCGACATTGATTTTTGACTTGACAAATATTATATCATTTAGTATAATGAATACATGAAACTAGTATTTGCACTTTTAGTAATGATTAACGATGTACCACAAGATCCCATATTGTTTGATGACATTCAGGCATGCAATCAGATCGCTTTCAGCACCGAAAAAGGTGTTGCGAGTGATACTGCTCAGTGGAGTTCACAAGGCAATCGCATTGAAGCCTACTGTGTGCCCAGGGTAGTAGACAAGGATCGAACTGTAATTTCAGCCAAATGAAGCGTTTAGCGTGAGCTTCGATTACTCACTCTGATTACTCAGATCACACCCAATCAGGGCCCACTTCGGGCCCTTTTTTTGGCTTTTTTTCAACTTTTTTCACAATTCCTGTAAAATCAAGCACTTATACACTTGACAGATCGTGTTTGTGTGTTATTATATATACATAGTTTGGTAAATGGGTTACTGAACTGCAGAAACTAAAGGGTTTTGAATTATGGCTAAATTACGAAATACGTTCGATCTGGTATCTGATGCATCACATGGTTGGTTAAAGGTTCCAGTATCTGAACTTGAGCGTCTCAACATTGTTGAAGACATTACTACATTCTCATACGTCCGTAATGACATGGCGTATCTGGAACAGGATGCTGACATGGCTACGTTCCTGGCAGCTCGCAATGCCGAAGGCAAGCCTGTTACCAAGATCAAGGAGCATAACCGCAACGGCCAGAGCCGTATTCGCAAGTATGCTATGTTTGGTGGAGACCGCATCATCACTAAGACCAACTTGCTTACTGGTGTTGAATTTGAGCAAAGTGCTGATACACCACGCGCATGTGATCCCAGCACTGAGCTTTACCACTCAATGTAACATTGAGTTTGGCGGGGTTGCACGTAAATTGCTAATTATTGCTAAGGGCGGCCCCGCCCTTTTTCTACAAAGGAAATAAAATGAAATATTTAACATTAATTGCCTTAATTATTGCATCACATGCATTTAGTCTTGAAATGCCTGGCATCCAAACAAAGTTGCATAATCTAGGATCTTTATATAATCCTTATGCTGTTGAACGGGGGGTAATTTGCAAAAGAAAATCAAACGCAAATCATATTTATTGTGAATATTTCCCGCACTCCACGAATCTACCGGTATTGATGATTGATGATGCCCAGGTCCAGGAGGGTGATGAACAATCAAAATTGTTAAAATTTGCTGTATCTTTAAGCTGTCCTAGTAATAAAGAAGTCAAAGTTAAATATAATACCATTGACAATACTGCCCTGGCTAGCCAGGATTACGAGTCCACCAGTGGCGTTGTTGTTTTCCCCCCAGGCTCTGTCACTCAAAATATATATGTTACTGTGTATGGCGATATCTTATATGCTGACGAGGATGGCACAGAAACATTTTTTGTGGAATTAAAGGATCCTCGTGGCGCAAAATTAAAAGTAAATCATGCAGTAGGCACTATTTTAAATGATGATATGACAAAGAACGAGTCTATAGAGGACTTAATCTATCAAAGTCAAATTTTTTATCATGACAATCATCAGTTAGGCTACCATGTCATGGAAATACCTATAGATCTGCAAAATGATGGCGATGATGATTTAATACTTCTTTCAGCAAAGAATATTGATGATAATGTTAGAGATAGTTTTTTAGTTGAAACTCAACCTATGACTTATTTTATTAATAACAAAGGTAATGGTTTCGAGAGGGTTGAAACTGACATTCGTATGTGGAGCAGGTTTTATGAAATAGCTGATGTAAATGGCGACGGATTAGATGACTTAATTTCCGTAATGGATCATCACAAGCGTGTAGTCGGTGACCAAATATATCGCGAGGATTACGTTAGATTATTGGTACAGACTGCGAGTGGTGAGTTGGTGGATTCATCTGACTCAATTGATAAACACTACGCTGATTGGCATGGCCTTACAGTGTTGGATATTGAGTTGGACGGGGATATAGATTTTGTTGCCAGTGGAGTCCACGATAGTATCTACTCCTTCATAAATGATGGTAACGGCAACTTTGCTAAGACGCAGAACAATCTCCCTGTAACCGAGCTTTCTTCATTTTCGTCTACATGGCCCGGCAATCAAAAACTTTTTCTACTCAGTCTTCATGCGGTTGATCTGAATAACGATGGATATAAGGAAATTCTTGTAGGTGGAGCTAAAGACCCTGATCACTTTCACCTCACTGCCCCACTAATGCCAATCCTGCGTAATCATAATGGGATCTTTGAATTTGATTACGTTGTCGACACTTTGGACGTCTATCTGCCTGACCAAACCGACTGCTGTTTGGGGATTGTCGACATTGAGGATATTGATATTAACTCTGACGGCTGCACCGATGTACTAATGCATCAGACCGATTATCAGAACACCAGTGCTTTAATCACTTATGAGAGTGACTGTAATGGCTCATTGAATCAAGTATTTGAGTATAGATTTTCCAAGACAGGTTGGGTTCCAAGATCCATTGTCGCTGATGTGAATGCAGACGGTCAAGATGACATTTACGGAGTTCTAAATATATCTAGTGGTGAGATGGAATTACTAGAATCTAGTAATGGTGATAAAACGTACTCATATAGTGAGGTATATGAAATTGCACATCCAACCTTTGATTTAGCAACATATGTCAGAATAATGTTGTGGAAATGAAACAAATCTAACATTGACATTTAATAAAAGTGTGCTATAATAGTATTTTAGGAGCAAAAAATGTCAGATATTAGCAAATTAGAAACCGAAGATCTTTTGATGCTAATGCAAAACGATCAGGGTCTTAAGATGGTGGAAGAAAATGCATCAGTAGACCAATTGGTGGAAATCGAATCCTTGCTAATTGACATTTTTGCTGGCAAGCATGCGGGTCATGATAATTTAGTTCACTGGGAGGCATCTATTAATGTCCATTAAAAACAAAGAAAAAATATACGCCAGACTGGATACTGCCTATAGAGATCTATTGGTACCTGTTGATCTACTGGAGCGAGTAGTTGCAGAATGCCACCTGGTTAGAACCACATACGAGGGAGGCAAGCATTTTATTACTAGTGTTGAGCCGCTCACTAAGTTCGAGATCGCTACCCAGTCTGACCTAGATGCTGGTATTGTACAAACAGAGCTGGAGCGAGAGTAATGGCTACTATCCTTAAAGAGATTACTCAGTGGGATATGCCAGTAGCTAACCACACCTATAAAGTTAGTGGTGCTGGCAAGCTCTTGGGCTACTGGCCCAGATCTAGCGATCGCTATGTAGAGCTGTCAGGCATGATGCGTTTTGATCGTGCTCGTCGCAAGTTTGAGACACTGGCTGAAGAAGCAGAAAAAGATGCCGGGATTGCTATCCAAGGCAGTGGCGGTAAAACCTATTATATTCTAGATGGTAAGTGTAGTTGCCCAGGATTTTCTTTCAGAGGTGACTGCAAGCATATCCGTGAACATCTTTCTGAGTCTTGAGGGCCGCTGGCCCAAAGCAAATTTGTTTGCGCAGTTCTGCTATGATGTTTTAGACGATCTTTTGCCAGAGGAGGATCGCGATGTTTTTGTAGACATTAAACTAAGCCATCATGCAGAAAATCAAGCTGCTGGGTATTGCTTTGGGTTTGAAGATGAAGTTTACATAGAGATAGCTAGAAATTCTCAGGGTGTGCCATATACATTACAGGAAATGGCTCGAAATTTAGCTCACGAGCTTGTCCATGCCAAGCAATTTATCACTGATACTTCTAAATCAGAATCTGAAGCCTATGGCAAGGAATCTATCCTAACTGAAGCGCACTGGGGTAAATAGTTGCATGTCAGATAATTTAGATAATAATGTTACACCAGCGACCATTAGTGCCAGTGAGTTTAATCCCTACCAGGGGTATAGCTGGAATTGTCAACTAGTAGAGCCCAGTGCTCCTGTAATGAATAGGCCAGCATTGCACAATCCCTTTGCCGACAAAACGATCGATTGGAAAGGTCGTGAAAGTCAGATGATAAACTTAATGCACGACCATCATGGTCTGGGTTTGGCAGCGCCACAGATTGGTAGTAGCTATAGAATGTTTGTGATGTCGCACTCTCAATTGGGTGACATTGGCGTTTATAATCCAGATATAGTAAGCTACTCAGACGCCAATGCCATGTGGCAGGAAGGCTGTCTGAGCTTTCCATTGCTGTTCCTGAGTATAAAACGTCCAGAGGAAATTACTGTGAGATTCACAAGGTCCGATGGTCACAAACAAATAGAGTTAACTATGCAGGGCAGAGACGCAAGAATTTTTCAGCATGAATACGATCATTTGCAGGGTAGTATGTTTTTGGACAAAGTAAGTTTGTTAAAAATTAATCGTGCAAAAGCACAACGCAGTAAACTGATTAAAAAGTTTAAAAAGGCACACAAACAACAAACATGAATACTTACCCTTTTTGGGTTCCTGACTATGACAGAGTCAAAGATCATACACAGGATTATCCTGAAGTCAGAGAAATATTTCGTTTTCCCACCGCATACTGGTACGGTCAGCGTAGTGGAAAACCCATAAAAAATCTCTCCAAACGGTTAAACAGATTGTTTGACAGAGCTGGTGAATGTTTGCCAGTGTTAGTGGTATATAATTTGCCTAATCGCGACATGGGTCATTATAGCAAGGGTGGAGGCAAATCTAGATCTGATTATTTGGATTTCATAGAAGAGTTTGCTGATGGTATTGGTGATCGCAAACCCATAGTAATCTATGAACCAGATGGTTTACCACATACTTTAAATATGTCTGCCAAGGAAGCAGAGAATCGCATTGATACCATGGCGTCGGGAGCATATCTGCTAGCGCACAAAAGCAAAGCCAGAGTTTACATAGATGTAGGCCATAGTAATTGGTTGGAACCCGAACAAGCTGGGAAGCTTTTAAACTATTTTAATGTTGACAGAATCCCTGGATTTAGTGTGAATGTAAGCAACTACAGGAGCACTCAGGAAAGCATGGCCTGGGCTGAACGAGTGGCAGAATATACTGAGCGCAGACATTTTGTTATAGATACTAGTCGTAATGGTAACGGTCCCTATGGCAATCAATGGTGCAATCCTCCCGGCAGAAGCCTGGGCCACCCTCCTACAACTGACACTAAACACCCGTTATGCGATGCTTTGTTGTGGGTAAAGATCCCAGGTGAGTCTGATGGTTATTGCAATGGTGGTCCCAGAGCTGGTAGATTTTGGCCTGAATATGCTAGTGAATTAGTTCAAAATACTGAGTGGATCAAAGACCAGTAACACCAGAAGGATCACTGTCCTCAGGCATGGTTTGGTCTTCTGGATCAACTGACTGGGAATTTAGATCGTCACAATCCACGCTTTTCTCCAGTTCTGCTTCCAGATAGTCCAGAGCACCATCCAAATAATCCTGTGCTTTGATCACCTTTGACTGCCACCAGTGAGGTAGATCAGCATCTTCTGGCAGACTGCTCATTAGTTTATGAAGTTTTACTGCGGCGCATCCCATCTGGTACAAACCAGATTTTATCATGTCACGCTCGTCGTCAACGTGTCCCACAGCATCCTTGTCAACTTTGGGGATAACCAAGTTTTCATCATCGTTTTCTACCCAATTAGTATTCTCAAACAATGGTGAAACAGTTTGAATCAATTTTCTCATGTCACTCATGGTCCATCCTCTTCTTAAAAGCCTCTACCAGAGGCATTAAATCTTGTTTGTGATTGTGTACTACTTTGTTATCGAACATGCTTGTTACTTCTAAGCTTAGTTCATCATCTGTATCAATGATGCTTGTTTTAATCTCAAACTTAGCTCTGATAAGATCCAGAGCTTTGCGTTCCAAATTTTCAAATAGCATTAAATACCAGCCAGTTTTTTAAGATCGTTAATTGTTGACTCTAGCGCATTGAGATCTGATTCCTTTATCTCGTCCTCTATGTCCTGCAATGTAGCGCCCAATGCTTTGTTACCTGATAAAAATCCATCACCTATGGCTTCGTCAGTGTCCTGGTCATTTAAATCAAACAGATCAAGCAGATCCTGCGAGTCGTCTTCTGCATACACTGTATCTTCGTTGGCTTCATCGTCTTGGATTTCATCCTGCATCCGGTTAATAGTCAACGTAGTGCCAGCAGTTTTAGCCATGCTACCCACGCCTTTGGGTACTGCGGCAATAGCTTGAGCAATCTCTTCCATGTTGCCACAATCACAGCCCTTGCAATCTGGTGCACATTTGCATGGACCATCTCCACAACATGGACAACCTTCATCCTCATCCAGATCTTTAAAAGCCATCATTACGTCTGGCACAAAGTCTGGATTATCCATTACATATTTGCCTAATTTTAGATCCTTTGCTACGTGCGCAAGATGCTTTATAAAATCTCTTTCATCTTCTAAAGTTGCACCCATGTCACGAACCTTTTTAGCTATAAATGTATCGTCCATGGCTTCCTCTGCCACAATGGGATCTAGGTCTGTTTTATCTACCATGCCGAATCCCACATTCTCACCTTTTTTAGGTACAACTTTGCCTTTGATTTCAGCAATATTGGTGTCTGCCGTGGGTATACCAGCTAGCTGGATTAAGTCCAACATAGCTGCTTCATGTGCCATCTCTTCCTCTGATGCAGAAACCTGGTCACCTGCGTATGTTGTAACACCCGCTGAGCTTGTAGCACCTCCCATGGCTGTGGGTGGTTCTATCTCTATGTTGTCGTCTTCTGACACTCCATAATGATCTCTGATATCATCGAGATCTAATTTGCTATCCTGAGTATTACCTGGAACTACGGCAACTGAACCAGCAGTATTTTCGTCGACTTCATTCTCTATATCCATGTCATCCACGGCGGCTGTGGCATCAGCATCTGCATCAAAATCATCATCGCCATAAACAGCATCATCACTACCAGCACCACCAGCACCCATTTCGTGCTCACCTCTGGCAACCATGTCCTTGCCCATGGTCATGTATTTTAACAACTCATCTCGACTAGCAATCCTCGCCTTGCGCATCAGGTCATCCAGACTTTTTGCACCTTCTTCTGCGCCAAATCTAGTAAGTTCACTGCCTATGAGTGAAAGCTTATTGGACTCCTCGTCACTGTCAGTTTTAAACTGAGCATTCATTAATGCACGACCAATGTCAGCTAACTGACGCTGTTGATTACTCATGCCATAGTAACTAGACTTTAGTCTGTCTGCCGGAGCTTCTGATAAGCCTGCCATCTTTCTCATGTGATTTAGATCTAATTGTTCCATAGTTTTGTCCGCCACTTTGTTGTATATTAACTTAAACACATCTGGATCATATGAACCAATCTGTTTTGTATAAATTTGCTTTGCTTCTTCAGGAGACCTTGCACCTTGCATGGCTTGCCTAAATGCGCTTGCGCTGGCAATATCACCACCGTCAGTCACATTGGGTGCCACAGCAATATATCCTCGCTTGCTCATGGGCAATGGTTCTTGATCTGAGCCCATGCGCCGATAGTAACCCGGAGTGCCGTCCTTTTTCTTCTGGTTCACTGGGAACCGTTGTTCAGCATCCTTCTCACCTACCGCGAAGATAACTTGTGTATTGTCCTTGTCAAATGGATAACTGTCCATGTGATAGGGATTCTTCACCTGCAACACACGACTTGGATCTATGCCATGTGCTTGTGCTATCTTCTGCTTTTCAGCAAAGTTAAAGGGTGATTTACCAGGTTCTACCTTGTCTGAGGTTCCAATATAAACCTCAGCGTCTGGGTACTGTTTAACCAGGCTGTCATAAACTTCTGCGTGGTGCTTCAGCATAGGCTGAAAACGCCCTGGGTAAACCACTACTTTATCCATGTAACTATTTATCGTTTCGAGTTATTTTAAGGTGATGTGGTGGTAATGAGTTTTCTGATAGCAATGGTCTCACGCCGTTGAGATGGTGCATTAGGAATTATGTTTAAATAATAATATGTGTTCCAATCACAGATTCCCTGATTGCTCAACAAATTTGCATTACTATATTCTGCGTTGTTTGGATAATACAGATAAAGTGTACCAGATGATACCAGCGTTGCTACCAAGCTATCATCACTTTGTTTTAGCACAGATACAGTGGCTGTGCCAGATGTTCCAGGCTCCGGAGCATGATCAATCTGAATACCACTCCATGTTTGGCTTGAGGAGCTATTATTAATTTCTGCTATAGTAGCATTTGCGTCGTCAGATGTAACATATGGAATACCATATTGTAAACCAGTGACAGGTATATCCAGGGTCACACGATGTGTCATTTACCCTGGCCTCTGTATTTTTTAAATGATCTTTTACTGTGCTTGTTCATGCTGGATGTTTTAACTTTAATACCGCCCTGTGACGTTCTCTTGTGTGTTGATTGAATTGTACCGATACCGCCTATTGCTGATCTTGCCATTGTGTGTTATCCTTTTCCTCTTTGGCTTGGATGCCATTTCCCAAATAAACAATGTATAATTTCATGTCCAATGTATTCTGGCTCATATTGCCATGTTGGATCTTTTATATATACAATGCATTCAGAACCAGCCAGGTTGGGATCCTGACGATTCAATCTTAATCTGCTAAATGCTCCTATTTGGTCGCCTGTGTATCCACCACCAACATATTGCTTTACCAGATCGTTCCATTCCCCTTTGTTGTCAACCACAACAAAGATGTAATCTTGATCAATGAGAGTATACTCTTTTTCTTCAAAGTAGTAAGCATCAGATGCTTTCTGGTCTGTGTCACAACTGGATAGCAAAACAAAAAATATTAGAGCGGAGCTCATAAATATTTTATTACAAACTCCGCTCATAATAATTATGCTTCTTCTTTGTAGATTGTCCAAGCGCCCCATGCGGCAGCTGCCCATAACATCCACTCTGCTAAAACCCCGCCCCACAGCAGGAATAAACTACCAACTAGCAGGACTGCGCCATCCCAGCTGGTTCTTTCACTTACACGGGCTTTTACCCATGCTAAACCTTTTTTAACTGTATCCATAATTTTCTCCTTTGAAATTAATATGCGTCTGTGTCCTGATTCTTGTGTTTGGTCTTCCGGTTATAATCCTTCTTGGAAGGATGTGCTCCGCCTTTGTTGAAGTTACGAGCGTGTTTAGCCACCAGATTGTTAATGGGTTTAATTTTTGGTGCCTCAGGCATGCCTGATTTGGCTTCTGTAATTTCTGAAATCTTCATGTTGATAGAAACTTCTGAATTTCTTTAGGTAGTGTGCCTGCCTTCATGGCGGCTTCTAAATTCTTACGAATAATCTCCGCAACCTGATTACGACTAAGTTGTGTAGATACGGCTTTTTGCCCCTTACTGGGATCAGCACCCGGAGCAAAATTTTCTCTCATTACGGGATTTTCAATACCCAATGCTTTGAGATAATTTTGCAAACTAGCATAATTTTGATCCAAATTAGCCTGACCCAGATAGCGTTGATAGTTCTTCATAACGCCCATTAAGGCTTTGTCCATCTTGAGTTGACCTTGTGCCTTGCCACTGCCCATCTTGGCGGCGCCTCTGCGTAAGCCACGCATGGCACTTCTGCCCACAGCACCAAATGCTGACCCAGCCGCGCTCTTGAACTCTCCCCAGCCTTCTTGAGTGCTTGAATATCCTTCAGTAATTTCTGTTATTTTCATATCAATCTCGTAAATAGGTTTATAAACTATTTATCGGTATTATACTATGAAACAAACAGATTATAGAGTTATACACTGGCATACCACAGGCACTGACATGTATGTAATACATCAGGCTTATTATGACAGCAAAGGTAACGTTAAAAACATATCAGACGAACCCATAAAACTCGAAGCAAATACACCAGAAAAACTCAAGGATCTCCATTTTCACGTTGCGGCCGCGTATCTACAGCCTATAATTGAAGGCCATTTGTACAAATCATCGCTTACTGATAATGGAGTCATGGCTACACTGAGTTATCTAACCAAACACTTTTGACTTGACATCTTAACGATCACGTAGTAATATATGATGTATACTATTGTTCGCAATCAAGGACTTTTATGTTTGATAATGATATCCAGCGCATGGGCTTCTGCTGCAAGTATATGGATCCAGACCAGACTCAGAAACCCAAGGTTCTCAAGGAGATCCAGCAGGCCTACACTGAAAAGTCCACTACTCGTCTGTGGTGTAACAACAATCCTGACATAGCAGAGCAGAAGCTGTTTGATTGTGTAGAACACAACATGGCTTCGGCACTGAATTTGGTTAAATATGTAGGTGAATTACCTAAATCTCGCAGAATGGTTAGACTTGGCAGTAATCAAATCCCTATGGCAACAGAGCCCACTTGGCGATATGTTTGGCAAGATAAAACAAACCGTGAATGGATGGAGCGAGGGTTTGCCAAAGTGGGTGCAATGGCTCGTGATCTTGATGTTAGGCTTTCCTTTCATCCTGGTCAGTTTTGTGTACTCGCTTCTGCCGACGACGGCATTGTAGAGCGTAGCATTGACGAGTTCGAGTATCATGTAGACATGATTCGCTGGATGGGCTTTGGTCAGACATTCCAGGACTTCAAGTGTAACGTACACATCTCAGGCAAGCGTGGCTATCAGGGCATCATTGACATCCTGCCTCGTCTGACTCCCGAAGCCAGAAACACTATTACTATCGAGAACGACGAGACAAAGCATGGCCTGGATGCCAGTCTAATGCTGGCAGACCATGTGCCCCTGGTGCTTGACTTACATCACCACTGGATTCGTGACGAAGAATATATTCAGCCTGACGATGACAGAGTCAAGCGTGTCATAGACTCCTGGCGTGGTGTCAGACCTGCGTTACACTACTCATACAGTCGTGACCATGGTCTACAGATGAGCAACATTCACAAGGCAGATATTGACCACACTGGCTTACATGACATTACTGAGCTTTTGGAAACAGGCGCCAAGAAGGCCAAACTCCGAGCGCACTCAGACATGTATCCCAATCCTGACACTAACGCATGGGCACTAAGTTTCTGGCCTGACTTCGACATACAGTGCGAGGCCAAGCACAAGAATTTGGCTACTGACCAGCTTTATGCTCAAGCCCTAGCTGCATAGTGTAAATAGTTTCAAACAAGGACACATGCATGGACCCTTTATTAGATTTAATAGAAGGCATACCCCCCAGAAAAAATCTCAACAGAATGGCTGATGTTGAAAAAAATATTGAGGCAGTAAAGTCTGAGTTTGTGGGTAAGCCATTAATTTGTCATGAATTAGTAAAACACATAATTTATATTCGCAGAGAAATTGAGCTGGAAGATAATATCAAAAAGTTTTATGACTACATGGATAGATATCTGGATGAAATTTTAGAGCATTATGATTTAAGATGGTTACTTAGCATATGTGACACTCTGGTGGATATTGGTGATCAGGCCAGAAGTGCAAGCGCTATGAATTTAGTGCAATGCGTAAACTATTTAAACATCATGTCGACTCTGACAGATATATGCCATGATGGCAGACCAGACCCTACCAAGCTTAGCAATGATCCAGGACATAAAAGACCCACTTTTAATGGCATGATTTCACTGGATATATATCATGGCGACATGATGTACAACATGCAACGCAGACTCAATAAAATAGCATCTGGTGATCAGTTAGTAAACGAGCTCTGGGAAGAGATTAAACATCGCCTGGTTGATGATAATTCAGTGCCAGTTAATTGGTTGACTAGTGTACACCGAGAGTCAGGTAAAAATAAATTTTACCACGATGACATATAGGATGAAAAATGATCGATATAGTTTGTTTTAAATGGGGACCTAAATTTGGTCCTGAGTACGTGAATAAATTTTATAATGCTGTAAAGAGAAATACCACAGTGCCACATAGATTTATTTGTTACACTGACGACCCAGCTGGCGTTGAGTGTGAAACCAGACCGTTTCTGGTAGATTTGCCGGTGTGGTGGTATATCATAGGACTTACTAACCCAGAACACGATCACAATGAACGAATTTTCTATTTTGATTTGGATACCATTGTAACTGGCAATATTGATCATATTCTCAACATGCAACAACCCTTTGCCACAATCAGTGATTTTGGATGGCCAGCTGGGCTACAGACAGCATTTATTATGTGGGACAAAGCTACCAGAGATAATGTATGGAAGTATTTTACCACAAAATATTCGCCTGTGGATTATCCCAATCTAGACTGCGACTATACCCAGTGGGGAGGAACTAACCAGTTTTTAGAAGAGTGTATGGGTGTGGTCAGAATTAACAAAAATCCAACACCTGCTATAGAAAATGCGCCGCCAGTTGTGAGATTGCAAAACGAATTTCCCGGTGATTGTGCCAGTTATAAAGCCCAGAAGCTTGCTGGTAAAAGCACAATTCCAGAAAATATTAAACTAGTGTTCTTTCATGGCAAACCCATGCCACATGAAGTAAGTGAAGATTGGATGAGCACACACTGGTGATTTATGTAGCATCCTTCACAAAATCTGGCGGCAGTTGGTTAGTCTGGATGCTGGTTGATTTACTAACAAATCCCGATGGTTATTGCGATCTCATGGAGAAGGAAAAATTGGATAGCTTGGTGCATAAAACAGAACAACCCATGCACAATATAAAATATGATTTGCAAATTGTCAGACATCCTCTGGATATATGCTGTAGTTCCTGGAATTATTTAAAATTAACTGACAGAGCCAATATATCACAACATGATTTTTATGATAGTTTTATTAATACTGGTGGTAAAATTTTACAACTAGAGAGAGATAGTTGGAAAAATTTCATGGCACACACAGAACCTCGCACAAACGTCACAATCAGATATGAAGATTTACTTGACGATACAGAAGGCACTCTGAGAAAAATCATAGCAAAGTCCAATCCAGCCAGAGTATTGGATCGCATACCAGAGGTTGTGGAAAAGTATAGTGTGGAAAATTGTAAGAGTCGTGAGGGCAAGGTAAAATTCAAACGTCCTACCAATAAAAAATATACTTTTTTCAATAAAGCAGACAAATTTTATTACGATGAAATTTTAACTCCCGATCAGATCGATCGTGGCATGGAAATATTTGGCGAGTATATTCAAAAATACTGGCCAGAATCCATAAAATAACTATTAACCATATGTAAATATCTATCACACAAGGAGACACATCAATGAAAATTTTAGTAACAGGTGGCGCTGGATTCATCGGTCAATACACAGTTGAGGAATGTTTGGCCAGAGGTCATGAACCCTTTATCCTTGATCACTATGACCGCAAGGAAGAATATCCCTGTCCAGTAGTCCTGGGTGATGTTCGTGACGATGTCGCAGTTACTGAAGCCATGGCTCATGCAGATGCTTGGATTCATCTAGCGGCAGTATTGGGCACACAGGAAACTGTAATGAACCCTCGCCCAGCAGCTCAGAGTAACCTCATGGGAGGTTTAAATATGCTGGAGGCCGCAGTGCAATATGATCTTCCTGGCACATACATTGGTGTGGGTAACCACTGGATGAACAATACATATAGTATTACCAAAACCATGATAGAAAGATTCATTGATATGTATAATAACAATCGTGGCACCAGAGTAAACATTGTCAGAGCAATGAACGCATATGGTCCCAGACAACGTCCTGTTGCGCCCTGGGGCTGTTCAAAAGTAAGAAAAATTACTCCCAGTTTTGCATGCAGAGCATTAGATGGACAGGATGTGGAAGTATACGGAGATGGACAACAAGTTTCAGACATGTGCTGGGTAGGCGATGTAGCCAAAGCTTTGGTAGTTGCTACTGAGAAAGCCGCTGAGGGTGTTGTATTTCCTGAAGCAGTTGAAGTAGGACCAGAAGTTAATAGCACTGTTCAGGAAGTTGCTGAAATGATTGTTAACTTAGCTGGTACGGATTCCAAACTTGTTAACTTGCCCATGCGACCAGGTGAACTTGCTGGATCAACAGTAAAAGCAGATGTTAGCACTCTGAGACATGTTGACATGAGTCCAGACACTTTAATGCCACTGGAACAAGGCATGGCTGAAACAGTGGCCTGGTTTAAAGAAACCTATTTTAAAGATTAATTGCTAGCGTATGACAAACAAAGCAGGTAAAATCTGGGGCCAGTCTGAATTAATCCACGCCAATGGTGTACTAGAATTTCACAGAATAGAATACAAAGCAGGATATAAGTGTTCAGAGCATGAACACCAGTATAAATGGAACGGTTTCTATGTGGAGTCGGGCGAAATGATTGTCAGAGTTTGGCAAGACGATCAGGACTTAGTTGATGAAACCATTTTGGGACCCGGTGACTTTACGCAGGTCAAGCCAGGTAAAGTACATCAGTTTGAGGGTATCTCAGATGGGGTAGCATTTGAACTCTACTGGGCAGAGTTCAACCACGATGACATTGTCAGACGTACGTCAGGTAGTAAATCCTAAAGCAGATAGGCGCCTATCCTTTGTTAGGGTATGAACAGCGTCGTTACAGTGCTCTGCACTAAAATAGCGTATACCAAGAGTGACGCGAACATTGACATTTTGTTAGACCGAACATCAACTGTTCATGCTATTATTTACATACTGTGTGAAAATATGCTTAATAATACGGCCAAAACGAGCCAAAAGGCTTGACATATCACAGAAATGTGTTATCATTATTAAAAGGATTAAGATATGTTACTTAAAAAGCCCCTAGCAGTAAATGATGTTGCTACTTTTAAACTCGCCAATGGTGAGGAGATTGTTGCACAAATCAATGCAATCACAGATGCAGGTTATGATATCAGAAAGCCAGTAAGTTTAGTACCAGGCCCACAGGGTGGCATAGGATTTGCTCCCTGGATTATGACCGCAGATGCTGACAGTTTTACGCTAAATAACACACAGGTGTTGGCCTGTGCCAGCACTCAATCAGAGATAGCTAAGATGTACACAGAGGCAGTAACTGATATTCAGTTAGTATAATACACACAGGTAAGGAGAGAGACCTATGGAGTATGTTATGAAATCTTTATGTAGTATAGCGGCGTTTGCTTTTCTGATAGCTGTGATCAGTGATAATTCTCTGGCACCCACGGTGCATTCTGAATTAGAATTAAACGGCGCATTAACAGATTACCAACTCTCCATGGACAATGTTGTGATAGAACCAATTGTGGAAATTCCTGAGATAGATACTCAGGAATTAGAGTGCCTAGCACTTAATATCTATCACGAGGCTCGCGGGGAATCTCAGGCAGGAAAGATTGCAGTTGCTCATGTAACCTTAAACCGCATGAAACATCATAAGTATCCTGATTCCATATGTGGCGTTGTCAGACAAGGCCGGCATTATGTAAACTGGAAGGGCAACACCATGCCAGTAAAATATAAGTGCCAGTTTTCCTGGTATTGCGATGGCCGATCAGATCTCGTTCATGAGGACAAAGCATGGGCTAAAAGTATAGATCTAGCGTTTGATGTCATTATGGGAGTTACTGCTGACAATACCCATGGTGCCACACATTATTATAACCCTATGAAAGCAGATCCTCATTGGGCTCAACAGTATGCCATGACTGCACAACATGGTAATCATGTTTTTATGACCATGGTTTATTAAAATCTCCCAGACAGCTTGTGTGTTTATTTCCCCTACTCAGGGATAAATAGCACATACACTGGGAGACACAAACATGTACGAATATAATTGCACCATAGCCAGAGTGGTAGATGGCGATACTGTTGATATAGATATTGATTTAGGATTTGGACTCTGGGTCAGAGGTGAGAGAGTCAGAATTCATGGCATCGATACTCCAGAAAGTCGCACTCGTGATAAAGTAGAAAAAAAGTTTGGCCTAGCTGCCAAAAAGTTTGTGCAGGAAATGTTACCCAAGGGTAGCAAACAAACGCTGGTAACAGAAAAATCTGGGGATGACTCCAAGGGAAAATTTGGTCGTATATTGGGCAAGTTCAGAGTTTATGATGCAAAAACAGACAGCTGGAAGTTCATGGGCGATATCATGATCGACGTGGGGCATGCGGTGCGTTATAATGGTCAGAACAAGGATGATGTTCAGGCTGAACACATGGCTAACAGGCGCAAATTAATAGAATCTAATCTGATTGACGTGACTCTGGAAGAAGCCGGTTTATAATTTAAATTTCGTTATAATGTTAATCTTTAAGTATCCCAACAAAAAGGTAATAATCGTAACAGAACTCAGGACTGGTAGCACTGTTTTGGGCAATGCTACGACATATTCTGACTTAGAGTTATTTGAGACATATAACGCAGTGTTAACAGATCAATTATTTCAAAAACTTAACACTATGCAGTCCCAGGGTTGGCAAATAGCTCTTTGCGTTAAAGACCCCATGGAACGCAGGCGAAGTGCACTGGAACTTATATCATTAAGATCAGATTCTACTGACCTTACTCAGAGAGCATATTATATAAGAGGTTTGGTTACTGGCGTGAATATAAATTATTATAACATCTTTGAAAACGGATATTTTAGCTACACTCTGAATGATGGTCACTTAGATTGGGGTACTAGTTGTTACTATCACTTATTTGTAAATCAGGGTATATTTCCCACATTGCTGTACATGGACCGTGGTATTAATTCAGATTGGTCATATAACAAATCACATTTATCCTTTGATTTTACTAAATTTATGTTAGACTTGTTTGATCAGGATCCTAGCGCTCAGGATCAATTTAGTTTAGATTCCAATCAATACACTGAGAGATATAACCCAAAAGACATTCTGTTACCAGTGTCGGAAACTGAAGCTTCAAGAATGTATCTGTATGAGATTTATAAAAAAACCATAGAGCATAGCATATACTTAAAATCCTGGAACAATCTACAAGAAGATATCTATGATAAAGATGTCTTAAGATTTTCAGAATGGGAGGACATGGAGATACAGATGTATCAACACATGATCATGATGATTAATAGTAGCCAGGAACTAAGGTATAATAGTTCAAAAATTGTTATCAAACATGTGCTTTCCAGACTAATAGATTGTTATGGACTTGAAGCGAGGCCAATCCTACCCATGAGTATGACGATACACCATTACCCTAGCAAAAACTTTTTAATGCATATTCCTGATCCACTGAATTATCTTAATAATTTGACAAATACCTAAATACTGTGTTATACTAATCTAATATCACAAGAGGCACCCATAATGGGAAAATATATCAGTACTAAAACATATGGACCCGAAGAAGGGTTTGCTGTTTGTTACAGACAGTGGCGAGCAGATCGTAAATCAGGCAAAGGCAAAGAAGAATTATACAGCAGAGATGAGGTTCCTGGTTGTTGCGCTCTGCATGGATATGCTTTGGGTTTTCATCTGGAGTTTGAATCAGAAGATCTGGATTCCAGAAACTGGGTAGTAGACTTTGGTAGTCTCAGACCGCTCAAGGAGTTTTTAAAGGAAACATTTGATCACACCATGCTAGTGGCTGAGGATGATCCTCACTTTGAGGTATTTGAAAATCTACACAACATGGCTCTAGCAAAGATGGTAGTAGTGGAAGCCACTGGTTGTGAAGCACTTAGTAAATTTTTACATGATTACATCAATGAGATCTGGTTGCCAGACAACTATCCCGGTGGTCGTGTGCGCTGTCGTAAGGTAGAGGTTCGTGAGACTCCTGCCAACATGGCATATTACGAAAGTTAAACCCTGAAAACACGATAAATATAGGTATGTTCTTTGGAATCATAACACTCATAACTGCTCTGACCATAGCAGGCGTTGCAGCCTGGTTTAGTATTGCTGGACTCATAGCAATATTTTCAGCCAGCGCTGTATCTATTGCTGTCATGGCTGGAAGTTTGGAAGTAGGAAAGTTGCTCACAGCAAGTTGGTTATATCGTTACTGGCACGAGACTGGCATCCTAATGAAGTCATATCTGACTGTGGCAGTGTTGGCGCTGATGCTGATTACTAGCATGGGTATCTTTGGTTACCTGTCTAAAGCACACCTGGATCAGGCTGCTGTGAGCGGAGATGCTATTGCCATTGTGGATAGAGTGAATGGCAAGATACAAAGACAGCGCGACTTTATTGAGTTAACTCAGGAACGCATTGCAACCATAAACTCAGGCACGGGTCCTGACGTATCAGAAAGTATTTCCCAACAAGAGACTATTCGTGACGGTGCTTGGGAGCGAGTGCAGGGCGACATAGCATACAACCAAGGCCAGATTACTAGCATCAGATCTCAACTACAGTCTGACCTGGATGGTGTTGATAATCAACTCAACGTGGATTTGCAAGCAGGCAGTGACAAACTCAGTACTCTGGATAACATAGTAGAGAGTTATACCTCACAAGGCACCACAACATCAGAAACATCGTCTGGCGGAATATTTTCAGGCACACAAACTCAAACTGTGGACAATGTAGCCAGGGGCACTGAAGTCAGACAATCACAAAAAACCGAAAGAGCAGAAATAGCACAACAGCAACAGGATCTCAGGGATAGAGCAGATACTAAAAAGACACAACTCAGACAGATTGCTAATACTGAGATTGCTAATCTACAATCTAACATTGATCGCTACAGAGCACAAGCGCAGGAAACAGTAAACGCTGCCAACTCTGAGATCAATACACTCAGAGATAGTGCTACATCAGATAGTCAGGATAATTTTGAGCGTGTGGAGGAATTAAACGCTGAAATAGATTCTGCCTATGGCACCATATCAGATCTCAATGCTGAGAAGTTTGAAGCAGAGCGTGAAGTTAGAGCCCTGGAACAGGAAGTAGGACCCATAAAGTATGTTGCTGAACTAGTGTACGGCGACCAATCACAGGAATTGCTTGATAAATCTGTGAGATTGTTTATACTATTATTGGTGTTTGTGTTTGATCCCTTGGCTGTGATGCTAGTCATAGCTGCCAATCAGACCCTGCTCAGATACGGCATCAATTTAGAAAGCACAGGACCCAAGTCTAATAAATCCATGCAGGCAGACAATGATCTGGAATATGAAAAAAACACAGCTACTGAACATCACGACTATAACAGTACCGTTGTGGAAGTCAGCGGTCCAGAAAGAGTTGTTGAGGTTACAAAATCAGAAGAAGTCAACATAGGAACTTCAGAAGTACTAAAAGAACTAGAAAAGAAATTACAACAGAGGTTAAACAAAGATGGCTAATATACATGAAATAAAACAAGCATATGATGATTTACAGGTCAGATATGCAAACACACTTAGCATGTTGCTGGATGCACTAGATAAGTTGGACGAAAAACCCACAGAAATTGAAGTGGAAAAAATAGTGGAAGTTGAATCCACACTGGATGTAGATTTGTCAACACCCAGGGAGATCCTGGATTTAGAGAAAAAATTACAGGGCAGAGCAAATGAAAACTACGGATCAAATTCAGCAAAAAATAGATAGCCTACATGCCCGCTATGCTCAAACTCTGAGGGCATTGGATGAAGCTCTAACCAAGTTAGAGTTTTTGCAAGCATCAGTGATTAAAAATAGTAGCCCAGAAGATGAATTACATGAAGCTGCCAGACTCATGAGCATGAGTGATTTAAACAAAGAGGATCTAAGTGCAAAAGCAATATACGAAATGATGGTTAAAACCTCTGAATCTGAGGTCAGTAGTAAAGCAGGATTTTGGGCTGTGCCACTGCCCAAATCAGATGATCCGAAACCTGCACCCAATAAAAGATATACTACTAAATAGTTTAATACGAGGTGATTAGTGTCAGAAGAATCTACTGAAGACCAGGTACTCAGCTGTAATTTTTGTGGTAAGGCCAGAAATTCTGTAAAAAAATTAATTGCAGGACCCAATGTTTACATCTGTGATGAATGTGTAACTATTAGTTATAACATTATTAAGTCCCAGGAAGAAAAAGAAACTGCTGAATTGATGGACTTTGAAATAATGAGTCCCCAGGAGATCTACGACTCATTGTCTGAGTATGTGGTGGGTCACGACGAAGTCAAACAAATGCTCAGTGTGAGTGCCTATAATCACTACAAAAGATTGCAAATGATCTGGGACGATCCAGAAATTACTTTAGATAAATCCAACATCCTGATATGTGGTCCCACAGGCTCAGGTAAAACTCACATTGCAAAAAGTTTAGCAAAGATTTTAGAAGCACCCTTTACTATAGCAGACGCCACTACTATTACTGAAGCGGGTTATGTGGGCGAGGATGTGGAAAGTGTGCTGGAACGGTTATTAGTTGGTGCTGATTATGATTTGGATTATGCACAACAAGGCATCATATACATCGATGAAATAGACAAGAAAGCCAGGACCAGTGAAAACAATACGAGCACCAGAGATGTAAGTGGTGAGGGTGTACAGCAAGCACTCCTAAGACTCATAGAAGGCACCACTAGCAAGGTTAAAATTAATATCAGTAATAGAAAATATCAGGCAGAGGAATATGTGGAATTTGACACCAGCAATGTGTTGTTTATATTGGGTGGAGCATTTGTGGGTCTGGAAAAAATAATTGAAAAGAGGATTAAATCCAATAATACCATTGGTTTTGGTGCAACAATTATTACTGAACAGGATAAGACAGAACTATTTACAAAAGCAAAACCCAAGGATTTCATAGATTATGGTTTAATTCCAGAATTCATGGGCAGAATTCCCATAATTGGAGTCTTAACAAAACTAAAAGATTCTGAGTTAATGAGTGTGCTTACTAATATCAAAGGCAACATAGTAAGTCAATATCAACAACTCATGAAATTCGACAATATAGAATTAAATTTCTCAGAGGAATTCCTCAGAGAATTATTGAAAGTTGCTGACTCCCAGGGCATGGGCGCTAGAAGTCTGCGTAGTGCCATGGATTGTGTTTTAATGAGCACTATGTTCAGAGCCCCCGATCTCAGTGAGAAGGGTGTTACAGCTATTCATTTCGCAGAATTTGGTAAGCCGCCAATGCTCACGCAAAAAGGCAAAGACATAGTAGATAAAAACTATACACACTACAGAGGACACAATGAGGAAAGATTACACAAAACGTAGGGACGATGGTCCCACAATACGCGGCGCTAAAGTCACTGTTAGAAATGGCGACGTTAACGGTGCTTTGCGCACACTTAAAAAAATACTAGAGAGAGATAATCGCCAGAGAGAATTAGCCAAACGCGAATATCATGAGAAGCCCAGTATTAAGCGTAAGAGAGATAAGGAAGTTGCAATTAAACGCACAAAGCGTGAAAGCACAGATTTTGGTACGCTCCAACGACAGAGTAACCCTCCCGGCGTAAGCTGGAATAAATCCAAGCGTAAGCGTAGACGAGTTCTTGATGCTAAAACAAAATATAACGATATAATGAACAGACGCAATGATGGCTAATAAAATTGTTGTGGTATCTGGTGGCTTTGATCCTCTGCACTCTGGACATATAGAATATTTTAAAGCCGCAAAAGAACTGGGGCACAAGCTTATTGTGTCTGTAAACAGTGACAAGTGGCTAATTAAAAAGAAGGGCAGATTTTTTATGCCACAGCCAGAAAGATCTGAAATTATTAAAAATTTAAATTGTGTTGATGAAATATTTGTAAATTCTGAATCTGACGACCACGACGGAAGTTGTACTAATGTGCTAGAGAAAATATTATTAAAATATTCTGAATCTGTCATAATATTTGCCAATGGCGGTGACAGAACTGCAAGCAATATTCCAGAAATGCAAATTAATAATGCCAGATTAAATTTTAAATTCGGCGTGGGCGGAGTTGACAAGAAAAACTCCAGTAGTTGGATACTTAAGAAATGGAAATATTTTACTGAGACCAGAGTCTGGGGCGAGTTTTCAAATTTATTTGAAGATGATGCCGTAAAGGTAAAAGAATTAATTATTGAACCTGGCCAGGGCATCAGTTACCAGCGCCACTTTAAGCGATCTGAACTATGGTTTGTGAGCAAGGGCGTGGTAAATGTCAAACATGCTCTGGCCACAGAAGGGCCTGACAACCCCAGAGTACATACCTTAAAAACTGACGATCAAATCCACATTCGTGTGGGGGACTATCATCAGGCATTTAATCCATTTTCTGACCCCTGCCATATCATAGAGATACAATATGGCGAACAAACAACAGAAGACGACATAGAGCGACTGGAGTACTACAATGAACACCCTTGACAATACCAGAGTATGTGACATACTAAACACAATTGTGGAGGCAGAGATGGCTGGTGTAGTCAGATATGCACACAGTTCACTCATGGTTACTGGACCCTATAGGTTACCCATAGTAAAGTTTCTACAGGAGCAAGCCACTGAGAGTTTGGCACATGCATTGCAAGCAGGTGAATACATCACTGGCTTTGATGGACACCCCAGTCAGAAGATTGCTGAAATTGCAGAGAATCATAATCATAGTGTCAAACAGATTCTGGAAGAGAGTCTGGAGCATGAGGAACATGCAGTGTCTTTGTACCGTGAGCTATTAGCAGAGGTCACTGACAAAAGTATTATGCTAGAAGAGTATGCCCGTGGGCAGATAGGTCAGGAAGAGCAACATGCCATGGAAATACGCAAAATGCTCAAGGACTATTCGTGACATTCTGGGATCAAGTAATAATACCCAATCCTGTGCCTGACAATTACAGGGAAATAGTTGCAATTAATAGCATACCCTTGTTTGAAACACAGATTATACCTGACATGGTAGATCTTGCTGAGAAAATGATGACTACGCCATCCAACGACATTTGGCGCAATGCCATGAGACACATACCCAGAGGTTTTACACCAGACAGTCACAGCATAGAACAACATTTTATTAAACAGTTGGACCAATCACTTGTAACAAACGCCTGGAATTTGCGTAGCAATGAGCATTATCACACTTATCAGAATCTCACTGGTAATACCATAAACAAATTTAATAGAATTATTGAATTGGGCGGTGGCTGTGGAGACTTTTGTAGATTTGTTCATGACATGGGCTACACAGGAACATATATAATCTGGGATTTGCCCAAGGTAAGTAACATACAGCAAGTGGCGCTCAGAGATCTGCCTGTGATGTATACCCATAATCCTCCCAAACAGTCACCTCAGACTCTGTTTGTGAGTACCTGGGGTTTTAGTGAGACACCACTGGAATTTCGTGACACCCTAATTAAATCAATAAACCCACTTAATTATTTAATAACATATCAGTATGATTTTGAGGGCCAGGAAATTAATACTGAATATTTTAAATCCTGGTCTGGCAAACAATTAGTCATGTACGACTCTCAGAGTAGTTATCTTTGTCAGTAGACAATTAGTTTTAATTTTAAATATAGCCCAGATTAATGCTACCGCAATAAACTTTTTTATTTTTTTAACTATATAAATATTCCTGATTGAACATTTAGGAATATAATGACAAAAATTATTAAAATTTTAATATGTGCTTTTGCGCTATCACTAATAAGTTGTGGGGGAGGAGAAAATTCGTTAACCCAACCTGCCAGCATCCCCACAACGACTAGTACTACATCTCAACCTCCACCTCCACCTCCACCCCCAGAACAGTTCGATGTCACCATTGAGAAACGCGATGGAGACTATTTCAAGCCAGTGATTATCACTGTGGAAGCCGACAATCCATGGCAATACCAGGCACAAGCAGGTCACGTCACAGAAACAGACACTGGTCTGGAGATTATCTCAGACGGTCAGATCGGTGTCTACTCCATTATTATAGAAGGAGAAGAATTTGAATATGAGTTCGTGGAACCTCCGCTTTGCCAACACGTGACATCAGGTTACGACAAGTTCGATTGTCTGGGATATCCTGTGGGCGGCATTGCCGCATCCATGATCTACTATAGTGAGGACGATACTCAGGTAGTGACCATCGAGGTGGGTGTTGCTCGATCAACTACCTATTGTGATATAGATTGCGCAGATGGAACTCCTGTACCAGAGGGCGACCCTAATCGAATATCTGCTATCAAGGGTATCCAAGAACTCAACGAATTCAATGAAAGGAACAATGTCTATATCCGGTTCGAACTGACTGAGATGGTATGGTTAACAACATGGTATGATCTGTTCTCGTTTGGTCCTCCGCCATTTCTTACTGAAATGTCTGATGTGGTCTATGGGTGGGGTGGATCTGGCACAGTTGGTGGACAGGCACTGATGCCTAGGTCCATCTATCCTGCTATGAGAACACCCACACCAGTGGGCAGGAATGGTCCAGGACTGGGAACCTTTGCCCATGAAATCGGACATGCAATGGGTCTGGGTCATGGTGTCTGGGGTATGCCTGATTGGCAATACGGTGTCACAGACCTGCTCCAACAGGGTGGCAGTCTATTTCCACAGTTTGGTCATGGCTGGGACGGAGTGTCCCCTCAGGGCGCTTGCGGCCCGCACGGTTCGGTGATGTCATATGGTTCAGGAGCATTATGGACCAACTCACTTAACTCGTGTGAGGAACTGGGATTCAGCGCCGGCAATTGGGGCGACGACGCAGGATCACGGTTACAAAGTGACGAGGCATATCATCTAAATCGAGTCAGATACTCATACTCATTGATTCACAACGAGCACAGTGACACAGAATATTCACTAAGGGTAGACGACATGGAAGAGAATTATATTCTCATAAACGACTAGTAGGATTTATGTTATGGATTTTTTAAGTTCACTGTTATTTTCACTTTGCGTTGCATATGGCATTGGTTGTAATGTCGAACCTGTTGCACCGCCTGTAGTTGTGCCACCGCCTCCTGTAGAAGAAGATCCAGAGTATGGCACACTACTCAGAGATGGTTGCTCGAAAGAATATCCAGGAATTAAGTGGTTTCTATACGCAGACGGTGAGGGCGGCACATACACTGAGAAGGACCGCTATTCAACTGAGTGTGGATACAGTAAAACACTTACCCTGTCACTAGAACAAGAAGTGGGCGACCGATTCACTCCTGTTATGGTTGATGTGAACTATGTCAACAACCGTGGGGAGGACGAGCCCTGGGGTATGGCAGATGCGTCTACAAGTCTAGGTTACGCAGAGAGAGTCGATCGCGATACAGTTTTCATTTGGGGTGATGGTCTTGTGGGTGGCGGTGTCTTTACACTAGGTCGAGAAGAGATTCAGTTTCGAATGAAACCCGAACCAACATGCGATGTATCCAATGGAATCGATTGTCAGGGTTACCGACAACGCACAAATGAATCTATGATCTACTACGGAGAGGACGATGGTTTTGTGGTGACATGGGAACTGGCAGTCCTGATCTATACACGTGGGGACAATGTAGAAATCATCAGTGATGCCACAGAATCTCAATGGCAGAAGTGGGGGGAACGAGTAGAGCAATACAACCTTGTATATGAACAGTCTGGTGTGCATATCAGGTACAAATTGGTAGAGTTGAAGCTGGCGACCTTCTCCAGTCTGCCAGATTTACAGAAACTAAGACGACATCTAGATGTCGACATTCTACTAGGTCACGGCACTTCATATTCTGGTACCTGTGGTGTGGCAAGGGTCACCACTTTCTTCCGCGAGGGTTATCCCCCTGCGTCTTTGAGCAAATGTGATATCTACACAGATCTGCATGAGTTAGGTCACAGTGTGGGACTAGCACACGGTCCAGAGAATCAGGCTTACGAAGCAGTGGGATACATCTTTCCCGAATTCGGTCATGGGTGGAACGACATATGCGGCGCATATGATGACCTGATGTCGTATGGGTATGAGGATAAGTTTCATTCCAACGAGACACTGTATTGTTCTGACATATTCTCGCGAGATACTGGTCAAGTAGCAGGCAGTCGACAGTGGAGCGATACTGCATACTCTCTGAATCGAGTGCGATACGAAGTGGCACTGATTCATGATGAGAACAAGTATGAAGAGCAAGGGGAAGATGAGGTGCTGCAATATATTATTGTGGGACCTGAACGAATAGGTATAGAGGTGATAGACTAATGATGAGACTAATGATGCTCGTACTATTCCTCACCGCATGTAGTGGTGGCGGAAGTGGTTCGTCCACAGCACCAACCCCAACCCCAGGTCCGGTAGTGGTTGGTCCACCTGACCCGCCTCCCCCTCCTGTTGATCCTGTTGAGGTCTTCCAGGTGGAAATCGGTGATCCGGGAGATAGATTCTATCCGGTTAAAGTTGAGATAACCTATATGATAGATGATGTAGCACAACCCTATGAATATGAATTATCAATGGGGTGGGCAGAAAAGACTCAAGACGGACTACTCATATATGGTGATGGTCGTGTGGGAGATGGTATCCTCACAGTAAATGATGAGGAGTATCAGTTCACGATTATTACTGAGCCAACCTGTGATGTGTCTGATGCCCAGTATGGTCTGGGTACTGACTGTGCTGGATATGTACATCGAATACCATCCAAGGGACCTTTCATCTACTACGGTGAAGCAGATACAACTGTTGTAGAGTGGGAGATGGTTTACCTGCACTGGGATTCCCAGTGCGCTGGATACCAAGAAGATTCGGTTGGTGATCTCAAGAACAAGGTGGGTCCGTGCGATCCCGACGATTGGTTACCCAATGAACGGGGACAGGTCGTGAAGGTCATAGATAGGATGAATAGGATGTATGAACGGGCAGGGGTTTATGTCAGATTCGTGCCAGTCAGAATACAAAAGGGATACTTCACTGGACCGTCATCATGGAAACCAGACATAGGACATGACCTCGTGCTATGGGCAGACGGTGCAATGGGAAATTCTAGCAATGGTGTCATCTGTGGATACGCAGGATACTCTGGTCTTTTCAATCGTCCCCTGCAACCATATTCTGCGTGTGGTGTCGGTACCCATCTCCATGAGATTGGTCACACTGTGGGACTGATGCATGGTCCAGATAATCCGATAAATGCCAGTGGAGGAATCACTTTCCCCAACTTCGGTCATGGTCGGTACAGTGTGTGTCAGGGTCATGACAGTATCATGTCCTATGGGACCAAGACAATTGTGTCCAGTGAGTCACGCACTTGCGCAGAGGCATCTCCAAATGGTACCGGAGGGGACCAGATTGCTGGTCTTCGTGGTCCTCATGGATATGACGAAGCATATGCTATAAACCGTATCAGATACAATGTCGCACTTATTAATCACAATAATGGAATCGAGTTTGACATAGTCACAGAATTATTGGAGGATTCCCAAGAGATTATAGATATCTATCCCAGAAAAGATGCATTAAAGATGATCAACCAATACCGCACAGACTTTGGAATCGACGTACTTAATAATTACGAAAATTTAAAATAGTATTTGTGTAAAAACAGTAGTTGAGTAGTTGGGTTTTGTTATAATTGAAATAGATATTATATCAGATAAATAATACTAAATTAATTAAGGGGATATCATGGGTTTTACAATCACAGGTGGAGTAAGTATTTCAGGTGGAGTAAGTTTAACTCCCCCACCATCAGGTCCCGTCATCTATGACGGTAATTTAAATTTTGGTAGTAAAACAGTTTTAGATAATGCTGTTGCAGGGTATTCCAAAGGATTTAGTAGTGCATGGGATACTATTAATTCTAAACTCATAGTAGCTTCTATGAATTATGATGGCGACGCTCCCGGCGGCGCTCTCACTGAGGGTTATATTTCGATTGGCTCAGTAACTGGCAACTCAGTGTCCTATGGATCGGCGGTACAGTTTAGTGATCAAGCTACATATGGACAAATTCAGGAAGTTGCTGTATGTTATGACTCCAATGCACAAAAGGGTGTTGTAGTATGGGGAAGTAACAGCGCCGGCACTAATGACCCTGGTGTGTGGGCAAGAACAATTACAGTTACTGGCACAACATGTACTTTGGGTACTGTAAATCTTATAATAACTAACACAGAGCCACGTTTTTTAAAGGCTGTTTATGACAGCACAAATAACAAAGTAGTAGTAGCGTTTAAGTGTCAATTTAGAGTGGGTACCAGTGATGAACACGATGGTTATAGTTTTGTGGGAACTGTGTCTGGTACAAATATTTCCTTTGGTAGCCTGGTTAAATTTACCACAAATAAAGTCTATGATATGGATGCATGTTTTGACAGTACCAATGGCAAAGTTGTTGTAGCGTACAATGATTTTACAAATTATGCTGGCAGAGCCCAGGTAGGCACAGTTTCAGGAACTTCCATATCCTGGGGATCTCAAATTTCTGTATCTTCAGGACAAATTAAAGATCCTGCCGCTGTCTATGATTCCACAGAACAACGAGTTGTAGTCATGTATCGAGATGGCAACGACAATCTTGGTAAATCTAAAGTTGGTGAGGTATCTGGATCAAGTATTACATTTGGTTCTGCTGTAACATTTAATACTGATACTTATGGCCAATATCATACAGCAGCATACGAACCCATATCCAAGAAAGTCGTTACTACTTTTATGCAAAGCGAAAAGGGCAAGTGCATTGTAGGCACTGTTTCGGGATCGTCTATTAGTTTCCTGTCAAGAGTTGATTTAGGTGGATCAGAAGTAGGTCTTCAGCAATGGAATACTACCTGTGCTGTGGGTGGTAGTGCTAGTATTCATGTGGCTTTCAAGAATGGAAGTAACAGTAGCAAGAGTACTGGTGTAGTTGCAACTATCTCATAAATTAAAATAAACCATATTAATGAGTTTACATATTACAAAGCCCTCTGAGAGGGCTTTTTTGTGACAAGAAAATCTGTGTATACAATATTAATGAGATAAATACTTTTATGTCATATTCTGATAAAGTAATTGATCACTATGAGAACCCCAGAAATGTGGGTAAGTGGGATCCTGAAACTGACGGCATCGGCACTGGCATGGTGGGAGCACCAGCATGTGGTGATGTCATGCGTCTACAGATTAAAGTAAACGATAATGGTGTTATTGAAGATGCCAAATTCAAAACCTATGGGTGTGGTAGTGCGATAGCATCTAGCTCGCTGTTGACTGAAATGGTCAAAGGCATGAGCCTGGATCAAGCCACAGAGATTAAAAATACTCAGTTAGCACAGGAGTTAAGTTTACCCCCTGTAAAGATTCACTGTAGCGTTTTAGCAGAGGATGCGATCAAAGCGGCTGTAAAAGATTATCGAGACCGCTATTCCTCTGACTGATTGACAAATACCTTTTATTGTAGTATTATATAGCATGAAAATATTTTCTAGATTTTTAAAAATTTTAGAGCGTTCAGGTAGATCTGTTATTATACCTGATCGTACAAGCAACGAGCCTTACCTGACTCGCTATTATGTATTCCTTAAAAATCGCAAGTGGTTTCCCATAAATATTTTCATCCATAACTTTCACAAAGGAGACCCCGATGATTTACATGATCATCCTTGGTGCTATTTCACTGTTATTCTTAAGGGCGGCTATTGGGAGCATACACCGACTGGTAAGATCTGGCGGGGACGAGGATCATGCCGTTTTGCCGGCAGTCGTAGCCTTCATCGTATTGAGCTTGAGCCTGGCGTTGATACTTGGACTTTGTTTTGTCCTGGTCCTAAACTCAGGGAGTGGGGCTTCATAGACAACGGTGTATGGAAACATCACGAGCAATATTTAACAGAGAGATACAAGGGATAAATCATGGGTGAAATTATAATCTTTAGCTTGGGCTTTCTCGCAGGGTACTTTTTTAAGAAATATCTTGCAAAATAGCATAAAAAACCTTAATAGAATCAACAACTTATATGCCTAAAAAACTTCAGTAAAATCAGTAACTTACCTGTTGACAGATCGTTACGACGTGCTATAATGTATACATACACTAAAGAAACAAAGCAAAGGATGCTTATATGAAGTTTAACATTTTCCAGTTTAAGATCTCTAGAGAAGCCGCAGACCGCATCAACGAAGTTGGATTTGAAGGTGATTTAGGTGAGTTTGCTATCGAAGCAAAAATTACCAGAGACGTAGGTTGTTTTGGTTCAGAGCGTTGGGAGCCTGTGATGGCCAGCAAGTTTAACTTGGTTGCCAAGTGTGAAGCCAGTAACCTGGAAGATGTGTTCCACATGGGCAATGGTTACGGTGACCAGACTAAGTTCGAGCGCATTGCCAACATGCACTCACTGAGCGTGGGTGACTTAGTTGAGTGTGTAGACACCGGTGACGTCATGATGGTTGACCCCACCGGTTGGACAGCGGTTAATTACTTTGGATTGGAGGCTTGATAATGACCCCGAAGCTGAAGAAAGCAATGAGAATCCTCAAAGCAGACCGTGAGTTTTTGGGTCTGACTTGGTTGGAATTTGTTAAATTTATCGAACGTTCACCGGGCGCACAGAAGACCAGTGTGTTGGAGGCGTTCGAAGTCTACAAACAGGAGATTGAATCTTAATGAGTCCTTTAGAAATTAAAGCAAGAGCGTTCGACGAGCTAGTAAAGAATATCCAGAACATACAGACCGACCTGGAGTCAAACGTCAAGGCAAATTATCTGGATTATACTGCTAGCCTGAACGGTGTGTTCGACACCGTAGCAGAGTTGGACTATGTGGTAAGTGAGACCATCTCAGGCCAGGAGCGCAACCACCAGGCTTACCAGCGTGAGATGGAGGAGGCGTGATACACACCTGGCAAATTTTTGTGGACGACAGGTTCAGAGCTACTGTTAGATCAATCTCCGAACAGGGTGCTATTGACTTCTGGTTCAACCACTTTGGTAGTGCATCAAAGTACTCAGGCATAGACAGAGATCAGGTAAAGGCAATTAAAATATGAACTATTTTTTAATTAGTTGGACCAACGAAGGTCTGGAGTGTGTGGTTGACGTTACTGAAGACCATCCCGACAACTTTAATGTCAAGTTAGCCATGGCTATGATGGCCGGCGAAAAACATCCTGATAATTTGTCTAGCCACATAGGCTATCAGATCAAACTCAGAGCACAGTTTAATCCACAGCGACAGACCGAAGCCTATGTGATTGGCACTGAACTGGATGTGGAAACTGTGGAAGAGTTTGCCCAGGACGACATTCAGGCACTGGTAGACTTTACTCGTGAAAAACACTTCTACAGGGTTGTAGACACCAGAAACCTTGTGCGTGAGTCTGTTATCAGTTGACAGATCTCACAACCTATGTTATTATCATCAGACCAACTGGGAGACTGATATGACAATGCATTTAATGAGCCACGCATATGACACTGTTCGACGTGGTCGTGGCAAGACAGCAAAGATTACCAAATCTGACCATGAGCGCCTGACACGCGAGTGGCAGGACTACAACCGTTATGCCCGGCAGAACCATTTAGCCAAGGTTACTTTTTCTGAGTATGTGGACAGCGCATTCGGCCGCAACAAGGTCCAGACCAAGCCCACGCATCAGAATTTTCAGGAGCTAGAACGCCCCAAGATAAGTAATTATCGCAGGGACGAGGGGGTGCATTACCCCAGCGCAAACAGCTATCAACAGCGTAGTGACGCATGTGCTGCACCAGAGCGCAAGGAGTATACCGGAGATTTAATTGCTGGTATCGCGACTATGCACAAAAGCAATGCTGTTCCGGTCATGAAAGGCACCGACGAAGCCAAAGATATTGCACGTATGAGGAGATAAAATTATGAACTATAAAGGAAACTTTATGGCTATGGCATTGCTTGCATTGCCTCTCATAGCCCACTCACAGCCTGAGGTCACAGCAACCGGCACAGGCAGAAGCATACAGATAGCCACAGAAAACTCCTGGGTGTCAGCACACTTTCAGTGCGGCCGCAAGGGTTACTGGGCTGATCTGGATAGTATTCAAACCATAAAAACCGACCAGTCTACATATAAAATTGCAGGTGGCCGCAAGCGTATTACCCAGTATCACAGAACTATCAGTACATCATGTCAGTCAGAATATCAGAGATTTCCCAGTGATAGACAGCCGAAAAATTAAGACCACTGTACACCGTGGTATTCTGCATGTAGAGAAGGCTTTGCTACTGTTTATAGTAGCAGGTACTATCTGGGCAGCTGGCTTCGATATCGTGGATATGTTTAGCAGCCAGGGTAAAATGGATTTGGCAGATCTTTTTCTGTTATTCATATATGCTGAGATTTTAGGCATGGTGGGGGCTTTCTATCACGACCACAGAATCCCTGTGACCCTTCCTATTATTATTGCTATTACTGCACTCACTAGAATGATTATTTTAACAACCAAAGGCACTGAGCCTGAGTTTATATTGTATGAGACAGCGGGAATATTTATATTGAGTGTTAGTGCTTATATCATGACCATGAAAGATAAAATTAGTCTTGAAAAGCTAAAATTAAAGCAGGAGTTAAATAGTGATTAATACTGAGCCCATGAATGTTCTCATGGAGCTCAGCTCTGGTGTTAGAGCTCAGTATCAAATTCAGGTACCTGAGACCAGTGATATAAATTTGCAATCATGGTTTGACGACCAACATTGGGTAAGTGCAAGAGCATTTGTTTACAATATTGAGGGCACACTGTGTGTGGACCAAAGCGTGTGTTTTATAAATTTAGAGCATGTGGTAAGCATCAGGGAGTTTGATAAATGATTCACAAACATAATACAGCCATAATCAATGATATTATAATCGAACAAAACATCAAAAATTTTGATCCCAGATGGATCGGTCGGGGTGCCCTGTATGAACCTACTCGTACCTGGGTTATGAACATCCCCAAAAATGCCAGCAACAGCATAGGCAGAGTGATCGCACCCGGTAACAGACCCAGAAAAAACTGGCTCATGGAACAACGTTACAGTGAAGTTGGCATGCCAACCGATAAATTTATTGTTGTGGTAAGGAATCCCTGGGAAAGATTTTGTGGCAGTTTGGCGCAGTATTATGTTATCAGACTAGAACATGGTAGTACATTGGCTGAAATAAATCAGGACATAGACAAACTGCTGTGGATGGATTCTAAATTCGATGATGTGCATATATGGCCACAATTTAGTTTTTTACATGGATTACCCCTGAATCAAATAAAGTTTTTGAATTTAGAAACTATCACAGAACTTCCAGATATACTGGGCATTAGTTCTGCCATGGAATCCTGGAATGTTAGCGATGACAACGACAATCAGCGAGCAACAAAACAACGTATTCGTGCTATAATAGAATCCAATCAAAAAGTTAAATCATATCTGGAAGAATACTATCACACAGACATTGAAATAATGAAAACTCTTTGGGGATATTTGCCAAACAGATAAATATGTTTAACTATAATTCAGGAGATTAAACATGGCAATGCAAATATCAGGAGTAACCATACAGGGCGGAATGAATATTCTGCCCAGTGCTGGAGCACCCAGTCCTAGTCCCACACCAGCCCCCAGTGATCCCGACTTTTCAAATGTAGTGTTTATGTTTGATGGTGACGGCACTAACGGAGCACAAAATAATACGTTTGTTGATGGTTCTTCAAACGGCTATACTATAACAGAAAACGGGACTGTAATCCAGGGTAGTTTCTCTCCATACAGTCTGCCATCGGGTAGAGCATATACCGGTACTGATGGTGGGTCTGGGTATTTTGATGGTGATTATTTACAAACACCTAACTCTGCTAGTTTAAATCTAAGTTCTGGTGATTGGACTATGGAAGGCTGGATATATGCTTTGGGTGACGGTTACGGTAAAAGATATGTATCTCTTGAAGGCTCCTCTGGATCCTTTGGATTAATTAGGGGTAATAATAATACATTCGAGTGGAATTTCTTTGGCACTCGAGCAGAAATTATATCTTCCACAAATTCTTTTTACCTTAATACTTGGGTTCATTTTGCTCTTGTTAGCAATTCTACAAATATTACATTATATATAGATGGAGTTAGCCAAGGAACAACAACAAATTACCCTGATAACTCAGCACATTACGTAACAGTTGGAGCATCAACAATACGTTATGCGAGTACAGATTCAAACGCATACGTTTCTGATTTAAGAATAGTAAGAGGCACTGCTGTCTACACAGCAAACTTTACGCCGCCTACGTCACCACTGACCGCGGTAACCAACACAGAGCTACTGCTCAACTTCCAAGACTCGGCTATATATGACTACTCAGGTCAAAACAACATTAACACAGTGGGCGATGTTCAAATTAATACTAGTATTAAAAAATACGGTACTGGATCCATTAAGTTTGATGGTTCTGGTGATTATTTAATTGCAGGCCCAAGTGATGAGCTTGCTCCCGGCGCTGGAGATTTTACAGTTGAATTTTGGATGTATGGAGTTACCAATAATTTTTATAATGGCCTTTATCACAATTATCCAGACGCTTTAAATCGCACAACAGCATTTCGAATTGTTACAAATACCTCAGATCAAACCTCTTTATTGGTTAGCACTGCCGCAACCTCGATTATAACAACAGCTTCAGGTGTTGTAACTCCAAATGCTTGGAATCACGTTGCCCTAGTTCGTAACGGTAGTAGTTTGGTTTTGTATGTTAATGGCACTTCAGCGGGTTCCACAACTAACACTACAAACTTTTCAGATGGTTATGCAATAATTGGAGATGCGGCTTATGGCGGCACCAACTATTTCTTTAATGGCTACGTTGATGACTTCCGTGTTACCAAAGGCATAGCTAGATATACGTCAAACTTTACAGCGCCCACTGCAGCACTGCCAAAGTTTTAACAGGATAAAAATACAAATAGGGATAAATTGCACTAAGAATAAAATTATCTGTATTTGACTAACAGATAAGTACAATTTATAAAACTATCAGGGAGATTAAAAAATGGGTTTTACAATCACAGGTGGCGTAAGTATTTCAGGCGGAGTAAGTTTAACACCACCAGGTGGATCACCTAGTCCAGGTCCCACACCAGGCGGAGTATCTGATGGATACACATCAGGTGGTTCCGATATATCAGATGCTATATATAGCACTATACAATCTTTTTCCTTTAGTTCGGATGGGAATGCTACTAACGTAGGTAGTCTGGCAGCTGTAGTAAGTGGAGCAGCTGGTAACTCTAGCTCCACAGACGGCTATACCAGCGGTGGTTACGGATCACCATCTTTTATTGCTGATATACAAAAATTCCCATTTGCTTCTAGCACATCAGGATCAGATGTTGGAGATATAACTTCTGCAAGAAGTGCGTTGTCTTCTCAAAATAGTTCAAGTCACGGCTATATGGCTGGTGGTGCTTTCGGCGGCATTATTGAAAAGTTCCCATTTGCATCAGACGGCAATTCTGCCTCGGTGGGGGATCTATTTAATGACAGAGGCTATGCCGCGGGTCAAAATTCCTCGTCACATGGCTACAATTCAGGAGGATACGACAGATCGGGTGGCGGCGCCGGTAGCCTTAACATTATTGAGAAATTTACTTTTGCGTCAGACAATAATGGTACTGACGTAGGTGATTTAACTCTGGCAAGACAGTCACCTGCAGGGCAATCATCAGCTGACAATGGATATGCCAGTGGTGGATGGCCCACCGATGCCATTGATAAATTTCCATTTTCGTCAGATTCCAATTCCACAGACATAGGCGATCTCACACTTCTCAGAACCAGAGCTGCCGGGCAGTCTAGTTCAGCAAGCGGTTATACCAGTGGAGGTTTTGCTTCACCTTCCACAATGTCTGATACCATAGATAAGTTCCCATTCCCATCTGATGCCAATGCCTCAGATGTGGGTAATTTGACTGCTAGTTTACAATACATAAGTGGCCATCAGGGATAAAATTAGTCATTAATTGACAAATTATACTTTTTATAGTATAAATAAACATGTAGCACAAAGTCAGGCATGCCGAATGGGTGCCTGACTGCTACCGTAAACTTGCTTAACATAAGGAGATTACCATGACAAGCAAACAAATCCGGGTCAATTCTGACCTTATTAATTCACAACTTTACAAAATGAGCGTGGGGTTCGATCGTTTATTCGATGAGTTTTTCACTAACCCTGTAAATATTTCAGCAAGCACCTATCCACCCTATAATGTGGCCAGAGTAACCACAGAAGAAGGTGAAACTTCCTATGAAATTACTTTAGCTGTGGCTGGATTTACAGAAGCAGACATAGAAATTTTAGTTGAGGACAATCATCTCAAAGTTTCAGGTAAGTCAGGTGTACTAGCAGAAGAAGCAGGCACTAAGGTTGATTACATTCACAAGGGTATTGCTGAGCGCAATTTTACCAGAACTCTGAGATTGGCCGATCACGTCGAAGTGGAAAAGGCTATTCTCCAGGACGGCATTTTAAAAATTAAACTCGTGGTAAATATTCCCGAAGAAGCCAAGCCCAAACAGATCCATATCTCCAAGGCTTGATAATCAGGGGCCCTGCCCCCTTTAAGGAAAAAACATGGCAAATGAACAGACCAAAACTGGTGTACGTAGCACAACCAGACTGCAATACCCCAGCAAGTATAATGTAATTTTTCATAACGATGATTATACACCCATGGAGTTTGTGATCAGTCTGCTAGTGGAAGTATTTAATCGCACTCTGGATCAAGCCTCAGAAATAACATCTCAGATACACGAAAAAGGTCAGGGTGTGGCAGGCACATACTTTCATGAAATTGCAGAACAAAAACAGCAGGAAACAGTTGTGCTTAGCCGGCACAGCGGTCATCCACTGAAAGTCAGCTTACAGGAGATTTAGCATGGCACAAGTTACTGCACAGAGTTTCGCACTCAGAGTTCCCATGGTGGAATTTGTGAGCAGGGAACAAACAGATGAAATGCCAGGTTTTTCTTGGATAACCAAAACGTCCGCAGACATCTTTGGTGGACGCAGGGTAGCAGTATTTGCTTTGCCTGGTGCTTTTACACCCACATGTTCTAGCACACATTTACCAGGCTATGAAGCAAACTATGAATTAATTCGTAACTGCAACATAGACGAAGTATACTGTCTGAGTGTGAATGACTCATTTGTTATGAATGCCTGGTTAAAGAGTATGAGTGTGGAAAAAGTTAAACCCCTGGCTGACGGCAGTGCGAAATTTACTCGTCAGATGGGCATGCTAGTGGACAAGGACAACCTGGGTTTTGGTTATCGTTCCTGGCGTTATAGCATGGTGGTTAACGATGGCATAGTGGAACGCATCTGGATCGAGCCTGGTCAGTCTGATAATTTTGAAGCTGACCCTTACGATGTATCAGACTACGAAACCATGCTAAACTGGTTGCAAGGCCGCACTCAGTAAAACATGGTGTGTGTACTGGGGCTATGTGTTGCCCAATTCCAGTACACACACCCTTTTATCAGTCATAACTAATGATATGAAACTCAAGTTTAAACAAGCCTTTATGCAGTGTGCTGAAACATTTGCACAGCTTAGCAGTGCTACCAGACTCAAGGTGGGTTGCATCATAGTCAAGCATAATCGCATCATAAGCATAGGTTATAATGGCATGCCCAGTGGCTGGGATAATTGTTGCGAAGACACTATTCATCATCATGAACTGGGTACTAGCACAGTCTTGTCAAAGCCAGAAGTATTGCATGCCGAAACAAATGCCATAGCCAAGGTAGCACAAAGTTCAGAAAGTTGCAAAGATGCCACACTTTTTTGTACTCATACTCCATGTCTGGACTGTGCCAAGTTAATATATCAGTCAGGTATTACTACAGTATATTATAAGCATCAGTACAGATCAGCCAGAGGCTCAGGCATAGAATTTCTGGAAAAAAGTGACGTAACAGTGGAACAAATATGATATTAGATTACAGAGATCGTGGTAAGATAGGATTTACGTGCAGTACATTTGATTTACTTCACGCAGGGCATATCACTATGCTGGAGGAAGCTAGCAGACAATGTGATTTTTTGGTAGTGGGATTACAGAATGATCCCACCATTGACAGGCCCGACACCAAGAACTCCCCTGTACAAACACTGGTGGAGAGACAGATTCAGCTCAGTGCAGTAAAGTATGTGGATGAGATCATTGTATACAACACCGAGCAGGATCTATGTGATTTATTACTCACTCTTCCCATTAACATCCGTATACTGGGTGTGGAATATGAGAACACTGAATTCACAGGCAAAGAAATTTGTAAAAATAGAAATATTAAGTGCTTTTTTAATAAACGCGATCACAGTTTTAGTTCTACTAGTTTGAGAAATCGTGTAAGTAATAATATATGAGCTATTGATCAGTACACAGCATGAATCAATACAGTTTCACAATCAGACTCTTTATTAAAGATCTATGTAGCACTGCAGGTGATAGAATTCAGTAATTCAAGGGTACTGTCTGACATATATGTTTTGATCTGATGTCTCGGTAGGCATGATGTCACCAACTTCCTGAAATCCAGCGCTCTGGTATGTTTTGATAATGCTTACTCTGGGTAAACTCCAGATCATGGCATAACCCTGATCACTAGCATAATCACAGGTATGCTTTAATAACTTTGTGCCTATGCCCCTGAAACGCCATTCTGGATCTATCCATAGTCCACGACTACGATATTCAGAATCAGTAGTGCCATGACCAGAGTTTACTCCCACTAAGATATGATTTTCGTATACACCCCAGTATGTTGCTGGCTGATCGAATATTGACATGTCATATTCAGTGTCTGATGTCCAGGGCCATGTCATTGCACTGTGAGTTTCTATCAGGCTACTTCTGTCAGGCCATAGTTGGAAACGCCACACAGGTGCTATTTCATTCCAAGATATCTGAGTAATCTTCATGGCTTGCTAGTTGTGCATCACTTTGTGTGTAGTATATACCCTGGTTAATTACACTATCAATTTTAAGATAGTTTGTTAGGGCATCAAACGCACTATCACAACTTTGAACTACATGATGTGCCTGATACCAACAGTGCGCAATCCATGACAGAACTTTGTCTGGGTAAGAATTTTTAAAAATATCCACAAAATTATTTACATGTCAAAGTTCGGTTTTTTTATTATCCTGGCTGAATTTGTGATAACTAAAGTTATGTCATCATGCACACGGGAATTTTTACAAACCCATCACAACCCAAGTGGTACCCGTCCTGATATTTTAATAGTTAGAAATTTCTGGCAACCTGAAACACTGAAATTATTTCAGACCTACTACATAAATCATCTATATCATAATATTGATACCATAGTAACTGAAAACCAGAGACATCCTGATCCTGACAGACCAGATCATCACAGATTACAACTGGGCAGAGACAGCCTGAGCAGTACTATTACCTATGACGTCAGACATTATCTAAGTGACACTTTAAACACAAGTCTGATCACTGGCTTCTATTATGTGGGTTTTCATCTGCCAGGCGCAACTCTGGAGTTACACACTGACAAACAAGTGGGTGAGTATGTGTTGAGCATGCCATTATACACAGAGAATATCACTGAGCCCTGGCGTTTTTGTGTGGCCGATTGTGACATCGATCTGTCACCCGGAGACTTTGTGGTATATGATGGACAAATACCACATCACAGACCTTTTCCCTTAGGGCACAATCAATTTAGTATTAACATTTTTATGTTGTTTACACCCGAGTACTCAGGCAGAGTTGTACCAGATGATCACATAGGGCGCGACAGTGATATATTTACTGGCAAAATCACTGATTTTATTCAGGAGGAGTCAGAGTAATGTTGTCAATTACTCATGTCAGAGATGCCATGTCAGATTTTCACGCAATAACTGAGTTTTTTGAACTCAATGACCCAACAGATTTTAGTGATAATTTCAGAGCACTCACTAGCGATGTAGCAACAGTGGCTATGTTGACCAGATTTGATATAAAATCAGAGCCACAGCCTGAGCTTTGTGTCCAGACTAGTGTGATCACAGAGCCTGAGATTATACACAGTGATCAGAGTCTGACCGCCATGCTATTTTTGGATAGCGTGAAGTGTGACATCTATCAGGCATCAGAGCTCACTGTGAGTGTAAAATCAGAATCCAATACCATGATTGTCATGGATCAGGGTGTCTGGGCTCAGACTACAGACCCAGGCAGAGTTTTGATCATCAAGCTAAGTAACATCATAAGTCATGTCACAGGACGCCCATGAAGATCTGGGACTTCGATGCCAAAATGATACTCAATGTCTTGGATGATCCTCTCGACGTCACCCACAGAATTTCAGAGCTCACACTTCAGGATTATACAGATAATCGCAACAACTATCCAGGCCAGAGAATACAGGATTCAGATCTGTTTCAAGATGTCAGTCAGACCATGCAGAGTGTGATCATTGAGGCATACCCAGAAATTTATGACATAACTGAATTTCAATGCTGCTTGCAACATCAGACAGAGTCAGATGACTATCAGGGTGGTATACACTCTGACAATTATGTTTTGGTAGCAGTATTGTACATGGATATGATGTCTGAGTCACGTCGTGGCACAGTGTTGTATCACAATACCTATGACAGATTGCCACAGGACCATGAAAAAATTAGTCTGACTTACCAGGGTCTGACTGACTCTGAGAATTATGTTAGTAAATATAATGATAAATTTCGCCACAGAGACTATGTGACATTTGAACCCAGATTTAATAGTATGAGTGTTTTTCCTGGCCATGTCATGCATGGCAGAAATAAAAATCCTCTGAGCCCAACAAGCACTAGAAACTTTTTTGTGGGATTTGTGGGTGGATGTAGGTGTAGCTGGTAGGAGTTTACGTGAAAAAATACATGCAATATCCAGAATTTCATGCTAGATGGGAAAAATTAGTATTTGTGCCTCTTGATATTCCCATGCCCCCCTGTGATCATGATCTGATATGTGAGTATATGTCACAGTTTCCAGGCAGGGATCATGAAAATTACATGAGAAAGCAGCTAGGATATGGGCCTCTGACTCCCGAAGAATGGCTAGACACTGAATTTGATTATTTTAGGAGCTTCAGAGTATTCAGCAATAAGCCCCATTTCGACTGGCGCTGTGAAATATTTCGAGAAATGTTTCCTGACGTGGAAGAATGGTTTCAGACTCTGCCTTTGGAGACAGGCAAGAGACTAAGTTTTGGTTGGATAAATCAGTTGACACCCGAATACAATAAAACCTATCCCACTAGTAACATACACACCGACGAACCTGGTAGTTTTGGCCTGAGATGGTACTCAGGAAACACTGACAATAACATGTATTTCTATGGTACTCGAAATGATATTACTATACCAGAAATAGATGATCTGGCTAATAGTGACTTTTCCTGGGACAGATACCACAACACTCAGGATCAGAGTCTTAATGCACAGGGTTTGCCCAGAGCCAATCACAATTTTTATGAACATGCAGTGCCTGTTGATGCACCTGAGAATTGTGGATTTATACTAGGACAAAACAGAGCCGCACATGTAATTAAAACAGAATCACAGCACAACAAAATCACTTATATCATTGAGCCCATAGGCAGACGGGAACATACCTATCTGTGGCAGGATGTGTCAGACATCATAGAGCGCAGTATCGATCTCTATCCAGACCAGGTAATATGGCATGAAGATCTATGTGATTGACACCGGCTACCGGGATACAGATTTCATGGGTCATGGTACTATCATGATAGATATTATTAAAAGTTATCGTCCCAGATGTGACATACACAGTCTTAATAGCACACACTCAGATGACATCACCAGTGTGGAAATAAATTTATTGTACGTGTTAGCAAATAGTAAGAGCACAGACATATTGTTTACTCCCTGGCATATTAGTAAGTCAGACAGAATAGATGATTTATTTAAAAAAATAAGTCAAAAAATACACAGAGTCATATGCACTGCAGGCAATCAATCGGACTTAGACATCACACAGATAACACCAGGAAATCTTACATCACATTGTGATGTCATACATTGTCTTAGAAAGTCTGGCGAACCTGCCACATTTGCTACCCAGGGGACTGGCACACAAGGAATGTATGGAACGAACATTACTTGCCCTGACGGCAAAGTGCGCAGTGGTAGCAGTTTAAGTGCGGCCATATATTGTGGCATCATAAGCCGCAACAGTGATCAGAGATTCCTGCGCAGAGTTACCAGACTCATGAGTCAGAGATTTCTGTCAGAGTTGAAGAATGTATAGACCCATAGTTCCTCCGCCTCGGGATGTGTTCTCAGACTTTAGTGATCAGGACTTTGAACTTCTGAGTGAACACTCAGATCAGTATGTGTGTCAGTGTGATCAGACGGGTCAGGCTGTGTTTTTCTTGGTGGCTGATTACAGAGTATGTTTTTTAATTTATTATTCAGGTCAGACTGACATTACTAAAACTTTCAGTGAGTTGCAACACAGGGGTTATGTGTTGTGTTGGTCAGAACAACAGGTCAGATCTCTATTTTGCAAACTTTCAGGGAGTTTTAGATCACAACACATGAGCACGATGTTTGACCAGGAGTATCATTATTATGCTTACCTATGATAATTGGTTTGCACCAGAATTCTTGAGTGGTCAGAATCAGCCTAAATATGTGGATCCCTGGCAAATAAAATTTAATCATACTGATTGTGACACTGAGATGACATTTCCTGATGCCATAAAACGTGCCCTGGAGTTAATTAGTCAGACTCATGACAACATCATAGTTCAGTACTCGGGTGGCTTGGATTCAGAAATTATTATTCGTGAAGCCATAAAATCCGGCATAGATGTCACACCCTATACTCTGAGATTTCACAACAATTTGAACGAGCATGAGATCTACTATTGCAAACTATTAGAGTCTGACTTGGGCATTGAGGTAAAATACATAGACATAGACATTGAAGCCTGGTGGAGTGATCCTGAATTTCACAAGGGTTACTGTCACTATATCACACATCAGGGCATGTGGCATCCTGCGGCGCCCCTGGCATGGTGGATGCGTGAACGAATTTCAGAGATTCATGGGGATTGTTGTGTGATAAACGGTAGTGGTGACCCACCTCTGATCAGACGTCCAGACAGACACAACATATGTTCATGGCAATGGGGCATAAGTTATAATCTGGATGGACACTGGAAACGTCTCAGTTACTCTGAACAAAAATTTCCTCAGGATGTGCCACTATTTTTTCTGTATATACCAGAACTGCATTATAGTTACCTGACCCATGACATGGTGAATGAGTGTGTACAACCCAACAGTTTTAAACTGGGACCCACATCCACTAGACACAAATTGTATTCAGAATATTATCCAGAAATCACACCCAGAACCAAATACCATGGCTTTGAGAACTTATTAAAGTTAAATAAACATATGCCTGAAGTATACCATAAAAGTTATGCAGGTGTGATGAATACCAGACACATACCTTATGAAGAATATATTCGAATGTTACGAGGCACAACCCACACATGAATTTGTATGTGTAAAACATTTGCCACAGGATCGCAGAGTGATCTGGATGGCGCCTGAATCAGGTCATCATGACTTTACTGATAGACACATGCAAGACTATGACATGGATTACTGGCACATGGTATTGATACCACTTGGCACAACTGTGAGTGGTCTGTTGTGGACACATTATGTAGCTGAAAAACAACCTCCCAACACCATGGGTGTGATGGGCAGAAATATAATTTTAGAAGAACCATATCAATATGGCATGGCAGTCAGACTATGATTTACAAAGACTTAAATATCAAACTTTTGGACTATGATTACGACACAGCATACGCCTTTATGAGTGTGGCATCCAGGCTTCCTGATTTACCTGATCAGACTGAATATGCAACAAATTATGTTAAATTTGAAGTCTATGCCAGAACCTTTCCAGTTAAGCCACGCACAAAGTATACTGGATTCGAATTTGTATCAGAACTGGATGCCATAGCCAGACGTAAAATCAGAGAAAATCTCAGTGAGTCTGAAATCACAGGAACACAGGATGTCACTGAACTAGAAAGACAATCTGAACTGGATGATTTAGTGAAACAAGAGTATCAGTACAATATTAATTTAGATAAATTTGAAAATAGATACAACATTCGGAGCCTGAGTGACGCCATAGAAGTATACAGAAACAAACTCATAGAAAATGCGCTCAAACATAAGGGTCAGTTCAATGTGTTGTACTTTAGCGGTGGTGCTGATAGTGAGATGACATTATGGAGTTTCATGCAGGCCGGGGTCGACTTTGTGCCTGTGACCTTTGTGTATGTCAACAACCAGGGTGATGTCATAAATTATCATGACACTGTGTGGGCAGACGAATTTTGCGCCCAACATGGCCTGCCACATATCAAACGTGAATTAAATGTGGAGGAGTTTTGGAGTTCGCCGGAGTTACTTGAATATGCAAAACATGGCAGGACCCAGAGTCCACAGATTGCCGCCTACCACAAAATGGTTGATGTGGTTCATGATGAAATATCTGAACATGGATTTGATAGATTTGCTGGCAGAACAGTTAAGCAATCAGCCAAACTTACACTCCCTGGCCACAGTAACTTTAGTATGGATAACTTTACAGAGGTGGCTCCTGACATCTGGAGTTTAAAAATGTTTGATGATCAGGAGTGTCAACACATTGTGGATATAATTAGTCAGGCTAAATTTAATATACAGCAGGGCGATCATTTGCCTGTGGAAGAACTTATGATACCAGACTGGGATCCGGTTTTTTATAATGCCTTGGTGAGATATCTAGAAAACACTGTGGAAGAGTTATATTTTAATACCTATAATAATTCATACTTTAGTGTACTCACAGCATGGTTTAATCGTTTGGGCGAGTCAGTCATAGACAATCAGTGTGAGACACGTAGCATCAGACTACATCATGATAAATCACGCATAAGCATGGGCATGGTATTGAACTCAGACTTTGAGGGCGGAGAAATCGTGTTTCCCAGACAGAATTTTGATAATAGTAAAATTGAACCTGGTACATTACTGGTGTGGCCAGGGCAGATAACACACCCTCACGCAGTTATGCCAGTTACTGCTGGCACCAGATACGCCATGATTGTGCTCACAAAACTGGAAACATTTAGTACTAGAAGCCAACAACTAAGGTATTAAAAAAGATAAATAGTAATTTTGGAGAATATTATGAGCACAGACTCAAAAAATCAGGACCCCACAAAAGTTAACCACATCATGGCCGGTGAAACTAGATTCAATATCAAAACCAGATCTAATAGTCAAATATCTGATAACACTGACAATCCTTTCAAGAAATTTGATATTAGCTATAACTGGTCACCTAAGAATGTACCATTTGAGAACTCACCTCACGGTGGCGTACACGAAAAATAACAAGGAGATTATCATGGATGCAGCAACATTATTAGCATTAGCAGGTGTTTTGGCCTTTGCAGGCTTTGTAGTATATAAAGTCAAACAGAGCAAAAACAAGCCCAAAAATACTGGTAGTTCGGGCGGTTCTAGTAAGCCTAACAGGAATACTAAACTTAAATAAGACCATAATATCATGGATGCAGCAACATTATTAGCAGGTGTTTTGGCCTTTGCGGGCTTTGTAGTATATAAAGTCAAACAGAGCAAAAACAAGCTCAAAAATACTGGTAGTTCCAAGGGTTTACATTGGAAACGCCACACAGGTGCTATGTCAGACCATGATATTTGTTCTATCTTCATGATTGCAATTCCCATTCATGATATAGTCTCATTTTATACATTACTCTGCGCAGGAATTTCTCACTTGTGTTACGCCACAGAATGCCAGCCATGATAGCAGTGCTAGCACTGGTGCCCGAACTTATGGTGCCATCACTCATGGTAACACTGGTGCCGTACATGGGTATACATTTATCGCCATAATTACTGAGTTTGGCTAACTGATTACTTTTATTCCAACAACTTATGGTCTGAGCTTCTGACACGGTGGCAGGGCTCCAGTTCTCTATTGTATCACCAAAGTTACCAGCACAGATTAAGGTATCAGATTTTTCTGCTATTTGACTCACAATTCGATCAATGTCAGGATCTCTGTGTACTACCCATTCAATTACTATTAAATCGTCAGGCTGGGTCATGTCTTTGAGTTCTGTGACATGTTCAAGCATTTTTTCTCTGCTTAAATTAAATTCTTCTGGTACCTGGTGTACATATATGTTAGCATCAGGACTATATGTTTTAATTAAGTCCACTATGCCAGTACCGTGTCGCCAGGGCGACCAGTCTGTGTTAGCGCCAGATATGTCAGTGTGTAGACCAGCATAACCTGAGTCACTTAATATGATTCTGTTAAACTTGCGCTTCATTAATAGGGCCTATTGGCAGTAAAGTTGCTGACCGACTCCAACTCTGATATAAATTTCACCATGACACTCCTGTGCTCTGCATCAGTACTTATGATTACCCCGCCTGATGAAGTTCTGAAATCTGACAGTAGCCCTGCAGGTTTATGGATCTCTGGGTAAGTGTCATGTAGCTCTATGGGGTATCGTTCAGAGTGTATATATTCTGATGTGGTGTGTGCAACTACCTGAATAATTTTACGATTATGCCAGGACTGTCGATAGGTATCCATGTCTCCCAGCATTGCACTCAGCCATGCGTCACCATCTAAATAAGTTGGTATACTATTTTGCATACTGCGTCTGATATTAAATTCCCCAAAGTACCAGTCGTCGTCTATGATGAACCCAGTAATAGTGCCTTCGTGATTGCCTGGCAATGTCTTTACGAGTTTACCCAATATCTTATCGCCAGCAGTTCTCACAATTTGTTCACGGTCGGGATCCAGATCAGTCATGAATACGTCTGTATACCATTCTCTGGGTGTAACGCCATAGTTATGTTCTATGTTGCCGTCATGTTTAATTACAGTGATTAAATATTCGTCACCAATAATAGTATAATTAATACTGGTTTCCCAGGTAGTATCCACATATTCCTGTAGAAATATTTCGTGTGGGTATTCAGCACTTAGTGCAGTAGTCAGCAATTGATCCTGACCTTCGTACAATACCATGGCTGGTGACCACTGTCTGCTGGGTTTTATGACCACAGGCTTGGGCCAAGCAGAACTATCGAATTCGTCACTCTGATATGTACCCAGGATGTCAGGTACTGTCACGCCACATGACTCCACAAACGCCATGGCTTGCATTTTATCTGTTTCCAGGTTACTCGCATAGGTACTAGGACCAATATAGGGTATTTCTGATCTGAGCTCATCACTTAAAAAGCCCATGACAGGATCAGTTACTACGATAACATCAATGTCATCCTGAGCAATATGTCGTCTGACCACGTCAGACTTGTTGGGCATTTTAATAAAGTCTGAGTAGTTAAGACCCTGAAGTGTTTTAACACCCAGACTCTCCAGATAACTCTGGTCACCGTGAGCACATCTATACACTGTATGACCTGATTCACACAGTGCTATGAGATTTTGATGATTACAGTTAGGCAAATCAAATGCCAGGATGTTCATTAGTAGGGCCTATTAGCAGTAAATCTAGTTGATGTTTCCAGATCATATATAAAAGCATCCATGACCGATCTGTGTTGTGTCTGAGTACTTATCATTACAGCACCTGTGGCTATTGAAAAATCGTCCTTCAAACCCGATGGCGGATAAATTTCTGGGTAAGTGTCATGAAGTTCTATAGGATAACGATCTTCTGGGTGTGAGGTTTGTATGATTGTTTGAATTATTGTTTTGTCACACCAGGCATCTCTGTATGTACTCATATCGCCCAGCATACATTCTAGCCATTGATCGCCAGTAAAGAGCGTCGGTATGGGACTGTGTGTATATCGTCTGACTCCTAGCTCGCCGAAATACCATTCTCCATCCTGAGTCATATATCCAGTGAGATGCCCTTCGTGATTACCAGGATATTCAGATAATTTATGAACTATTTTCTCAACATTCTCACGATTGATTAGGTCAGACTCTGTATCCAAGCCCACACTATATACGTCAGTATGCCAGTCTCTGGTCTGTCTGCGATCTGGACCATAATTATACTGACAATTAGCGTCATAGTTGGAGACATAAATTATGTATTCTCCGTCTATAACAGTATAATTAGTGGTAATTTCTCTGGTATCAGCCAAGTATTCCTCTACATATATTTCGTGCGGATATTCTGAGTCCAGAGCCTTTTTCAAATCAGCTTCTTGTCCTGGCTGACACACCATAGTGGAACAATATCTTTCAACAGGTTTAATAACCAAGGGTTTGGACCAAGCAGAGCTATCAAAGTCTCTGCTGTGATATCGACCCAAAATTCCCGGCACTTTCACACCTGCCTTCTGAGCAAACTCCTTGCCCACCAACCTATGAACTTCCAAGTTACTCACATAATTACACGGGCCTATGTATGGCATTTCAGACGCAAACTCAATCCACATCCATGCCTCCTGTGGATCAGTGTTAATTATAAGATCGATGTCATACTGTTCTATGACATCTCTGACTAGTCTGGGCTTGTCTGGACTATCAAGGAAGTCAATGTAAGCCAACTCTGGCGGTGACTTAACACCCAGGCTTTCTATATAGCTATGATCACCATAACTACATCTATATACGGTGTGGCCTGATTTAACCAGGCTGACAAGATTGTGATGATTGCAGAAAGGCAAATCAAATGCTAGGATGTTCATTAGTAGGGTCTGTTTACTTTAAAATTACTTATGGATTCTAGTTCTGTGACGTAGGCATCCATGGCAGATCTGTCTGTGCCCACCACCATACAACTTCCACTTATGGTCAGATAGTCTGATGTCAGACTGCTGGGAGCCGATACATCATAACGTTCATGAAGTTCCATGGGATAACGCTCAGTGCTCACTAATTCAGGATCACTTAGTGTGGGAATTACTTTAATAAATTGTTCAGAACGTATTAAATCTATGTCATGAGTGATAGCCTCTAGCCAGTTATCCTGAGCAGGCACACTATTTTGTATGTCTGGTCTGACATTTATTTCAGCCAAATACCATTCATGATCCTGTGTTAGGAATCCACACAGCGAGCCCTCATAACAGCCGCCCAGTTTGGCTACTTCAGCTAGTAGACGTTCTGCTTGGCTTCTAACAACGTTATCTGCTACAGTTGTGAGCAGTCTGATTGATGTATCGTAATACCATTCTCTGTGAGTTCCTATAGTCTTGTTGCGGTCCTCGCCCACTATCTCTTGTGTATGAGTTATTACATATTTACCGTTAACTATCGCAAAAAACACATTGGTTTCTATCTTGTTGGTAATAAATTCTTCCACATATATGTCATGCTCTTGACACTCTGTAAAGTATTCACTTAGTAAATCATCCTGGCCATCCTGAACAATTACTGCTGACTGCCACGCACTCACAGGTTTAATGATTAATGGCTTGGGCCATATGGTGCTGTCGAACTCTGACTTGGAGCCCTGGTGTAGGATGTCTGGTGTTTTAACACCTGCAACTCTGCAGATATCTTTCACAAATAATCTGTGAGTTTCTAATTGACTTGCCACGGCACTGGGACCAATATATGTGAGTGAGTCTGCAAACTCAGTATGCAAAAAGCCCAGAGTAGGCATGGTAACTATCATGACATCAATCTGTAAGTCACAAACAAGTTTTTTAATTTCATGTAAATTGGCTGGAGTAATAGTATATGCACTACCAAGCTCACTCAGAACTCGAATGCCTTTCATAGCTATATAGCTAGTGTCTGACTGGGTGATGAGATATACAGTGTGTCCTGCTTGGTGTAAACTAATTAAATTGTTAAAGTTGCAGTTGGGAAGGTCGAAACAAATGACATTCATTCAGAATCTTTAAGCACCTCAGGACTAGTACCAGTGTCCAGGCCAGTCCACATATAGTCGTATTCCAGAGTCTCTGGGTCACGAAGCATCAAACTCTGTTTGGATTTCGCTGAGCTAAGGAACAGCTCATAGCCGCCAGTGTCCTTGGTAAACCTTACTTCGCCTGCCTGAATGTGATTGATTATTAACATAGAAATTTCCTCTGTTACTGTATTATTTATCTGTTTACCCTGGTAGCCAAGAACTTTTCTGCGCCAAGCTCTTCTATCTCAGTATGAATTACATCTATCATTCTGTACTGTGTGAGAATCTGTGGGCTATGTACTCCCCAGTCGGTAGCATATTTTTCTATGAGTTCACCTTGCCAAAAGTCTGAGATATCCAGGGTGCGGTCAATATATGAAATATAATTTTCACTCAAAAACTTATGTGCCCATTCTAGGTCATGTTCATTGATAACTTCTGACTGCCAGGTAAGTGTAAACACTATGGGGCAATACTCAACTCCAGCCGCCATAAAACTCATGAGTACTACCTCACTATCCATGCCGCCTGAATAATAGACTAAGTTGACATTATCTGGGTCAGCATATAGCTCTGCTATTTCACACAGACTTTCACGGAAATTTTCTGTGTGTTGTGTAGCATCCAGATAACTTTTGATGTTATCATATGTTTTACGCTCATGCTCTGATGTAACATCATCAATGTCTGATAGTGCCATCAGATCTTTCAGACGTTTGCGGGTAGTTACATCATGACTAACTACTTTCTCAAATCCTGTGTACTTGGGTCTGATCTCAATACCAAAATTATCTGAGTACACAAAGCCCTTGACATGATTACTAACCTCGCCGGGCGTCATTCTGCCCATGGCTTCACGAATAAAACTACCTATGCTTTTGGCACTGTATGTTAAGAAACTAATATTGAGCTTTTTATTCATGGTGTGTAATATATTCCATATCGGTCTGGTACCTGTTTAAATCCACACAGACTAAGCATACCGTCCCAGATTACGATGTCGGTACTCTGATATTTACTATGTAAACCTGTAACCTCAGTGCATTCTGGTATGACTACAAACACGCACAAGCCTGACTTACTCACCAAGTCGTCCAGGTCTGACGCGTCAGACTCGCCTCTGGGCGGCATCCATAGCTCAGACTGCCCACAGGGTGTTTCTGAAGTAGGGTCTAACAGATCCTGCCAGGTAGCAACACACTGCCAGGTATTATTTTGCGTGATGTCTGAGTAGTGCATAAAATTCTTCATAGTCTATGTAACTATAGGGTTCGGGGTTGTGACTCACTTGGGTTCTGTACCAAGGCACATCACTGTGCCGTTGCCAAAACTTTTCCCAGCCTCCGTATTTGGGTCTGGTCTCCTGTGCAGGAAATAATTGTTTAAATAACCAACTGCGTGTATTACCTGCAAATTTAACGTCTGGCGAGAGACAGTCATATCGTTCAAAGTCAGCCATGTTGCTATATACTAGTTCTGGAGTATACATATAGAAGTAGGGTATGTCACAAGGATAATTATCATAATAATATTTCAGTGTCTCAAAGTTGGCATGCCAGCAATAGTTTATGGTCCAGACTTTGTGGCCCAGGTTAGTGGGATCCTGCCAGCCATATATAGGCAAATCACCGTTACCATGCATAACTGTGACATCACCCAGACGCTCACTCACCAGATGTCTGAGGTACATCAAGCTCGCTGGTCCCTGATGTTTAAAGCCTAACTCTGAATTGATGTGATACCATGACAGTTCTGATCTGTCAGTGTATAACCAATGCAATATATCTACGTCTACATATTCGATATCTATGTCATACTTACGACTAAATCGTTGCACATGATATTGCTCATGATCATTTAATATATCACCATTGCTTGCAAACCTCATGTGTACTGGAGTTACCTGTATGCCTGCTTCCACTGCGACTTCTAATATACATTCTGAATCAACGCCGCCACTGTAAAACAATACTAAGTCATGATTATGAGTTGCTATGTGTTCGAGTGCGTCTGCCATGGCATCCTTCATTGTGAGTGGCGCTTTAAAGTCAGGTATCTTGGGCTCAAACACCCAGTTGTCCAGAGCGTTTGCTGGTTGACTACCGCCCAGGCGCCATGACCACTGCCACCAGTCTGATCGAGTGTTAGTAATATTCATAATATTAGTCTGTGTACAAATGGTGTATCAGGAAACAAGTCTGTAGTCAAGCCCATGGTAATAGGTTTTCTCAGGGGTTCGGAAAACTCTGTGGCCGCCTGAAAATAGCACACTCTGTATCCCCAGGACCTGAGTTTTTCTATATAGTCACTAGGTATGGCGCTCTGAGTATTATATAAACACCATGCAGTGTATATGGTAGGGTCCAGGCTGGTTATGACATAGTCTGATTCTGTGACATGTACGTCATGGTATCTGGAATATTTACCCCATTCAGATACTTCAGAAACTTTATATTCTCTAAAAAAGTTATGAGGATACATATAAATACTTATCTATAACATTCATAAAAGGAGAATATAATGGATCCAATTTACATAGGCGGCGCCGTAGTAGTGGCTGCCATAGCATTTCTTATCTGGAAATCAAAAACAAAAGAAAAGAGGCCTACACCAGTACCACCAAAAAGAGAACCTGGCAAAAAAGGCGGTGGGAGTCGTCAGGGTGGCCGCAGATAAACACATTTCGGGTAGACTAGATTTTACCATACAGTTACCCTCCTTTAGTGATATCTGGAAAGGCGATGCTGTGTATGAATATCCTGATTTTTTGAGTCAGGATCATGTTAGTGATATACTTCGCAGAGTGGAGTTCGACAAGCCTAAGAGACATCATTATGTTGACATAGTCAATGGCAAACTCACGGACGAACCAGATTATGGTATCTGGTGTTTAGGCCAGAACTTCTGGACTCTGCCCAACCATCCAGAGTTTGACGAAGTGTTTGACCCTGATCTCAGAGCATACATGACTCACATATACAGAGATATAAATTTGTGTGTGGAAAACTTCTGTAAAGACTATTTGCAGAGAACTCCAGAATATATACCGGGCATTGCCACACCAGGATTTAATATTGTGACCTCAGACATTGCTGGTACCTACTGGCATATAGATACCGCTTTGGCGAGAAAAATGCATAATATCGACGTCAATCGAATCATAAGCATAAACATACCCATACAGTGCGACGATCTAAGCCACACGGAGTTTAGGCTTAGTGAGTTTGAAACATATCAAGCAAAATTCACCACAGGATCCATGCTGATATGGCCTGGCAGAAAATTACACAGAATTGGGTGTCAGCCCATTCTGAAAGATCATCACCGTATCACATATCAGTGTCATATATATGACGCAGGCGATCGAGCCCTGATATATTTTTAAAAGGTCGTATTATTAAGCAAAATAATCGTTGACTTTGGTCAGACCTGTGCTATAATTTAATGGAACCATTGTATTAATAACTAAGGATGTAGCATGAAGCATGATATTCGCACAGTGGAGTATAACATGAGCCTGGAGGAAATTGCTCAGGATCTGGGACTTACTCGTGAGCGTGTTCGTCAGATTCAGAACGAAGCATTGATTAAACTCAAAGATGGTCTGTTAGCACGTGGATACACAGCCAAAGACTTTTTGCAGGTCCTGGGCATGAAAGCCGAGCAGGATGCCGAAGAGTTTGTGTGTAACTTGCGTCGCTCCAAGGACCATTAAAACACAATGATTAATAATTTTGGGCGTAAATAATAGCATGAAGAACTTAAATCAGATGACCAAGAATGACTTAATCGACCTGGTCAAAGGTAAGGAAACTATCATTGCTGACCTCAATGCCAGAATTGACGAGCTAGAGAAGATGGCCATCAAATCTGAAGCTACTCCACTCAATGCAGACACCAGCCGTATGCTAAGTGTGATGTCTCAACGCATTAAAACACTCGAGGAGCAAGTAGGCAGTGATAAATCATAATCCAGAAACAGATTTAGATCCCTCTGACACAATCACCAATGAAGCCACTGGACAGGAATTTGCTGTGGCTGAACTGGAGAACAGTAACCGCATCTTAAAAAGTGTCACACCCAAGTATACAGCAGACTGGTATGTTAAGTGGGCCGGCAGTATAATAGTGTTGTTTGCTGTGGCTATTCGTAGCGCTGGCATTCCAGAGTTGCAGGTATGGGATGTATTCTTGTCCTGGCTGGGAGCTGCAATGTGGGCTGTGGTGGGTTTTATGTGGAAGGACAGAGCCATATTGTTGCTAAACAGTGTACTAGCGCTAATGTTGTTTTCGGGTCTGCTCAGAGAGATATTTGCATGATACCTCAGGACATCAAGCAGGGTGTGTTTGTTTTTACATCCATAGCATTGGTGTTATGGGTCATAATCATGGTCGTAGGTGTATTTGCGCAAGCACAAAATCCTCTCACTGAGAATTTTGTAGATGATGAGTGGGTTTGCCCACGGGCAGTAGCACATGGTTTTTATTACACTAACAAGCCTGATCTGGATACACAGCAGGATGCCATCTGGAGTATTATTGCAGATGCCACCACAGACGATAGCCAAACCTATGTGGGGCTCAGAGTATATCATACCATACAACGTATTGCACAGAACATCAGACACAATCCTGACTTTGTGGTGGATCGAAACATGGAAGAATTTTGGTTAAACACACTCAACAGAGTAATTGCAGAGTGTGAATTTTTGTTAAACGAGCAGAGGTTTCCCAGTGAATAATAATTGGCATCAGGTATTTGTATATGGCACACTAATGCAAAGTGCTAACACAATCAGAAGCCTGGATAAGTTTGGTGAACATGCAGAGTTCGTGGCATGTTCTGTCACTGAATCAGCATCATACACCATGCACAATCTGGGATATTTTCCAGGTGTAGTATTATCAGGCACAGATAAAGTAGTTGGTGAAGTTTGGAGAGTTACCTCTGAGGCAATGCATGAATTGGATATCATTGAGGGGTATCCGGATTTTTATAAGCGTGAAATTACACAGACTCAGCATGGTCAGGCCTGGATGTATTACTTGCCTGATAATCTTATTGGTGATTCTGAAATAGTCAAATCAAACAGGAGCAAAGCATCATGGTTAGATTTATCTGCATCTGCATCAGTAGCATAATTATTGCTGGCTGTGCTGGCGGATCATTAAAGCCCACTGTGCCCAGCGGAGAGGATGCCAGACGAGCTTGTCCCACAAATCCGGGCACTATCATTGATCTCACAGATGTTATGATTGAGGGGCCCACAGAAATTGCACAGGGCACTGGAGCTACATTTGGTGCCTATGTGGGCAATAGAGCTGCACAGAATGAATCAGAAGTAGTTGAGGCAATTGCTACTGGTGTGGGTGCTGTAGCTGGTAGTGTGGCTGGTGATTTAGCAAGCAAAACAGTGCTTATCAGACAAGGTGTTGAACTCATGGTATTAATACCTAGCAGAGGTTCCACCTATAGTATAATTCAAGAATCAGACATTAACCAAGCTTTTGAAGTTGGTCAGGATGTCTGGGTTGTAGGAAGTTTGAATCAAACTAAAAATAGTAATAGCTGGAACAATCGTTATGGTAATACACCGAATAATTGTTCTAGCGGCATAAGAGTATTAATTAAAAGGTGAGGTTTTTTATTTGCAAAGACCCAGTCAAGTTCATCAAACATGACTATGAACAGTTTGGTGATTGGTATTTTTACCATGACGATTATGTTCGGGTGTGGCAGGGCCCAGATTATGTGGTGCTCTTTGCAGGTTACTTGATCGAAGGTGATGTGTCGGAAGCATGTCAGTCCTGGAGTTTTAAACTAGGTAACGGAAACTTCTTTGCCATAAAGCTCACATTAAGTGACTATGAGATTGTACTAGATTATTTCCAACAACATAAGATATTTGTAGCACACAAATATGGCACAGAAATCACCAACTGGTTGCCCTTAATGACAATTCATGCCACTGATGTTGTCAGAAAGAATTTAGGCGAAGGCAGAGAGTTAAATCTAAACCAGGGTGTGACTTTCTATGATCATGTGCGAACCTATGTGCCAGATTATTATGACTATTTTTACGATGCCAGACAATCACTTCAGGAAGAACGCTGGACAGATCTGGATGAACTCGCAGACTATATCCATGCATGTATGACTCAACACAGCATGGTTATAAAGTCACTATATAAAAAGAGATTTATTAGTCTTAGCGAGGGCATAGACAGTGTGTTACAATCACAATACTTTTATGATGATCCACAATATATGTACAATGTAATTCCCTGCAGAGCTGGAGATGATGGCGTAACATATAAAGCACAGACTGCTAAAAATTTTCCTGATGTAACATTCGATCAATATGACACAGACTCTGGCATACCCGATGTTTTTGAATATTTACATGATAGTTCCTGCAGAGTCGTGGATGCTATGCCCACTATCAAAAAAATTACTCAAACAAAACCAGACATAGTGTTGTATGGTGTAAACGGAGATGAGATGTTTTTCAAGAGCTTGGACGCTCATCTTTGCTTACTGTTACTTACTCAGGGCGATGTTACAGAATCAGACATAAAATTAAAGCGTGGTCACTATGGCGCATCATATAGCCTGGGCAATAGCCTGACCAGCTCTGACTATATTACGAAGTGGTTCGAGTCTAAACCAGACTTTGAAAGTGCCAGTGGCAATTTAATTGAACACATGACGCCCAAGACATACAACAAACACATAGCATGTAACTGTGATGTGATTACAACTAGTCTGTACAATGACAGGCGAATATATCATGAAGTATTTAAAACAAGCCAAAGCCATTTGTGTGGCGATGTCATGGATGTTCCCATACAAAGAAAACTATTGCTTAAAAACAATTACACAGAATTTAAGACGCCCTTTAAGGATGCAGTGCTTGCATCCTGGGAAGGCATGAGATATGTTATTCCCGAGGCGACTTTATCAAGGGACACAGCACAAAATTTATGAAAACTAAATTCAAACAAGCATATATGCAGTGTGCTTAAACATTTTCAGAACTAGTTATGCTAAAAGGGCGCAAGATTAGATTGGAGCACGTAACATGATGCCAGGGGTAGACGAGAATTATATGATAAGCCAGTTAGATCAATTAATCAGGACCTGGCACCATGATCGTAATTTAATTGAAGGTAGCACTGACAAGGATCAGTATATGAAGCTCATACAGGAGGCTGGTGAGCTATCAGACAACATCTGTAAGGGCAGGGATATTCGTGACGATATTGGGGACATCATGGTGGTGTTAATTAATATAGCAGAGCGCAACAAATTAACATTGACAGATTGCCTACGTGTAGCGTATAATGATATCAAGGACCGTAAAGGTAAAATGATCGACGGTGTATTTGTTAAAGAGGCTGACCTTGAGAATTGATACAGAAATAAAACTAAACTATGGTGACGTACTAATCAGACCCAAGCGTAGTACATTATCGTCCCGCAAGGATGTAGACCTATATCGACCCCTGGTCTTCAGAAATTACAAACCAGACTTTCCCATGGGGTCAGACACAGACTATCATGGTATTCCTATCATGGCAGCCAACATGGATGGTGTGGGTACCATTGACATGGCTAACGAACTCAGAAAGTCAGGCATGTTTACTTGTTTGGTCAAAAGCTTAAATAACACACCCGATGCATTTAAGGACTTTAACGGCTGGGATAGTGCTGCTGTGAGTACAGGCATCACCGAATCTGATCTTGTAAAATGTGAAAAAGTTCTTAAAATGTATCCAGATGTTAAATATGTATGCATAGACGTAGCCAATGGTTACTCAGAACGCTTCATAAACTTTGTGGCAGAATTCAGACATCGTTGGTCAGACAAAGTTATTATTGCTGGTAATGTAGTTACACCAGACATAACTGAGGAACTCATACTAAAAGGAGCAGACATTGTTAAAGTGGGCATAGGACCTGGCAGTGTTTGTACCACACGCATTAAAACTGGCGTGGGTTATCCACAACTAAGTGCGGTGATAGAATGTGCTGACGCCGCGCACGGTTTAGGTGGACACATCATAGCAGACGGTGGTTGTAGCACACCCGGGGACATAAGCAAAGCATTTGGTGCTGGTTCTGATTTTGTGATGCTGGGCGGTATGCTATCAGGCACTGACCAAGGTGGTTGTGACGTAGTAGATGGTAAAGTACAATTTTATGGAATGTCAAGCACAGAATCTCAAAGGAGGAATTCAAATGTTAAAGATTACAGAGCTAGTGAGGGCAGAGTTGTTAGAGTGGGCTACAAGGGTAGTGTTGAACCCATTATCAGAGACATTTTGGGTGGTTTGCGCAGTTCTTGCACTTATGTGGGGGCGTCAGCTCTAAAAGAGTTACCCAAGCGTACTACCTTTGTGAGAATTGCATCAGGCGATACTCATAACCGAATTTATGAGTCCTCAACCACTGGCGAGTGATAAGTAATACAAAACATCACACAGAGGTACTATGAATACACAACAAGAAATATTGTTACTAAATCGCAATCCTGAACTTTCAGAATGTTTTACTAGCACTCTGGAATACCTCATAGGCGTGGGCGTATATCATAATCAAACCAGCACACTCTCAGAACGATTGATATCAGAACTTGTTAAATATCGCGAGCACTGGGGCATCGAAAATGTAAGTATAGGCATTTCCGGTGGTATTGACAGCGCTGTTACTGCAAACTTATTCAAGCAAGCTGGATGGAGAGTATTACCAGTCATCATGAGCATCAATCAAAACCCTGAGGAAGTTGATCGTGGCAGGGAAGTATGTGAGCAGTTGGGCGTTACATATGTGGAGCGTGATCTCACTGAAATGTATGAATACAATGTAAAAAACATGTCTGAGTATCATGATGGCATTGATTCAGATACCCAACATGGTAAAATTCGCAGAGGCAACATCAGAGCCAGATTGCGCATGCAAACCCTGTATGACTTTGCAAGTCAGATTTCCGGATGTGTTGCTAGCACAGATAATTTTTCAGAATTAGCCGCAGGCTTTTGGACATTGCATGGTGATGTGGGTGATATTGCTCCCATCCAGAGCTTAACCAAATCCTGGGAAGTACCTAAATTAGCACAACATCTGGGTGTGCCCCAGAGCGTGATCGATGCCAAACCCACAGACGGTTTAGGAATTGCAAACGGCGACGAAGAACAACTGGGAGTTAGTTACCTGGAGTTTGACATTGGTTTATTTACAATTATGCGTGACATAGATCTTATCAATGCAAGCGCAGATGATTTAGCAAAGATTGATGTTGTGCGAAAAAGAATTAAGAGTAGTGGTTACAAGCGGTGCAACCCTTACAACTTAATGCATCCAGTGGATTCGCTAAGATATCAAGCGTTGGAAAAGCTGGATAATCAATTACAAAACCGTGAACAAAACATAACCCTATAGGAGAAATATCATGGACACAGTAGCATTATTAATCATACTTGCCGTAGTAGCAGGTGTAGCCTGGTTGGTGTTTTTCAGAAAGGATGACGATAGCAAGAGCACAAGCGCGCCACCAGTTTCTTCAGCGCCCGCAAAGTCACCAGTATCTGAAAATCAAGTACTTAAGGCTGCCAAATCATCAGTGCCAGCTGGTGCAGAAAAAATGACTAAATCTCAGATTGAGACAGAGGCCAGAGCACAAGGTGTGGAACTTGACAAGCGCAAGACCAAAGCCAACATGCTTTCAGAGTGGAAACAGTCTCTCAAATAATGGAATCACTCCTCCCATCGTTTTTTATGATTGCAGGTGCTATGTTAATTTGCGTCTGGATCGTTTACGACTGGGAGGAGTAATTTTTTTACTCATTATCTGGGGTGTTTTGTGTTCCACAGATAAATAAACACACTGGGGCTTAGCCCTATCCGAACATGCTATACAACATGTCTATTTTTTGTGATAATACAGATAGACATTTCGTCATCTGTGTTGTATACTACAGAACATTTCAGGGAATAACCTTCACCCTGAAGTTAGATCACAGAGCTGTATGGGGGTACCCTCCATCGGTCGCTGGCTTAGTCAGGGCTACTATGTGATCAGAGTCGCCTAACGGGACTTGAACGAAGGCTAACTTAGTTAGATTCGAAAGGAGAAGAAGATGAAAGACGCAATGTCTATGGAGGCCCTGGGTATCAAAGCGTTCAGCTTAATGGTATTCTGTGGTATGTTCCTAACACTCGCCCCGCTGGCATAAAAAGCACACTAGGCCCTGATTATCAGGGCCTTTTCTTGACAAACAGCATATTCTGTATTATAATACTTTCATGGAACTTGTAAATTTAGCTAAGCTAGTGGATCATGCCAAGACACTAACCACACCAGATGCTCAGGCTGTGTGGGTAAGATCACAGGCAAAGTATTGTTCTGCAAGTTCTATTGTCAAGGACATGAGCAAGTTTGTGCCTGGCTGTGAACACCCCACTTGGATGGATTATGAAGTATTGGAATCTGGTATCAATTTTATGATTAGTGCAGACGGCACTGACTCACAGGGGGTTGCTGGTATTGTGGTTCAGGCCCTAAATGGGCTTAATGCCCATGAAATCAGAAGTTTAAATTTTTCAGAGTTTCGTGATATAGCCAGATATCTCAACAACCGTCAACAACGTACCCTCAACGCGATGTTAAATCGCATCAAAGACACTATTGGAGATAGTAAATGAATTTTGTACCATATGTAATTGAAAAGACCAGCAACGGTGAAAGAAGTTATGACATTTTTAGTCGCTTGCTCAAGGAACGTATTGTTTTCCTCAACGGAGAAGTAAACGACCAGGTTGCCAATAGTATTTGTGCTCAGTTATTGTTTCTGGAGGCAGAAGATCCCAGTGCTGACATTACCTTTCAGATCAACTCTCCGGGTGGTGTTATCACTGCTGGCATGGCTATTGTGGATACCATGTCCTACGTTAGTCCAGATATCAATACCATCGTTATTGGACAAGCATGTAGCATGGGTAGTGTGATTGCATGCATGGGAACTCCAGGCAAGCGACATATTTTGCCACATGCCAGACACCTAATCCATCAGCCCCTGGGTGGAGCCAGTGGTCAGGCGTCAGACATTGAAATCAATGCCAGAGAAATCATGCGCATGAAGGATATGTTGGTCAATATCTATGCAGAGCAAACTGGTCAACCACACCAAAAAATCATCAATGATATTGACAGAGATAACATCATGACAGCAGAACAAAGTGTGGCATATGGATTGGCGGATCAGGTTATCACTAAACGATAATGCTGGAAAAGATTTATCAATTTTGGAATATTCAGGATCATAATATTCACAGTCCAGAATTTACTGGCTATGAACCTGTTTATAGTGATTTTGATAGATTTACCAAATCAGATTACGAGTCAGATCCCGACGGTGTAATACAAGAAGTTTTTGATATCTATAGATCCATTGATCTAGTGCCCATAGTCTACTATACTCAGGAAG
>JACKZZ010008807.1_pt1 | contig 106218 bp, 130 predicted proteins | sample 8027871 | NCBI WGS metagenome assembly JACKZZ01 (sample SAMN15724774, study PRJNA655200) | protist metagenome | isolation source: fluorescence activated cell sorting (FACS) single amplified genomes of... | place: USA: West Boothbay Harbor, Gulf of Maine | collected 2000-07-19
TACATCAGGTAACCAAGGTGCAAATGGTACACATGGAACCTCTGGTACTTCAGGTGAAAATGGAACAAATGGAACACATGGTACTTCAGGGTTACAAGGTGCAAATGGAACACATGGTACTTCAGGAACTACAGGTACTTCAGGAACTACAGGTACATCGGGTATAAATGGAACAAATGGTACATCAGGTGTTAATGGAACACATGGTACTTCTGGAACAAATGGAACTTCTGGAACAGCAGGAACTTCAGGAGTTACTGAAGGGGGGGGGTTATATTCATTCACAAACATCCGCTGCTACTATATGGCAAATAACCCATAGTTTAGATACTCGACCTTTAAATGTTGATATATTTGACTCAAACTATAATTTAATTATAACTGAATTTGTATCATTCCCAACAGTAGATACAGCTGAAATTACATTGTCTAGTGATACTGAGGGGTATGCTATATTTTCTAGTATATCTGCATCTTATACACAAGTATTATCGGACGCAACTTTACAAGATGTTACTACTAACGGTAATATAACTACAAATAATATTACAGTAGCAGGTATAACAGCAAGTGGGTTAATATATCCAGATACAGATGGTACAGATGGTCAAGTATTAACTACTGATGGTGCTGGTAATTTAGCATTTGAATCAATTCAAGATGTCTATGTTACAGTTAAAAACGTAGCAGGTGGAGAATTAGCTAAAGGTACTCCGGTACATGCAACTTCATCAGTATCAGCTGGAAATTCAACACCTGTAATTGCAGCATCCTCTTCACTCGCTAGTTCAATGCCAGCAACTTTTGTATTAAACGAAACGATAGCAGATGGAGCAGAAGGTCAAGCATTATTATCTGGATTTATACAAGGTGTAAATACATTAGGGTTTACCGTAGGAGATGTAGTATATGTAGGTGAAAATGGTGGATTTACAAATATAAAACCACAAAGTTCAGATAACCTTATCCAAAATCTAGGTATAGTAACCAAAATCCATGAAACTAATGGTGGTGGGTGGATATATGGTTCAGGTAGATCAAATGATGTACCAAACTTACCAACAGGAAAAATATGGGTTGGATCAGATACATATTCAATAACTTCATCTTTCATCCATGTAAGTGAATCTAATAGTAGTTTAATTGTAGGTGAAAATAATCATGTAGATCATGTTGGGCAAAGTAATAAATCTAATTCTGCAATTATAGGAGGTACTGAAAACTATGTAAGAACCCCATACTCAGAAGATTCTATTATAGTAGGTGGTGCACATAACACAATATATAATTCATCAGATGCCTTTATAGGAAGTGGACGTTGTAATTGTATTAACGCATCAAACAGTTCCATAATTCTAGGAGGATCAGAAAATACCTCATCAGTTGGTGGAGCTAATTCAATACTTGGAGGTTATAGAAACAAAATCCAAACTAATTATGGTTTTATAGGAAATGGTATTTGTAATACTATTGCTGGGTCATCAAACGCTTATAATGCAATTATATCAGGTGAAAATAATACTATTACTTCATCTTTATCTTCTACTCTTCGTCACAATTTTATTGGAGGTGGTAAAGACAACCTTATATCAGGATCATGTAGTAGTATTTTAGGTGGACATGATAATATTATAAACCATAATAACTCGTTTATTATAGGTTCAAATCTTACCTCTACAGCAGATTGTACTACATTTATGAACAATTTAGTTGTAGAAGGAACAGGTTCATTTGGAACACTTCATACTATATACGAAACATCTTCTATTATATACTCTAGTGGTTCAACTAAATTCGGAGATACTTTAGATGATACTCATATATTTACAGGATCAGTTGATATTACAGGTTCATTTGAATTAACCGGTAGTTTAAACATTTCAGGTAGTTTGGTAGTTGATGGTCCTATTTCGAGTACTGTATTTGAAACTTCATACTCAAGTGATACTGAAGCTGCAGCAGCCGGAGTGCCAGTATATGGATTATATAGAAATGGAAATTTCTTATTTGTAAGATTAAGTTAAAAAAATAAATAAAAAAAAAGATATGCCTTATTCATTTTCAGGTGGTTTAATAGTAACAGGTTCAATAACTGGATCCATAGATATAGTAGCCGAAAATAACCTTTCAGGTTCAAAATTAAATTTATCTAATCTAGATGCTATTGCCGATGATACAGTATTAGTAATTGATGCTAATGGAAACGTAGGAACAAAAGAAGCAGCAGCCACTTCAGGTACATCTGGCACAAGCGGTACAAATGGTACCTCAGGCACAAACGGTATAAACGGTACAAATGGTACCTCAGGCACAAGCGGTACAAGAGGTACATCAGGAACCTCAGGTACATCTGGTACTTCAGGCACTTCAGGAACAAATGGTCCAATAGGTCCTTATGAATATGAAGATCCATCTTCTATAACCTCAGGTATTCAAACTATTAGTGGATCTAATATCGCCTCAGGTGATTTTTCAGCTATAATAGGAGGTACTCTTAATACAGCTTCAGCAGCATGTAGCTTTATAGGAGGCGGATGTTCAAATTCCAATTTAGGTGAGGATGCTGCTATTACTGCAGGATATAATAACTATATACAGCTAGATGCCAATTGTAGTTTTATAGGTGGAGGAAGTTCGAATATAATTACATCCGCAGATGCACACTCTTCAATAGTAGGAGGTCTTTCTAACTCAACAACTTTCCCTTTATCTTTTGTAGGAGGATGTAGATATAACAAAGCTAACAATCAACACGTTTTTATAGGAGGAGGATCTTACAATACAGGTTCAAGTGAATTTAATATAGTAGTTGGTGGTACTTTAAATAAAGCATCCGGTGTAAGAGGTATAATTGTGGGCGGATACTGTAACTGTACTACTAATACAGATTCTATAGTAGTAGGTGGAATATACAACTGTGTTACAGGTGAAAAATCATCAATAATAGGAGGTGTATGCAACACAGCCTCAGCAACCTATGCTTTTATAGGAGGAGGTAGAGGCAATACAGTAGATGATTCTTGTAGTTTTATAGGAGGTGGAGATACTAATATAATTGCTAATTCAGCTAATGGTCAAGGATGGATGACAATTGGTGGTGGTCAATTTAACTGTACAAGTTGTGGAGGAGCAGCAGTATTAGGTGGGGCACAAAACGATGCTTTAGGTTGTTTATCCTTTATAGGAGGTGGTTTCCAAAATGTAGTTAGTGAAGCTAAATATGGTGTAATAGCAGGTGGATGTCAAAACGAAATAACAGGTTCAGATACTGATGGTACTAGATCTTTTATTGGAGGTGGTACATTAAACTACATTTCATCAAATTATTCTGTTATTGGAGGTGGTGCAAATAACCTTGCTGAAGGTTTAACTTCTACTGTTGCAGGTGGTACTCTAAACACAGCCTCTGTAGCATGTAGCTTTATTGGAGGTGGTGCTAGTAACTCTATTTCTTACTATAATGCTAATAGTAAATTTGACATAATTGTAGGTGGTGAAAATAATACTATATCTAATAACTACTGTAGTTGCAATTCGACAATAGTAGGTGGTAAAGATAATTCAATGTCAGGTGCTTATGGTAGGTTTAGATTTATAGGCGGGGGAGATAATAATACTATAAATGGAACCTTCAGTAGAGGAGTTATAGTAGGTGGGTGTACAAATTCATTATATGGTTCAACTAATGGTGGTGTTATAGTAGGAGGTGCTTTAAACATAGTCTGTCAAGCTGGTAATATTGTTGGAGGAACAAGCAATTTTTCATGTGGTGCAGAAGATTTTATAGGAGCAGGTAAAAATAACTCATTATTAGGTTATAACAATTGCCAAAGTGCTATAGTAGGTGGTTGTTGTAACTCAATCTCTGGTGATTACTGTAAACAATCCTTTATAGGAGGTGGGTGTCAAAATATTATATGCTCTACAAATAACTCAGTTATTGTAGGAGGTACTCTAAACACAGGCTCAGGAGCATGCGGATTTATAGGAGGCGGATGTTGTAATATACTATCAGCAGAATATACTACTATAGCAGGAGGTCGTGGTAATACAGTACAGGGGACAGGTGGTATCATTGGTGGTGGTGGTGGTAATATCATTACAGGTTGTGGATTTAATACTATTGCTGGCGGTTGTCTTAACTATAATAGAGGATGTCATAACTTTATAGGTGGTGGTAATGTTAATAAAATAGGTGATGCTTCTTCTGATCCATCAAATGGTTCATCAACAATTGTTGGTGGTATTGGTAATTGTATTTGTGGTGGTGGAGGTACAGTAAATTCCTGCCTAGGTAACTTTATAGGTGGCGGTTCTAGTAACCGAGTACAATATGGTAGTTATTCTTCAATTATAGGTGGAAGTAGTAACATTTCAACAAACTTTTACAATACTATTGGAGGGGGTACTGGTAATAATATATCAGCATATTGCTCTGTAATTGCAGGTGGAACAACAAATGGAATTGAAGGCGGTTTTAGTAACGTAAATAATACCATAGGTGGTGGAAAATTAAATTGTATAAAATATACTGAGCAATTTAGTACTATAGCAGGAGGTTGTCAAAACCAAGTAGGGGATGTTAGTGGTTATTGTGCTGGAAACTTTATAGGAGGAGGTACAGGTAACCTACTACGGTTTGGTGGTAATTCTTCTATAGTTGGAGGTCTAAACAATATAATGATAGGTGGAGCTTGTACAGGTTGTAGTTTCATAGGTGGTGGAGAAGGAAATACAAATAGTTCTTGCTTCAGTTTTACTGGTGGTGGTAATAACAACTGTATTGATTGTTGTTCTGCTTGGGCTGTCTTAGTTGGAGGTGATAGCAATATCATGTCCGGATCATCCCACTCAGTTATTGCAGGAGGATATAATAATACTAGTTCAGTGGCATATGGTTCCATAGGAGGTGGTCAATTCAACTGTATGACTTATGGTTGGGGTGCTACAATAGCCGGTGGAGAATTTAATGAAGCTTATGGAGCCGGATCTTCAATAATGGGGGGTAATGCGAATTTTGCATCAGGTAGTGCTTCATCCGTAATTGGGGGAGCGTACAATACTGCATCCGGTGATTATTCATCCGTAATTGGAGGATATAATAATATTGCATCCGGTGATTATTCAGTAGCTGGTGGTTGTGGGGCTACAGCAAGTAAGGGTATAGCAAATTTCTCATTAGGTTATGGTACAACAACTCCAAATAATGGGACATCAGCTAATTCTGATGGACAAATGGCTGTAGGTATATGGAATACCTGGAGTACAACAGCATGTCATTTATTTGCCGTTGGTAATGGTACTTCGGATGGTTCTAGATCAACTGCCTTTAACGTAGGAAAAGATGGAAAAGTAGGTATAAACAAACTAATCCCCGTAGCTACATTAGATATAGTAGGTACTGTTACAGCAACAGGTGACATGACAGCTAATGATTTTATTACTACATCAGATAGACGTATAAAATCAAATATACAAGAAATAGGAAATGGTTTAGAAGTTATTAAACAATTTACATCATATGAATACGAAAAAGATGGTAGACAAGATGCTGGATTTATAGCACAAGAAGTAGCAGGAGCTATCCCATATGCTGTGTTTACCGATGATAAAGGTATGTTAAGTATGTCTGATAGGCCCGTGTTGGCTCATATGCATAAAGCGATACTTGAACTAGAAAAACGTATTAAAAGCATAGAAGACAAACTAAACTAAAAATTAAAACATGCCAGTACTAACTACAGGTCTATATAAAATGTTTGATACGGGGTCAGTAGAAAACCCTATTTCTACTTCTATTAAAGGAGCACAAAAATACAATGCCTTAGATGAGGTTACAAATATTAATAATTTTGCTAGTTTAATATCTTCGGCTCAAGTTTCATTATTTAATCCTATATATTCGGGTACTATAACATCTTTAAGTGATATATCAAGTTCCCTTCAATTTAGAGATTACCCATTTACCCCTTCAAACACTAAAATATTTTCATTCTCTACAACATATAATTCAGGCCTAGTCTATTTCTCTCCATATGATATAACTAATAATATTTTAAATGTTAGTTGGACTAGTACCGGGGGTATTGTTAGTTCAGGGACTGACCCCTTTATTGATTGTACCGGAAATACGGGCACAACAAATGTTACTGTAACTGTAACTATACCTGAAGGAAAAACAGTAGATTATTTAAGTATTCAATCCTTTAGAGAAGTAACATCCGTAGATATTTCTAATTTAGTTAATTTACGAAGATTCTTTTGTAGTAATAATAGTTTAACAAGTATAGATGTATCAAACCAAACTAATATTAGCCAACTTTATGTTAGTAATAATAACCTCACAGCTTTAGATGTTAGCCATTTAAGTTCTATAGGTGACCTTGTTTGTGGTGGTAATAGTATAAGTACTTTAGATTTATCATCTACTGCAGTAGGTGGAGACTTATATGTATATAATAATAACTTAACAACTATTGATTTAAGTAATAGCCCTAATATTGATAAATTTATAGCAGAAAATAATTCACTTACCTCAATAACTGTAGGTAGCAGTACATCACTTGGAGAATTTAGAGTTAATAATAACAATTTAACATCTGTTGATGTTTCAAATTATCCAAATCTATACACACTAGAAGTAGGTAATAATTCATTAACTAGTTTAGATATTTCATCTAATACTGCTTTAAAAGATCTTGAAGTTTATAGCAATTCTTTAACATCTATAAGTTTTACCAATAATACTTTATTAGAAGATATCTCATTGTCAAGTAATTCTGGTATTACCAGTTTAGATATAACTATGTTACCTAATCTAGAAGTCTTATCTGCTAGTGGTATAGGAATATCTTCATTAAATACATCAAACAATTCTTTACTTAGATATATTTATATTATAAATACAACATCCTTAACTACAATAGATATATCAAATAATCCTGATATTAATTATCTAAATTTCTATGGAAATAATCAGACTGAAGCTAGTACTAATAATATATTAATTGATTTGGATACTGCGGGTCTATCAAATGGACTCCTTCGTCTTAGAAATAATAAATCAGGAGTTGGTGTAACGGCATATAATTCTCTAATAGCTAAGGGGTGGAATATAATAGATACTTATACTAGTTAAATTAAACTAAATAAAAAATAAAAATTTAATATTTATAATAAACACATAACGTAAAAAATGGCATTTTTAAAAGGACAAATTGTATCAGGTAGCTCATTATTTTCAGGCTCTCAGGTTATAACAGGATCATTAGAGATTCAAGGAGACCCAGTAGCTTCTGATTTTTTTATCATAAAGTCCGGAAGTGCCGAATTATTAAAAGCAAATAGTGATGGAATAATGCAATTTCATGTATTTGAAGATGAATATACCCCACCTGTATCTTTAGGTGGAATTTATTTCCACTCTTCTTCAATGTTTATTGGATTAGAATAATCTAGGTTATATGTATAATAAAACAAAAAACAATTTTTTAACTTATTAATTAACAACTCTCAAAAACCAAATTAAAATGGCAGAATGGAAAAAAGTAGTGGTATCCGGATCGGCGATATCACAATTACAAAACGATTCCGGATATTTAATCTCAGGAGATTCAGATGTAACCTTATCAGGTTCATTTAGTGGATCATTCCAAGGAGATGGCTCGAATTTAACCGGAATTACAGCCGACACATTAGGAAATTCATTAACAGATGGTAATGGTATTTCAGATTTTTCATTTGATGGTTCAGGTGCTGCTTCAGTAGCTGTTCAAGCGGATGGATCTACATTAACTGTAGGATCAGGTGGTGTAAAAGTTTCAGATGCTGGAATTACCGCTACCCAATTAAACGCTTCAGTTGCTGGAGATGGTTTATCTGGAGGTGCTGGTACTGCTTTATCTGTAAACACAGATGGAACAAGTATTACTACATCAGGTGACAATTTAACATTAGCAGGTACTACATTTAGTTCTTCTGTTGATTCAAGAATTGACGCTGCTCAAACACAAGCAACTGCTAACTCAGCTTCAATTGCTGCTTTAGATACAGACTTTGCTACAGATGCTGAATTACAAGCTTTATCAAGTTCAGCTTCTGATTCTAGAGATCTTATAATCTCTGATGTTCAAACTAATGCTGGAGATATTTCAACATTACAAGGAGTACAAGGTGCTTTAGTTGCTGCAACAGCTTCTTATGCATTATCTTCATCAGTTGCTGATGATATAACTACTTTAACGGGTGATATTTCAACTAATGCTGGAGACATTTCAACTAATGCTGGAGATATTTCAACATTACAAGGAGTACAAGCTGCTTTAGTTGCTGCAACAGCTTCTTTAGCTAGTGATATCTCAACTAATGCTGGAGATATTTCAACATTACAAGGAGTACAAGGTGCTTTAGTTGCTGCAACCGCTTCTTACGCATTATCTTCATCAGTTGCTGCTGATGTAGCTACTTTAACTGCTGGTAAACAAGATAATATTAGTGTATCTGATACTTCAGGACAAGGTGGAATTGGTTTAACATTCTCGGCTAATGATATTTCAGGTACAACTGTAGGATTAGGTACTTCAGATAACGTACAATTTGCTGATATACTTGCTACAGGAGATGTAACAGTACAAGGTGATTTAACTGTACAAGGTACTACAACAAGTATCAATACTACTAATTTAGATGTTGAAGATAAGTTTATCTTACTTAACTCTGGATCAGCTAACCCAGATGAAGGGGGTATTGTAATTGATGAAGGATCAGGTACTGGTCACGCATTCTTACTTGATTCAGCTTCTACTCGATTTGGATTTAAAGCCGCTTTAGATAGCACCACTTCAGGTGATGTTACTCCAGAAGCTTTTGTTTCAGCAGTAGTAGATGTACCAGCAGGACATTCAGATACAGCTGAATATCAGAAAAATGGTAACATTAAAGTATTATCAAATGGAGATATTTTCATTTATTCATAATAAATAATACTTTTATAATAAAATTGGGTGGTCTTTGACCACCCTTTTTTTATATTATATGTATTGTCATACAACTTCAAACCAATGTTAAAATATATTATGGGATTACTTAATAAAAATACAAAACCCACAGTACCAAAAACTAAATCAAAACCTATTGAATTTGAATTAGGCACAGAAGAGATAAAAATTATACTACAAGGAATCCAAAATGCTACTTTTAAAGGAGGGGATATAGAAAGGGTGTATAATTTAATTTTAAAACTACAAGATCTCTATCAAAAATCCCTCGATAATAAATAAATATCTAATATTTATAAACATATTATAGGCCATAACGGAAGTGGGCTCATTTTGAGTTACCAACCATAATAAAAGAATAGATATGCCCAATTGGAAAAAATTAATAGTTAGTGGATCAGATGCAAGTTTAACAAACTTACAATTAACTAACCTTTCTACAATAAATGATGATACTGTACTAGTAATAGATGGTTCAGGTAATATAGGAACAAAAGAATCAGCATCCTCATCAGGCTCTTCAGGTACATCAGGTAACTCAGGCTCAAGCGGTACATCAGGAGCAAATGGGTCTTCAGGCTCAAGCGGAACCTCAGGTAACTCAGGCTCTTCAGGGACAAGTGGGACAACATTAATTACAGGTAATGTAAACAATAGAGTATTAACAGCTACTAGTACTTCAACAATTAATGGAGAATCTTTATTAACTTTTGATGGAAATCTTTTAAATGTAGACGCAGGAGTTTGTATAAATTCTGGAGAAAATGATACCACAGTAGATATTAGAGGATTTGGAGGTAACTCTTGTATCTTAATGACAGACAATGAAGAGGGTGGAATTTGTATGAGCCCTAACGTTACTATAGGAAGTTCTCATTTTAATCACTTAGGTAGTACTCAAAACAGTTCAGTATTAGGTGGTAGTAACAATAAAATTACAGCCAACTGTGTTACTATAGCCGGTGGTACTCTAAACACATCTTCAGTAGCATGTAGTTTTATAGGAGGTGGTCAAAATAACTCTATTTTAAATAACGTTGGGGGATCAACTCATGCTACTATAGTAGGTGGTAAAGATAACTCAATGTCTGGTTATTATGGTCCTTTTAGATTTATAGGAGGTGGATGTAATAATACAATATCTAATTCTTTAAATAAAGGTGTTATAGTAGGTGGTATATCTAATACTATTAGTGGTCAATATGGAGCTGCTATGTTTATAGGAGCAGGACAATTAAACGAAGTAGTATCCCCTGATGGTGTTGTAGTTGGTGGGCGTAACAATTGTGTGGGTAGTGCAAGTAGTTATGGTTTTATAGGAGGTGGTAGTACTAACAGTACTTATGCAAATGCCCCAGTAATTGTAGGTGGGTGTTGTAACTCAATATCAGGTTACCAAAACGCACAAAGTGCCATAGTAGGAGGTTGTCTTAATACAATCTCTGGTGCATACTGTAAACAATCCTTTATTGGAGGTGGATGTCAAAATATTATATGCTCTACAAGTAATGCAGTAATTGCAGGAGGTACTAGAAATACAGGCTCAGGAGCATGTAGTTTTATAGGAGGCGGATGTTTAAACAACATATGTAGCGGAGAAATATTTGCAACTATTGGTGGAGGTAGACAAAACCTAGTAGATGCAGATTACTCCTCAATAGTTGGTGGTTATCAAAACTGCACTACTGGTAATTTTTCATTTTTAGGAGGTGGTTTTGCCAACTCAAATTGCCAATATTATGGTGCTATTGCTGGTGGATATGCAAATAAGTTATGTTATGCTAGCACTTCAACGGGATATAGCTTTATAGGAGCAGGAGCAAACAATAACATTAACGGAGGTCTATTTAATACCATAGTATCAGGATGTTATAATAGTATACAGGTTCATAGTTCAAATCACACCTGTCAAAGTAACTTTATAGGTGGTGGTAATATTAACTATATATTGGACAACGAGAGATCCTCAGTTGTTGGAGGACTTGGGAATAACATTTTTGCTCAATCTCACTGTAGTGTTATAGGTGGTGGAACTGGAAACAATATAAGTGTATCACCCACAGCTAAAATAGGGGGTGGACGATATAATTGTATAGCATATGGAACTGATAATACTATTGGTGGTGGTATGTACAACGGTATATGTAATCCCTGCAGTTCAAATTATAACGTTATATCTGGAGGGTATAGTAATAAAATCTGTCACAACTACAACTCCCACTTTAATTCCATAGTTGGAGGGTGTTGTAATAATATATGTACTACATATCATGGAGGAAATTTTATAGGTGGTGGTAGCAATAATTGCATACAAGCAAATTTTGGGGGTAATAATTCCATAATTGGAGGTTTTAGTAATAAGGTAACTGCCGCTCAATTTACAACTATTGCTGCTGGAGCATATATAACAGCCGCTTCCAGTTGCTATCTATACGCTTCCAATATTTGTAATGTAAATGGAGGAACATCAGATTGTAGATTAAAAGAAGATATATGTAATATGCCCTATGGTCTATCACAAATATCCCAACTCCAACCAGTTTCCTACAGATTTAAGTCGGATGAAAGTAGAGCAACTAAATATGGTTTCTTAGCACAATGTGTACAAACAGTTATGCCCGATTTAGTACATGATCACCCAACAGATTTAATTGAAGGTACTCCTGTATTACAGTTTGATAAAGATGCTATTTGGTCTTCAATGGTAAATGCTATTAAAGATCTTAAAGATGAGGTTGACGCTTTAAAAGCTAGAATTGAAGTATTAGAAGCATAAAATAGGTAGGAAGTACAATAAGGTTTTATTATATTGTTCAAATGAAAATATGTGCAATTACTAATTATTCTAATACTGGGTATGTAAATGAACCCCTTATATTTCAAAAAATATCTTCCGTACTGGATATTACAGAAGAAGATACTTTTGATTTCTTAAATTTTAATTCTGCATATAAAGTAAATAAAAATTATACACATGCTCTCATATTATTTGATTATAAATCAACTAGCATTCAACCTTATCAAGAATATTTAGATGAAGTTGAAATACCTAAAATCTTTATAGTTGATACTATTTGTGGTAAACATAAAGATTTAAATAAAGAATTTGTAGATAACTATTTAGATAATCAACCTTATTCTTTTAATGGGTTATCTCAAGATTTAAATAGCATATTATATGAAAACTATGCCGATGGTTTAATATTTTTTTCTGAATTAGACAAACATTTATTTAAAGAATATTACCCTAAAGCTTTTAATAAACCATCAACAATAATTCCCCCATCTTTAGGTAAAAAAGAGGACATTAAAATAAACTTTAATAATGTATCTCCAAATAATCTTATAGGCTTTAATGGAATACCCTCATACCAAAATGGATTCCATTCTATAGGAAATACTATGTCTAACCTACCAAATATAAACTTAAATGTGTTTGGAAGCCATGGGAGAGAAGATTTAAATGTTGAATTGTTATTCAATCATATTCTACAAAATAATCATAATATAAAATTTCACGGTAGATTAAAAAATTATAGTAATTTCTATAAAACACATCATATTTACCTTAATACATCACTATATGATTCATTTGATTATTTTACTTTTTTAAGTTTATTAAATGGTATGGTCCCTATTATAAGTAAGAATACAGGTACTTCATCTTATTTCAATTCCTACCCCTTTATAGCAGACCCCACCCCCCAATCTATTAAATATAATATAGAATTAGTACTTAATACCCCTATGGGTTATTTAAAAGATATATTATCTAATACTTTAGAGTTTTTAAAAGAATTAAGTGATGAAAATATTAAAGAAAAATACCAAACCTTTTTAAATAAAATGTAATATGGATTTTAAACATTCTACATTAGGGTTTGATAAAATATATGTTATAAATTTAAAACGTAGAAAGGATAGAAAAGATAAACTTATTAATGACTATCCTGAAATTAATTTTACATTTATAGAAGCTATAGATGGGAGAGATATAACAAAAGAACAACTGATAGAATCAGGACAATTAAATTCTTCATTTTATGACCCATCAGGTATGGTTACAATGGGTATATTTGCTTGTGCTTTATCTCATAAAAAAGCTTGGGATCAAGCGTTAGCAGACGGAGTTGAAAATGCTTTATTTTTAGAAGACGATATAAATTTTAAAGTTCCATTTGTAGAAAACAAATCCTTTACTCCTTTATACCAAGATATTTTAAGTGACTTAAAGCAGTTTGATTGGGATTTAGTACAATTTGGGAAAAAAAGTAAATACCAATATGGTTTAACTATAGGAAAATATTTTGTAATTCCTAGATATAAATCCAATTTTAATGGAGCCCACACTTATGGGGCAACTAAAGAAATGATTCAATCATTGTCTGATAATTGCCTACCAGTTAAATATGCGGCTGATGTTTATATTGAAGGATTCTACAATACCCATAATTTACTTACTTTAAAAGAAAGCTTAATAAGACAAAACTCAGATTTAGTAGACCCTCAAAATGCGGATTCAGATACTTATTATAACGATTATAGAGAAGGTGGAGGTAAAGTAGGTATTTCATTTGATGAAAAGGGGAATGTTATAAACAAACGTTTAGCCCAATATCTTAAACACCCTAAAGATATTTTACAACAACATACAGAAATTATTTTAGAAAGACCTAAATTTGGCTTACAGAAATTTAACCAATCAAGTTTTTTTAGTATATCTAATTTACTTAATGAACTTAAATATTTAGACAAAGATTCTAAAATGGTAGAACTATACAGCCATTTAGGTGAAAGTACATTTTATTTTGGATGTAGTGGTTTATTTAAAAATATTTATTGTATAGACCCACTAAAAGGTGAAGATAAATTTAATTTAGATAATAATTTAACTTGGGAAGATATTAAAGTGGGGTTTCATAGTAATACCTATCATTTTGAAAATATAAACCACATAGAGAAAGATCCTTTAAAAATAGTTGATTCATTTGAAGATATTTCGTTTCTTTATATTAATAATAGAAAAAGTGAAAATATTAAACCTTTAATAAATTTATATTTACCTAAAATTAAAGAAACAGGGTTTATAGGAGGAAATGGTCCTATCGATTTTAACCCCTCACTTGTATTTGAAGATGGTAGTTGGTTAATAAAAAAAGAAGATGTTACAACAATTTAAAAAACAAGGCTTTATACATTTAAAAAACCCATTCAGATGAAAGCTTTGTCATTAAAATACGAAGATAAAATAATTTTTACATATTTATAATAAACAAAAAATTTATACAATGAACCATACTTGGAAAATTTACGATTTAAAAAGAACTATTGCTGACGGCGTAGTAACAAAAGTAACATATGCTTGTGAATCTGAACTATCAGGATCAAGCACTAGAAAAATAGGTGAACTTACAGTAGTAGGTTCTGCAGATGACGCAGATTTCGTAGCTTATGAAGATCTTACACAGGAAATAGTTTTAGGATGGGTAACATCCTCAGTAGATACGGCATCTATTGAAACCCTATGTTCCGCTTCTATTGCTACACAAATTATGGTATCAACTGCCATAACTGAAAGTAACGGTACCCCTTGGTAATAAAAATCAAATAAAACAAAATAATTTTAGCATTTCTAGAAATTACTAGGAGTGCTAATATTGTTTTAGTATATTAGTTTCACTAAAATAGTTATAAATGAATATTATATTTCAAATAGACGGAGGTCTAGGTAAAAATATCATGGGAACAGCCATGGTAAAAGTTTTAAGAAAACGCTATAAAAATGCCCACATCATAGTCGTCACAGCTTATCCTGATGTATTTTTAAATAATCCCCATATTAATGAATGCTTTAGAGTAGATCAAATGGGTGGAGCATATTTAAAATATGTTAAAGATCAAGACTGTAAAATTTTTATAGAAGACCCTTATCGTCATACTTCATTCTTAACAGAAAGAGAACATTTATTTAGAACCTGGTGTAAAATCTATGGTTTAAATTACAATAATGAACAACCAGAGTTGTATTTAACCCAACCTGAAATAGATTATTTCAAACCCTTCTATAATACAGAAAAACCTATTATGGTTATTCAGCCTAATGGAGGACCACAAGGTCAAGGTTTTCAGTATTCATGGACACGAGACATACCAGAACCTACAGTTAACGAGATAATTCAATATTATAAGGAAGATTACACTATAGTTCACATTAAAAGAGAAGACCAATACCAATACCCAGATACACTACATGCTTTGGATGGTTTTAGAAGTATAGCTATATTATTACAGTTATCTTCTAAACGCCTATTAATAGATTCATTTGGACAACATTTAGCTGCTTCTTTAGGTATAAAATCTACAGTTTGTTGGGTAACAACTAAACCAACAGTGTTCGGGTATAAATTACATGATAATATTCAAGCTAATCTCTTTACAAAAGAACCCCAAATTCAAAATTCTGTTTACCAACCTTTTAATTTAGCTCAAGATATTTCTTCTATCCCTTATAATGATTTAAAAGAAGTATTTGATGTAAATAAAATTATAGAATCGATAAATAAACAGTAATGGAAAAAATATTCTTTCAATCATCACTACCTAGAGCAGGTAGCACATTACTTCAAAATATATTAGGACAAAATCCTGATTTTTATGTAACACCTACTTCTGGGGTATTAGAACTGCTATTTTCGGCACGTCAAAACTACACCAATGATAATGCTTTTCAAGCACAGGATCCTGATTTAATGAAAAAAGGATGGCTTAATTTTTGTCGTCAAGGTATAGAAGGATTCTTTAACGGTATTACTGACAAGAAATATGTAGTTGATAAATCTAGAGGATGGGGTATACATTATAATTTTTTAAACTCATTCTATTCAGAGCCAAAAATAGTTTGTATGGTTAGAGATTTAAGATCTGTCTATGCTTCTATGGAAAAAAACTTTAGAAAGAATCAAGATAAAGATAGCGGGATTGTAAATTGGGCAGAAATGAAAGGCACTACAACTGCTAAAAGGGTTGACCATTGGGCACAAACACCTCCAATAGGTATAGCTGTTGAAAGATTAAAACAAATGATAGATGAAGGGATAGATAAAAATATTCTCTTTATTCGATTTGAAGATCTAACCTCTAACCCAGAAAATGAACTAAATAAAGTATACGATTTTTTTGGAGTAAAAAGATATCAACACGATTTTAATAATGTAGAACAGCTTACACAAGAAGACGATACAGTACATGGTATATTTGGCGATCATACAATTCGTAAAGAGGTAAAACCTATACCTGAACAACATAATGAATATTTAGATCAACAACTATCTCAAAACATAGTTAATACCTATCCTTGGTTTTATGAATATTTTAATTATAAGTTATGATATATTGGTTTACAGGCCAGCCATGTGCTGGCAAAACAACACTAGCTAAAAAACTTCACTACATTAAACCCAACGCTTTTATGATCGATGGGGACGATTTAAGAGAACTTACAACAAACAAAGATTATTCAATTAACGGTAGAGTCAACAACGTAAATACAGCTCAAAAAATAGCTCATTATTTACACAATCAAGGTAAAGATGTTATAGTATCTTTAGTATCACCTTATATTGACCAAAGAGAAGATTTTAAAAAACTTATTGGTCTAGAAAATATGGTAGAATTTTATGTACATACTTCTGAAGAAAGAGAAAGAGATCATTTTAAAGCTATTGCTTATACTTCCCCAATTTCAGATTATGTAGATATAGATACAACATATGATACACCTGAACAGAGTTTTGAAATAATTAAAAAATGGGTTTTATGAAAAAATATTTAGCACAGGCAGCATTCCAGTCATCATATAATAAAAATAAGTATTCAATGTACATTGGTAGATGGCAACCTTGGCATGAAGGTCATAGGTGGTTAATAGACCAAAGATTAGACGAAGGTAAAAATGTATGGATTGCAATTCGTAATATACCACCAGATGAAAAGAATCCTTGGACTGCAGAAGAAGTCTTAGCAAATCTACAAATTGAATTAAAAGGTTTAATAGAGGAAGGTAGAGTAGTTACAACAATTGTACCAGATATTGAATCAATAAATATAGGAAGAGGTGTTGGATATGATGTTATAGAACACTGCCCACCGGATGATATCAAAAATATTTCAGCTACTAAGATTCGTCAGCAAATGAAAGAAGATGGCAAGTTATAAAGAAACATTAATTAAAACTCTTATTTGGAGAACTATAGCTACAATTTTAACCATATTAACAGGTTGGGCAGTTACTGGAAATTATAAATTTGGTTTAGCAATAGGGGGTATAGAAGTAGTAATTAAACTAATAAGTTATTTTATATTTGAAAGACTTTGGGATAAAGTTTTGAAAAAATAGCCAATATTTATAATTAACTTTAAAACATACTTATGAGTTGGACCTATCAAACACATGAAATAGGAGATATTACTCAATTCCCAGAAAATACATTCGGCTTTGTCTATATGACAACACACAAACCTACGGGTAAGTCTTATATTGGGAAAAAAGTACTATTTCATAATAAAAAACAAAAACTAGGTAAAAAAGAACTAGCGGCCTTAACTGGTATAGTTGGTCGTCGCCCATCATACAAATTAGTAGTTAAAGAATCTGATTGGAAAACATATTATGGTTCCCAAACAGATATTAAAAAACTATTACTTGAAGGTAAAAAAGATGAATTTGAGCGTACTATTTTAAAAATGTGCCCTGATAAAAAATCAATGACGTATTTTGAAGTAAAATATCAAATGTTATATCAAGTACTAGAAAAACCAGATGAGTTTTTTAACGATAACATTCTAGGTAAATTTTTCACTAAAGACTTAAAAGATATAGAATTTGAAGATCTCGTGAAAGAGCGAAAATAATTTAATATATTGAGGTTATGAATTGGAGTGATACAAATTATTTAATATATCAAAAATTATCAAAAATATACAGCTTGCTCGAAGAAATATATCCTTGGGCATCTCCATATTTAATATCTATTTATAATCATATCCCCAAACACTTAGTTCATTATAATTCAGGATTTAATCAGATTTGGGTTCCAGTAATGATTTATTTATGTAATGTTGATAAATTTACCATTGAAAAACCTAAATTATTTGATTCAAGTATAATTTTTAAAGATAAAAAAATAAATTATATAATACCTAATTTAGATAAATTAAAAGAAAAAGATATAAAAAATTTTCCTCCAATACAAATATCTACTTGGCAGGGTAAAACTAAGTATATTCTAGATGGTATGCATAGAGCTTATATTGCTAAAACATTAAAAGAACCCATTATGTGTATAGAATTTAAATCACACAGTTATAACCACCACCCTAATAACAAAAAAATTATTAAATTAGCTAAAGATATAAAAAATATATCAAACTCTGTGTTTAAGCCAAAATAGTTCCATATATTACTATCTATGGTAAACCAGTTATTAGTTACATTAGTAAATTCGGTATTGGGTTCGGGCAAAGCTACTGCCCGGAATAACTATGCTTATAGTTGTCCATTATGTCACCACCATAAACCTAAATTAGAAGTTAATTTAACAGAAAATCGTGAGGGTAAAAATCCTTGGCATTGTTGGGCTTGTGATGCTCGAGGTACTACCATTTATAATTTATTTAAACAAGTTAAAGCATCATCAGATAAATTTGTAGAACTAGGTAGTTTAGTCAAGTCATCTAAATCAATTAAGGAAACACAAGTTGTATCCACTGTTGTATTACCAAATGAATATATTAGCCTAAATAACGTTGATATTAGCGATATCATGGCTAGACACGCGCTCGCGTACCTAAAAAATAGATTCGTGAGTAAATACGATATTATAAAGTATAATATAGGTTATTGTAAAGAAGGTTTATATAAAAATATGATTATTATACCAACATATGATGCCGATGGTAGGTTAAATTACTTTACTGCTCGTTCATTTGAAAAAGAACCATATGTTAAATATCGTAATCCATCAGCAAGTAGAGATATAATCCCAAATGAACATTTAATTAATTGGAATATTCCTATTGTTATATGTGAAGGTTTGTTTGATGCCATTGCTATAAAAAGAAACGTAATCCCCCTATTAGGGAAAAACATACAAAGCAGCTTAATGAAAAAAATAGTTACTTCTGTAGTAGATAAAATTTATATTGCATTAGATAGGGATGCAATTAAACAAGCTTTGAAATTCTGCGAGCGATTAATGGCAGAAGGCAAAGAAGTCTATCTTGTAGATTTACAAGATAAGGATCCGAGTGAAATGGGTTTCGAAAATTTCACTAAACTTATACAAAATACAGTTCCATTAACCTACTATGATTTAATGGAACAAAAACTAGCTTTATGATAAAAAAATCATACAAAAGATTATTAGAAATTTCAGATGATTATCAACAAGTTACAATGCCTGATTCAAGGTATTATAGACGAAATGGTAAATACTACCCTTCAGTAACCCATGTTTTAGGTTCCTACCCAAAGGGTAAATATTTTGAAGACTGGCTTAAAAAAGTAGGTTATAGTGCTGAATGGATTGTCAAGAAAGCAGCTGAAGAAGGAACAATTGTCCATGAAATGATTGAAGATTGGTTAAATGGTAAAGAAATTACATTTTTATATGAAAATGGTAACCCTAAAATGCCAACCCATGTATGGCAAATGTTCCTTAGATTTGTAGATTTTTGGGAAACTTATAACCCAACATTGATCGAGGCGGAAGTACATTTATTCTCAGATAAAATACAAGTAGCAGGTACCTGTGATTTAGTATGTGAGATTGAAATAGATGGTAAAATGGAACGCTGGATTATAGACTTTAAAACATCTAACCATTTACAAACAACTTATGATTTACAAAGTGCAGTATACGCTCAATGTTACGAAGAATGTTTTGGTAAAAAGATTGACCGCATAGGTGTATTATGGTTAAAATCTAAATCTAGAGGTGAGGATAAAACTGGCAAACGTTTAAAAGGTAAAAATTGGGAGGTATATGAGTCACCTCGAACACAAGAGGAAAATATAGAAATATTTACTCATGTTAAAGCACTATTTGACATTGAAAACCCTAAACCAAAACCATACACAAATACATTTAAAACTACTTCAAAGAGAACAATTTAGTATTTATAATAAAATGGAAACTAATCAAATTTTAAAATTAGCAAATGAAATTTACCCTAAAGTAAGAGATTACTATGGGGAGGGTAGAAAAAATTACCCCTCTATTGAAATTCATAGAAATATATTTGCTAGATTAAGTGGAGAACCTGATATGGAAGGTGATGATCCTGCTGAAGCTGAATTTGATAGAAAAGAAAACAAATTATTTTTATACTCAGACTATATAGATGGAATAGAAGATATAGCTAGAGGCATTATACATGAATATGTTCACTTTCTTCAATCTGAATCATGGATGCGACGTTATTATAAAATGGGGCATACTTACCAAACCCACCCTTATGAAATAAATGCAAAAAAAGAGGAAGAAAACTGGAAGAAATTCGTGTAAAAATTTGGCTACACGGGATATCCTTCGTATATTTACCATGTATTGATAATTAAGTCAATGCATTAAACAATTAAGGTTATGATGAGTCCAGAAAGTCTTTACATTGCAGAATTAGAGTATAATAGGTATGAAGAAATTATGAATACAAAAGAATACCTCACAAAAGAGGAGTATGAATTTGTATTTACTTATGACAAAACCATAAAAGAAGATATGTTTTATATTGGTGATTATAGTAAATTAGGTGATTATTTAAACCTAAGAGTTTATAGTGAACAAGAACATCATGAGTATACCCAGATGGTAGAAAGGGGATTTTAAAAGTAATACACGGGAAGTTTGGCTTCCCGGGCTATCTTTCGTATATTCATATGGTATTAATAATTAAAAATAAAGGTTATGTTTACAGCAAAGAAAAAAGGTAGAAAAGATTATATGGGGTTTGCATGGTTTGAAGTATTCAAAAACGGTAAGTCCACAGGTAATTCATATAATGCATTGGATGGAGAACATGCCATTGCAATGTACAATCAACTTAAAAAATAAAGGTTATGACTAAAACAGAACAAAGAAAAGCAACCACTAAAGCAGTAATGGAAATGTTAATTAATAAGTACAATGCTTATAACATTGAAGATGGTGATGGAGGTAGAATATCATTTTTTATTGATAGTAAATTAGATAATACATTCCAGTGTGAGTACCATAGATCAAACCAAGATATTGCTATTTATGAAAATGTAAAATTAGCAGGTAATGGATGGTCAGTAGATGATATTAATAAAGCAGCTGAAGCTGATCAGTATGAAACATTATTAAATAAAGAAGTTGAATGTATTGCTACACAGTATTTGGCTGTGTAGTATTTCTTTCGTATATTCACCACGTATTAATGATTAAAAATAAAGGTTATGTCAAACGTATTAAAAACAATCAAAAACTTAAAACCAGAAGAAAAAATTAATATTTTTTATAATGATAAAGAATATGAATTTTGTTGTTATTCCTATTCAGATGAAAAAAAACATTATTCAGTTCGTGATGCAAGTAGTTTTTTAGGTGCAGGTATGAATGTTGAAAAAATTACTAAAAAATATATTTCATTATATGATTATAATTTATTTAATGTTAGATCAACATATAAAATTCCAGTTAATGAAATTACCATTAAAACTAAAGACATCCCAGGTTTTGAAGGAACATTAGAAGCATTAAACGAACTTACAATTTTAAAATAAAGGTTATGAAAAAAATAGTATATTTACACGGTTTAGAAAGTGAATCAGGAGGAACAAAAGTGTCTTTCTTAGCAGAAAAAGGGATGGTTTATGCACCTAATATGGATTATGTGACATTAGATCTACAGGAATTTATCCTTACTTTAGGTATGCCTGATTTGATTATAGGCTCTAGTATAGGAGGTTACGTTGCTGATATTATTGGCTCCCAGTTAGGAGTTGATGTTTTATTATTTAATCCTGCTTTACACAATAGAACAATGATAAGAGAATTTAATGAAGATTATGGAAATGAAAAATATAAACGTACAATTGTTTTAGGTACTGAAGATAATATTATCAATCCCGAAATTACTAAAAACCTCAGACCAAAATGGGATAATGAAGCAACATTTGATGAAATAGAAGGTATGGGCCACAGAACACCACTTGATGTTTTCATCAATATGTATAATAAACATGCTTAATTATGATCAAACTTGTAGATCTATTAAATGAAATAGATATACCCAAGAATAAATGGGTTACTATACCTGCTTCCGAATTAAAGGATTACAGTGAAGAAATTTTTAAATTAATTGATAACGCTTATGCCCAAATAGGCGGTCACCCTAACTATAAATCAGCGGACAATGTAACTGGTAGGGAAGCAGATGCAGAATATGAAATAATTGATTTAGACGATGACCCTGAAATTGATGCTGTATCAGCTGCTAAACCTAAAGCAGCAGGTAAAAAGTTCACAGCAACGGGACATGATGGTTCTAGTGCGGCTAAATCCAAAGTAGTAAATCATAAAGTAGATCAGTTAAAGTCTGGAGGGTATTACGTTGAAGTATCAGGTAAAATTAAAGATATTTTCAAAGCTAAAGGTGTAGAAGCTATTAACGATGAAGAATTGGTACGTAAAGTACTTAAGGGAAAAGAAATTGAGTGGTTAGGTAATGGAGAATATAAAAGAGAAATTGGTGGTAAAGAATTTACCAAAGCATTAATGGGAAAACCAACAGTATGATAAGTTTAGTACAATTATTAAGAGAAGCACAAGGTAGTCCAAAAGCGATTATTTTAGCAGGAGCACCTGGAGCAGGTAAAGGATACATTTTACGTGGTTTAGACTTAGGAGGTCTAAAAGTAATGAATGTAGATGATATTTATGTTCCTTTATTAAAAAAAGCTAACGTTAGTTTAGATTTAAAAAACGCTACACCTGAAGAAAGAAGTGAGCAAGCCAAACAAATGGCAGCAGCTAATAAACAATTCAAAGGTGAAATGGAACAAATAATAGCTGGTAAAGAATCATTTATATTAGACGGTACAGCTGCCTCATATAATTCTACAGCTAAACTAAAAGCTGAGTTAGATGAAGCAGGATATGATACATTTATGCTATATGTGTATACTGATTTAGAACGTTCGTTAAGCCAAAACCAAGACAGATATGTAAAATCAGGAGGTGAAGATAGAAGTTTAGCACCTGCAATTGTAATGCGTACTTGGAAAAGTGTAACAGATAACTTACCTAAATATGAAGAATTATTTGGTAATAATTTTGTAGCAGTAGCTAACACATTAGATGATAGAATGCAAGATATAGATAAAATTATAAATAAATATCTTAAACCATTTACACCTTCAGGAACAAAACCAAAAACACCTGCTCAACAGAAAAAATCTGATGAGCGAAAAGCTCAAGATAAAGCAGAAATTCAAGCTATGTTAGATGACGATTTTATATATGATGTAATTGAATATACTATGTCTAAAGAAGAAGCACAAATGCGATTAAAACAATTTTTATCTAAATGAGTTTAACAAGTTATTTAATAGAAGGGTTACTACCTGAAGAGGAAAAAAAACAAACTACAGCCGTATATGCTGGTGGGTTTAAACCCCCTACTTCGGGTCATTTTGAAGTTATACAACAAGCACTTAAAAAAAATCCTGAGATAGATGAATTTATTATCTTTGTAGGTGCTAAAGAACGAAATGGTATTTCTCAAACTGAATCTATATTAATTTGGGAAATATATAATAATTATCTTCCCTTTAAAGTTAAAATAGAACCTACTTCTATCCCCCCTATTAAAGCAGTATATGATTTTGCTAAAAACCATCCTACAAGAGAGGTATTATGGGTTATAGGGGCAAGAGAAGGAAACGAAGAAGACTTTAAAGATATTACCTCTAGGACTAAATCTATTTCAAAATACCCAAATTTAGAACTCCGCACTATTGTAACATCAGGTGGAGTATCAGGTACAGCCGCTCGTAACGCAGCTAAAGTTTCACTTGATAAGTTTGCAAAATTTGTACCCGACCAACTATCAGACGAAGAAACAGAAGAAGTATATAATATAGTAGCAGATAAAATACAAGAAATCCAAACCCCAGCTAAAGAAAAAGATGTTGACCCTAAAGAACTTAAAATGGGGATCAAAGTTGAAATGGAACATACTGATGACCCATCAAAAGCAAAAATAATTGCTTTACAACATTTAGCTGAGGATCCAAAATATTATACTAAATTAAAATCTTTAAATTTACAAGAAAATGCTTCATATTCTCAAAATATAGATGTTTGGGATAAAATAGATCAATTAACAAAACACATGGTATCTAAAGGCATGAATATAGAGCCATTACCTACTGTTGAACTTATAAATGGAGATTCAGAAAATGCTAAAGACTTCTTTGGTAAAACCGCATATTACGACCCAAATAGACAACATATTGTATTATACACCGAAGGTAGACATCCCAAAGATATAGTACGTTCGTATGCACATGAAATGATTCATCACATACAGAACTTAGAAGACCGTTTAGGTGATGTAGCAGGTACAAATACAACAGAAGATGACCATTTAGATAAATTAGAGCAAGAAGCTAATTTAAGAGGTACAATGACATTTAGAAATTGGACTGATAGTTTAAATGAAGCAATTGTAGGTGAAAAAATAGAATGTGATAAATGTGATTGGAGTTGGAATATAGTAGATGGAGGTAATGATTTATTTATATGCCACAAATGTGGACACAATAATGAACCTATAAATGAAGGTAAGAAAAAAGATCCATTTGGTTTATTAGCATATGCTCAAGAATTAGGTCGTTTGAGAGAGGAAGAAAGCGAATATAAAGTCTATTTAGATATGGATGGTGTATTAGCTGATTTTGATCAACGTTTTAGAGACATATCTGGAATGGAACCACGTGAGTTTGAAAATAAATATGGTACAAAAGCATTTTGGAACCTTATAGACGAGGAAAATAAAATTAAATTTTGGGTTGGTATTCCCGTAATGTCAGGTGCTTCTGATTTAGTAGATGCTGTTAAAGATTATAATTATGAATTATTAACATCCCCATCAGCTAAAAAACAATCATATTTAGGTAAAATACTTTGGGTAAAAAATCATACAGGTGACGTGTTTCCCTCAAAACCTCGTATTAACTTTAAGAAAGCAAAGGAAAAACACCTTGTTAAACCACAGCTAACAAAAACAGATATTCTAATAGATGATAGAGAAGATACAATTGGAAGATGGAATGCAGCAGGTGGTACAGGTATAATATACAAAAATATAAGCCAAGTACTAAATGACTTGGGTAAATTAGGTTTATGAAAGACAACGTTCTAAAAAAAGATTTTCAAGAAAGAGACGTACAAAGATTACGTAATTTAATTCAAGGTAAACACGGAGAAAAAACACGTACTAGTGTTGGCTTTTCTAAAGCAGATGAATTTCACGCTGAAGGTGATATTTGGGAATCAGATGGTCGTACCTGGACTATTAAAGATGGTATCAAACAAAACATTACAAAACTAGATAAAGCTAAAAAGGCACACGTTATGCCTTTACTTTGTCCTAAGTGTAAAAAGGTAATGAAAAATCGTAACGACAAACCATTTTATAACTTACATAAAATATGTTTTAATTGTGTTATTGATTTTGAACACGAACTTAAAAAAACAGGTAAATGGGAAAAATACGAACGTAGTATTAAAAATGATGAATTAGATAACCGCGTTAAAGAATTTAAACTTTGGATACAAGAAAAACTAGAAGAATCTAATGATGGTTTTATATCTGAAGATGGTGCTATGGAAAAATGGGTAGGGAAAATAGATAAAGATAAAGTAGAACAATATGTTAAAGAAGTTGAAGAATATTTAACCTCACTTAAACAGTAACTTTATATATTTATAATATATTATATTATTACAATTATGAAAGATAACTTCGATGTACATGAGTGGAATAAAAACCGCTATTTAAATAGAATAGAAGAAAATAAATCCTATTTAGAAAAATTAGCTGCTAATTTATCCCAAAAATACCCAAATTTAGATTTTTATGTTTCTGACCATACTGATAGAATTGATGTAGTAGGATCTGAGCAAGATAAATTTAATTTTGGAGATAAATTCCATGGTAAAAAGTTTGGTGAATATGAAGTATTTGCTATAGATGATGATGATAGAGGAGAAGTTGTTCGTATCGTAAAATCTTCAAGCATAAGTAGAGGTAAATTAGAAGAAAGTTATATGTACAAAGGATACAAAGACAAACATTTTGATATTTGCCCCGCAGCCGAAGGTTTAAGAGATAGATTATTATCTGGAGAATTTAAAAATCAAGTAAGAGATAAAAACTTAGCTACCCCAACAGAAGTAGGTGAATGGCTTTACCAACACGATGTTTTATTTAAAACAGAAAAACAAATACTACGAGATAAAGAAGGTGACGAAAGTGATATAGAAAAAGCTAAAGTAGCTATAGGCAGGATTATAAACCTATCCCGTGATTTAGGTATTCCTGCTGCTGAAATTTCTTATTTAAAGGCACACCTTAAAAAAATTACAGATATAGTTGAATATAGTTCTTTAACAGAAAAAAACCAATGATCAAATTAACAGATCTTATACCTGAAGAAAAGAAAAAACGTGATCGCTGTCTAAAAATAGCAGATCGTAAGTTTGATAAACCTTCAGCTTATAAATCGGGTGCTGTAGTTAGATGTCGTAAAGGAGATATTTGGAAAGGCATTAAAGAAACATATAATGCTTTAAACGAAAAAGAAAAAGAATCATTACATAAATGGTTTGCCCGTAAAGGAGCCCCTGGAAAAACAGGTGGGTGGGTTGATTGCAATTCTCCGATCCGTAAAGACGGAAAGATCACAGGATATAAACCATGTGGCAGAAAAGAGGGAGAAAAAAGATCAAAATATCCATCTTGTAGACCAACACCAAGTAAATGTAAGGACCCAGGTAAAGGTAAATCTTGGGGTAAAATAAAATAAAACAAAATAAAATGGACACATTTGATTTAAGAGCATACCTAGCCGAAGGTAGAATATACGAAGAAGATTTTATTGCTGAAGAGGTAAGCAATTCTGATATTGTTAAAGCTTTAGCTAAGGTAGTAGACATGGAACCTAAAGATGTTGTAGCTAAAGTAAAAGCATCTGAAGATGAAGTAAATGAAATAGCAGTTACAACCGCTATCACTATTGCAGGTCTTCTCCCAGCCGCTATGGAATTAGTAGGGGGTGCTTTTAATAAAGCTAAAAATTCTTTTAAATTAAATGAAAAAGAAAGAACAGAATATTTAGCATTACAACAATTCTACAAGGAAGCTAAAGATAAAGAAGAAAAGAAAAGGCTTAAAAAAGAAATGGAACCCTATGAATCTAAAATAGGAAACTGGTTTAAAGATGCAGGACATACTTTACACAAAGCTTATACAGCTCCTATTAGAGGGTTGCTATGGATGGCTTCTAAACTTTCACCTAAAGATTCATCTTTAAGAGATAAAGAAAAAAGAGAGAAAATAGCTAATATTATTTATGCTGCTGCAATGATTGGAATAGCAGGATATGGAGTTGCTTCACATATAGGACATTTAAAAGGTGTATCCGATGTAGCTATTACTATTGCTGATACTATTAAAGGAGGCAAAAGTATAAAAGATGCTGCTTTAGGAGCTTTAGAATTACTTGGTTTAGTATAATGAAATATTTAAAAATATTTTGGTGCAGACTAAAAGTAGCTTTTTTTGAATTTACATCAATGCTATGAAAAAATTAATCATTTTATTGAGTTTAATTTTGCTATCCTCTTGTGGTAGCTATCAATTATCCACTATTGGGTATACTCCTATTAGAGAAACAAGAGTAATAACTCCTGTTTACACTACACCTTGGTATTATGGGTTAACAGATCCATCTTGGAGATGGCATTATTATCAACGATATAATACACCAAGAGTTATTATTGTAAAACAAAAACCCGTTGTAAGAGTTAGAGGTACAAGAGGTTCTATAGGACGTAATAATACCACTCGTTCAAACTCTACACAAAGACGTAACAGTAACAAAAGAAACTAATATTTATAAATAAAAATATACTATAATGAGCGATTTTAATTATCAAGAATATTTAAGAAACAATCCTTTACTTAAAGAAGAAGTGAAAGATCAATTAATCACCGAAGGTCTAAACGAAGACATATACGATGATATTGTAGCTGCAGATGATGACATCCCAGCTGATCAGAAAAAAGCTGCTGCTTCTGCTTATAGAAAAGTAGATAAAGGTGCTTCCGCTGAAAAAGCACTTAAAAATGTAAAAGAAGAAGAAGTAACTGAAGGTAATTTAGATGATCTTCAAAAACTAATGCAGAATCTATCCGATGCTCTTTCAGCTTTTAAGAAAAAAGCAGAAGAATTAAAACTAGATGCTGATTCTGGAGATGCAACCCAAGCAGTAAATTACTATATTGACGATGTATTTAAAGCAAATATGGAAAGAACAGGTGGACAAATAGATGAAAGTGCAGAAATAACTGAAGAAGCTTCATCTAAAATGAAAGTATCTGAACTTAAAGCTAAAATTAAAGAAGATATTATTTCATTACTTCAAGAAGAAGAAGATGTAGAAGTAGATGTTGAAGATGAAGTAGAAGTAGACGTTGAAGAACCTGCTTTAGATACCCCTTCAGAAGATGCTGGGCTTTCTCAAGACGAACAAGAAATTCAAGATAGTTTAAAACTAGCATATGATAATGCAGTTGCTATTGGCGATCAAAAATTAGCCGACCAAATTGGAAACTCAATTACTTTCTTTACTAGAACACACGTAGTAGAAAGATAAGATGTTAAACGAACGCAAACTCACCGAAAATGAGATAGAGCAAAGAAAAATCGCTCTCAAAGGTTTGTTGAAAAACAAACGTGCTCTAGTTAAAAAGTACGGTGCGGATGCGGAAAAAGTTATGTATGGCATTGCCACTAAACAAGCTAAGAAAAAAGTTGAAAATATGAACTTAGACAAACTTAAAGAAATGATCCAGGATGCTCTTCAAAATCCTGAAAAAGCTGACTTAAATAAAGACGGTAAATTATCTGACTACGAGAAAAAACGTGGAGCTGCTATTGAAAAGTCTATTAAAGAAGATAAATTTAGTGAAGCAGCTATGGCTGATGTATTTCAATCTATTAGAAATCTTGCCCATACTACAGGTATGTCAGAACAAGAAGCAGCTGAAAATGCAATAGATGAAATTAAATTTAAGTTTGGAGTTGATGCTATGTACGAATCATTAAATGAAGCACTCAACCCAGAAGTATCTCAAGCAGTAAATCGTTTTATTAAAGCAATGGCTAAACGATATAGCTACAGTGAACAAGATGCTGTATATGCTATTATGGCTGCTTTAAAACAAAGAAAATTTGATGGTTTAAACGAAAATATACCAACAGTCTTTGATGATGAAAGCATAGATGCATTATTTGACATTATCTCAAAATATATTAAAGATCCAGCAGATGTAGAAAAAGAATTAGACAGATTTGAAGCTGGAGGGTATGATGCTTTCTCACCAGAGTTAATGGCTAATCTAGATAGAGACCCAGAATTCGGAGCTTGGTATGATAAAGTACATAGTATCAAAGAAGATTTAGATGTAGGACATCAAGATGATGAACCACAAATGCTAAAATCAGATTTATATAGAATAGCTAAATACGCAGCTGAACTATATAAAATGATGGATAAATACGATCAAGGTGGAGAAGTAGATTTCCCACACTGGTGGCAAGGTAAAGTAATCAAGGCAAGAGATTATATGGTAGCTGCTAAACACTATTTAGATGGTGAAGAAAAAGTAGACCAAATCGATGCTATGTTAGATGTTAATGAAATAGATAATAGTGAATATGCTATGAAGCTTAGAGCACTTAAATCACAACCAGAACCATCTAGAGGTGGAATTGATTACGATGAAGCTTTAACTTTAAGAGGTATGAAAGCTGAAATAGAAGATCAAATTGCCCAATTATTCAGAGATATGGAGCAAGAAGCTGAACCAGAAGGTGGTGAGGTAGCTGATAGATATGGACGTGAATTAGAAAAGTTAGAAGACCGTTTATATAAAATCACCAAACAACTTCGTGATTATGATATGAATGAAGCCACTAGACAAGACCTAGGAATGGTGTCATCAATCTCTAAAAGTAGAGCAAAATCTCATTTAAAAAACCCATCTAATGATGGATCTAAAGTATATGGTTTAGACAATGATGGTAAGAGAGTTGAATTAAAAGACTTAAACGATGTAGATAAGTTTAAAAAGTTTGAAATAGATGCTGATTTAAATGAATCCTTAAACGAAAAATTATCACCAGAAGATCATTTACAAATTGTTAGAGCTATGCTTGTAAAAGCTGAAAAGGATGGAGATGATGACTTAAAAAGAAGAGCTTTAGCTGATATGGAAACCGTTAAGAAAGCATATAATTTAAAAGAAGAAATGGATGGTGGTCAATTATTTGATTACTTTGCTAATAAAGGATATGTAGTAAAAGATCGTAGACCAGATGGATACCCACCAAAAGAAGGAGTAGAAGGATATATAGTTAAAGATAGCGATGATAGTGGTAAAAGAAGAAGTAATCCCGGTCAAATGGTAATTTTCCAATATAATAAAGACACTGACCAATTTACTATTAGTCAATTAGGTGGTTACAGCATTGATCAAAAAGAAGCTTATAAAGCTGGAATGAGAGAAGAAGGTGGATCAAGTGTAGCTGGAATGGATTATTATATAACAGATGGAAATTATACCCCAGTAGATATTTCAGCTGAAGGTTTAAAAGATATAGTTGACCATGTAATGGGTGGTTTAAGCAGAGAAGCTAAAAGACAAAGAGATTTTTATGCTGCTAGAGGACGCACATCAGGTACTATAGATGAATTAAAAGCTAAAATTGCTTCTGCAGTTAAAGAAGTAGTAGATAGCAGAAAGAAAAAAGAATTCAAAGTAGGCGATAAAGTAACATACTTAGGACACCCAGGTGAAATTACTAAAGTTAATAAAGAAATGACTGGTGCTACTACCTATAATGTATCATATGATAAAGGTACAGGTAAAACTAAAGCTTCAAACATCTATAATAAAGGTGGTGAAATAAAAGCCGTATAACATGACAGCATCAGAACTAAAAGAAAAAATAAAAGTACTTGTAAAAAAAGTATATAAAGAAAAAGGCAAAGGAGAAGATGCTGCTATCGCATATGACGAGCTAGTTAAATTTCCTGAACTTAAAGCGGTTATTATAGATTTACTTACAGTTGATTTTGATAAATTCTTAGAATCAGTAGACTGGATCGCTCCACGTCCTTCAACTTTCCGTATAAATCTGTTGAATGGTGAAAACTTTGTTCTTATATTTGATCCTAGAAGTTGGATAGCCCAAATATCAGGTAAAAAATATTACCTACTTAATTTGGATGAAGAAGAAATGGCTGCTAAAGCTGTAGCTCGTTTATTATCTTATGGAGGTAAAACAGCAACAGGTGCAGGGGCAGATGTTGAAGGAGCAGAAGAAATAGAAACCGAAACAGAAACGGAAACTGAAGAAGCATAATGGATATATTCGATAAATTTTTTACAAAATTCTCTTATAAATTTGATAAAGGGTATCCTGACATGAATAATGATCAGGATGTTTTATTGTTGGAGTCGCTTATTAGTGAAGTTATAGATGAAAAATTTATGTTAAATGAGTCTATTAAATATGATGTTTTAAAAAATCTAGCAGGTAATAGTATAGATGATGAAACTCTTAAAAGAATACAAAATGGGGATGATTTTGGTATAAATGTTGAAGATGTTAGGTTTTCAAGTGGTGGAAGTGGTAGAAAATATGGAGGGCAAGATAGTTATAATCTTAATGATTTAAGAAAAATTATAAATAAATTTGATAAACCCCTTATTTTAACATACGCCGGTACTGTTCGTAAACTTAGAACTCCGTTTTCAATTAGGATATGTACCTTTTCTCCTCCTAAAAATGAAAAATCAATAGATTTTAAAAGACTAATAGCTATTAGTAAATTAATAGATGAAAACCCAGATAAAATAAATGTAGTCCCAAAAGTAGCCCCTGGATTAGGGTATGAAGCCCAACAAGTAGATAACTTAAACAAAAATTTAACAGATATATTATCACAACTAGGTAATGATAGTGTTAGATTATATGTACAGGGCAAAGACCAAGGAGTTGAAGTCTCTACTTCTGAAAAAATAAAAGGATCAGGTAAAGCTGATTTAGTTTTACTTAACAATGGAAAAGAAGTTTATTGGATATCATATAAAGAAGGAAAATACTACACTGGAAATGGAGTTGAAGATAAAGAACTTTCTAAAGATATTCCATTTCAACAATATGGTTCTTTAGTAACCTTATACTCAAAAAGCTACAATGAAGAAATGCAAGAATTTTCTAAATATTTAGGTAAAGAAATACCTGATTTTTTAGATTCTGTTATAGCAAACTCTGATCCTAAATATGTGTTCGAAGGTATAACCCCTAGTGAACTAGAATCTTCTTCAGAAATTCCAGAGGATATAATAGAATTTACTGATCAATTAAGATGGGAACAATTAAAAAAGTTTGCAGGTAATGATAAAGTAGATGTATGTTTTATCCCACCTAAAACTCAATTTAGAAGAAATTTTTTAAAAACAGGAGACAGACAATCGGCTATATTAGCAGGTAAATCTGTTTGGGGTTTAGATTATAATGGTACTGGGAAAGATTTTGGTAGAGAAAATAATAATATACTTTTACAAAATGATGGTGTTGTAAACATAACCCCTAGATATAAAGGTGACGAAATTATAGGAGTTGATATATCACCAACAAATACAGGTCACATTCTATTTAACCCAGAATTACCAGTAGATAACTCTGATCCCGATTATATATACACCCCAGCCTTAAATGTTAGACATACAAAAGCAGAATCTTTTGCATATGAATCTAATGGTAGAAAAAAAATGATATTAGCTGGTAGGGTATTAATAATCCCTTTAGGAAGATTAACTAATGTCCCTGAAGTTTAATATTTATAATAAAATAAAACAATATGTGTAACTGCGGATGTGGCGGATGTCAAACAAAAATACAAGGTCCTTTATTAACAGAAGGTAAAGTAAAGTCTTTATTATCTGAAGGTTTACAATACCATATAGATAAACAAATACCTTTATTTGAAACAGTATATCGTATTGGTTCAGATAAACATTTAGCTTTAATTAAAGAAGCTAGAAAAATGTATTCACGTAATGTAATCGATTTATGTGAAGAAGATGAAGCGTTAATTGGTACACATTTAGGTGAATTTGGAATATATGAAGGTGAAGCAGTACCTTTAGATTTACCTATGTTAAATGAATTTTCATTACCTAAATTTGATGTGGTAAAACCTATTATTGATAAATTTTTAGGTGGAGTAAAAAAAGCAGGAGAGAAATTATTAAAAACTGTTAAACGAGAAGGTAAACAAACTTTAGTATTAGTTAAAGAAATAGCTGAATATGTAATAAGTGGAGAAAAACCATCTCCTGCAGAACAGAAAAAAATCACAGAACAACTAAAAGATTTAGGTTTTTTAGCTTTTTTAGGAATAGCAGGTAATATTCCATTTTCCTTATTTTCATTAATTTATTGGATAATTGATGAGTCAGATATTGCTGATGAATTTTTAAAATTAAATGAGTCATTAAATGAAGATAATAAAATATCTGACGATAAGTTAATGAGGTTAATCCCAAAAATGCCTAAAGGCTATGTTGGTAAAAATACAGGAATTGGAGAATATACAATTTCAACACCAGATGGTAAAGATATAGTTTTAACACAGAGTAAAGATAAGAAAAATTGGTCCTATGAACCATCTAATGTTGCATTAAAAATGTTAAATGAATCTGAATTGGAAGAAGCAGAATTTAAAGGTAAAGAAGTAGCATTAAACAAACCAAAACGTGGTGGTTCAAAAGCATATTATGTTTATGTACGTGATCCTAAAACCAAAAAGATTAAAAAAGTATCATTTGGTTCAGGTGGTTTAAGAGCTAAAATTAAAAACAAAGAAGCTAGAAACGCTTTTGCAGCTAGACATAATTGTAAAAATAAAAAAGATAGAACAAAAGCAGGATATTGGTCTTGTAATCTACCAAGATATGCATCAGCTCTAGGTTTAGGTGCTAATATGAATACTTTTTGGTAGTATGAAAATAGATATATTTAATGAAATACATTGGCTAAATTTTAGGAAACTTCCTGAAATTCAACCTTTATCATTAAATGAACAAACTCGTAGATATAATCTTTACATAAATGAACTTACGTATGAACGCAATGTTTATTTACATTGGTTAGAAGGACATAAAAAAGGCCCTTTACCTCCTAAACTTCAAACAATAGGTGTACTATTGCAAGAAGATTTATTTGATTTAGAACAAGAAAATGGAAGTAAAATTTTAATAACATAACAATGCCAAATTTACCAATTTCCCAATTATCTGCCTCATCTGTTTTAGATGGAACTGAACTATTAGTAAACGTGCAAGGAGGAGTTACTAAAAAACAAACAGTTCAGAGTATATTAGATGCTGACCTACCCCTTACTTCTTCAGGTATTACAGTATCAGGAGATATTGTACCCACTACTCCTCAAGGAGCTACATTAGGAAGTATAGATAGACCATTTTCTGAATTATATCTACAATCGGGTTCTATTTCAATTGAATCAGATACACCTGGTGACCCATCTGCTATTATTTCAAATATAGATGGTAACTTAGAAATATCAGTAGGGGGTATGTCACTTATTGAATCCGGTTCATCTTTTACTTCACCAACTGGTTCTTTTGATCAGTTGTCAGCTGATTTACAAGAAAATTATGTATGGTTAGGAGATTCTAATAATAGAAATACCCCGGTATCATTAGATACACTCGCTGCATCTGGTTCTTTAATTAAAAAGTCCTATGGTTCATTCTACGATACAACATCTCAAACAGCTTCACTTGCTGATACTATATACGCAGTTACTCATAACTCTACCGACCTATCAAACGGAGTAAGTATAGTTAGTGGTTCTCGTATCACTATATCAGAAACAGGTACATATACGATTATTTCTACACACCAATATGTACACAGTACAGGAGGTGTAGTTACTATCACAGGATGGTTGAGGAAAAATGGTGTAGATGTAGACTATTCAGGTACTGATTTAAGATTAAAAGGTAACGGGGATAAAGATTTATATGCAATCAACTATTTTGTTGAAGCAGAAGTAGGAGATTACTATGAATTGATGTGGTCTGCTAATGGTACAGATACTTTTATTGTAGCAACCCCTACAAGAACAGGGCCTGTAAGACCTGCTGTACCATCAGTAATTACAACTGTAAACAAGGTAGGATAATGAACCCATACAAAAATAAAGGTAATATAAGAACGTTTTCGAAAGATGTAAATAAACTAGAACTAGTTTGGCATCAAGACGCTGAAGATAGAGATATCGAGATATTAGAAGGTAAAGGATGGGAATTACAAATGGATAATGAATTACCCTTTGAATTAGTAAAGGGAGATCGTATATTTATAACAGAAGGTAGAATACACCGAATATTAAAAGGTAAAACTGATTTAAAAATAAAAATAAATGGATAATTTCGATTTAAAAAAATATTTAGCTGAAGGTAAGCTATTTGAAGAAAATCAATCTCCTAAATTTAAAATAGGTGATTTTGTTCAACCTAAAGACCGAGATAAATATATTGGTCAAATTGAAGATGTTTACATTAATAAACCTGAAAATTTAGAAATAAAAGATGGTGAATACCTTTATTCAGTTGCAAAATTAAATCATAGAGGAAGAAATGCAATGTCATTTGATTTTAAAGAATCAGATTTAGAATCAATATCTGACCCAACTGATTATATAAGGAGTTTAACACCATATAAAAGAAGAAACTAAAATAAATAAAATAAAAATAAATGGATAATTTCGATTTAAGAAAATATTTAGCTGAAGGTCGCTTATTAAAAGAAAATATAGATATGGCTACAATACTCAGCCATGATGATTATAAAGAACTTTATATAGGAAATAGAGCTGAACATGATGCTTCACATGAGGAAGAACAATTTAGTGATGAATATATAATTGACCTTAAACCAGGAATGTACCAAATGATATATTGGGATGATGAAGGCCCAGATTCTATGGCTTTTGATAATAAATTAGAATATGTAAAAGAGGCTATTGCAGGTTTTTGGGGAGAAGATGGATTTATTGAATATTTTGGAATTGAAGATGAAGTAAATGCCGCTGGGGATAATTGGGAAAGTGTTTTTGATAAGCATGTAGAAGATAATTTAGATATGTATTATGAAGAACTAAATAAACTTATTAATAATTCAGAAGCTGATGGTGATTCAGTTAGTGGAGTTGTTCTTTTACAAAATGGTAAAGTAGTAGCAGGTAAAGCAATTGACATAAGCACAAGATTTGATTAAAATATAAAATAAATGGATAACTTCGATTTAAGAAAATATTTAGCTGAAGGTAGACTAGAAAAAGAAATGGGTGATAATAGACCTCCTGAGAGGTTAAAATTAGATCCTGACTATGATAAAGGTGGTAAATACTATAGTGAAGAAGGTGCTGAAGCTTTTAGAATTCAACCTTTTAAATTAAATGATATTGAATATACTAAAGACCAGGCAGTTAGACAAGGTAAGTATATTGTAGGATTAAAAGGTGAAGAACTTAAAAAATTTATTTCTGATTACATGGCAGCATGGAAAGAAGATGTAGGAGATACACCTGAAGGAAAAACTTTTAAATAAAAATAAAATGGATAACTTTGATTTAAGAAAATATTTAGCTGAAGGTCGCTTATTAAAAGAAGAATTAACTTTTTCTTTTGACGAATATAGCTATGAAATCGATGATGATGCTTATCAAGCAGAAGTAGAAGCAGGTATTAAAGCTCAACTACCAAATATTTCAGATGAAGTTTTACAAGCTATTATAGATAGTTCTGTAGAATACTACTATGATCAAAGAGAAGAAGATGTACCCTCTAGCGATATCGTAGATATGGCAGTTGATTATTACAACGATGAAATGACTGGAGACAGTAAACCATCTGCTACAAGACAAAAATATGATTTATCTGGTGTTGATTTAAGTGGGTTAGATAAAGGTCAAAGAGAAGCTTTTGATAAATTTGTAGATGTTTACCTTAAACCATATGGTGATACTGATACACAAGAAGACTTAGAAATCTTTGTTAAACAATTTGAAAAAGTAGAAAATGCATACGATTTAGATTCTATAATCCCAAATTCATTCCAGTATGACAGTGATGAAAGAGAAGCTATGCAATTTCAATTGAGAAGAGCTTATTTAGATGATGATCAACCTATGAATTAATTTATTATGAAAAAAGATTTAAATTTCGATTAGTTGAAAAAAAACATAAAGACTGATTCATAGCCAGTCGATTTAATTAAAAAATATTATGGAGCTGTGGCCCATCCTTTGGATGGGTCATTTTTTGTTTGTATATTAACGTGTTAAAAATAAAAGTATAGATGAGTAAAAACGTAGTAATGATTGGAGCAGGTGTAGCAAATGTAAATGCTGCTACTAAGCTAGTTGACAATGGGTTTAAAGGTAAAATCACTATTATTGATATGGGTAAAGACCCATATTTAAGACCATATGAAGAGGTAATGACAGGCTTTTTAGGAGCAGGAGGTTGGTCTGATGGTAAATTAACTTACCATACTTCAATTGGTGGTCAATTATCTAAATATTGTGGTGAAGAAAAAGCAATGGAATTATTTGATCAGGTGATAGATAATTTTAAACGTTTCCACCCTAAACCAGAGGAAGTACAATGTTCAAACCCAGTTGCAGAACCAGATTTTATTAAACCTTATTTTGGACTACGTTTATTCCCTGTATGGCACGTTGGTACAGATTATTTACATGAAATAGGTAAAAATTGGTATGACTTTTTAGTTGATAATGGTGTAGAATTTCATTGGGAAACTAAAGTAACTGATATTAAGTTTGATACTCAAATTGTAATAACGGATGCTAGTGAAGTAGATAACTTCACCCTAGAATATGATACACTTATCTTTGGGGTAGGTAAATCAGGTATTGATTTTGGTAAACAATTAGCTGAAAAATATGATCTACCTACCGAACCAAAACCAGTACAAATAGGTGTTCGATTTGAAGCACCACAAAAACACTTTCAAAAACTAATTGACATTTCATATGACTTTAAGTTATATAGAAAATATGAAGATAAAGGCGTATCCCTACGTTCATTTTGCACTAACAACAATGCAGCATATGTAGCAGTAGAAGAAACGTATGGAGATCATTCGTACAATGGACATGCTAAAAAAGATGAATCATTTAGAAATGATATGACTAATTTTGGTATCTTAATGGAAGTTCAAGGTATTGATAAACCATTTGAATGGTCTAGAGACGTAGTTAAAAACTTACAAATAGATGGTACAGGATTATATTATAGCCCAACTCGTAAACCATCTACAACATCTGAAGGGGTAAATGTATCCGCTATTCAAGTAGATACATTACACAAAATAGCAAAATCAATGCAACCATACTTTATGTATGTATATGATTTTATTGAGGACATGAAAAAAGTGTTCCCAACATTAAAAGACGATTGGGGTATTTATGTACCTGAAGTAAAATATCTATCACCTGAGCCACTTGTCGATTATACCAATTTAGCACTCACCAAGTATCCTAACGTACATTTTGTAGGCGATGCTTTATCAGCTAGAGGTATAACGGTAAGTGGTGCACAAGGGACATATGTTGCTGAATCACTTTTGGAAAATTAAAATAAATTTCGTATATTTAAGTATATAAAAAATAATATTATGAGCATAGAAACAGGACAAAAATACCCAAAATCAAGAAAATTAATTAAACCTGAAGATGGGACTATTGCCTATACTTGGGATGGTAAATTACATAACTGGGAGGGCCCAGCTTTATTACCTGAAGGTAAAACAAAAAATGCAGAATATTATCTTTATGGTATCCAAAAAACAGAAGAAGATTGGAAAGAGATGAGACGTCAAAGAGAAGGCATTCCCTTTTATAAAAACCAATCAATGAAATCACAATTGTCAGATTATAGAAATTAAGATATGAAAATAGGTTTATGTGGTACAATGAGTGTAGGTAAAACTACGTTAGTAAATGCTCTAAAAGAAACTCCTCAATTTAAAGATTATATGTTTAGAACAGAACGTTCTAAATTTTTAATGGAACAAGGTATCCCACTCAATACAGATTCTACATTAAAGGGTCAAACAGTATTTTTAGCAGAACGCTGTGCTGAATTAATTCAGGAGAATATCATTACAGATAGAACTGTAATTGATGTTATGGCTTTTACTTTAAATGCTAAATCAATAAATCATCAAGACAAAGAAGTATTTGAAACTTATGCCAGTGAATTTGTTAGGGATTATGATTATATATTTTATATATCTCCCTACGGAATAGATATTGAAGATAATGGTGTAAGAGAAACAGATGAACATTATAGAGATTTAATTGATTTTACTATTACTACACTTATTAAAAGACATGGTCATAAAGCGGGTAAAATAGAAAAAATATCTGGATCTACAGAGGAGCGAATTCAACAAATATTGAATATTACTAACCTTTAACATATTTATAATAAAATCTAATTATATTATACAATGAAAAAATCTGAATTGACCGCCTTTATTAAGGAAGAAATTAAATCATCACTAACAAGTGAAGATACTCAACAAGATATTAAGGATACAGAAGAGCTAACCAAAGCAGTAGCTGATTTAGCCAAGGCAAAAGAAGAAGCAGGGCTATCAGAAGAAAATATAGGTTTAGCTGATATTGAAGAAATGGGATATGAAGCTGGAGAAAGAGCATTTGAAGAAATTAAAGGTAGATTCCTAAATCAACCAGACCATCAAGCATATAGAAAAGGATTTTTTCAAGGATATATAGATCAGGCAGGTGTTTATGGTTTAAATGAAGCCGAAGATAAAGAACCCTCTAAAGCAGATTTAAAGGCAACTAAAGGTTTAGCCAAAGCAAAAGAAGAACTTGCTCAATTAACTAAACAAATGAAATCTTTAGCTCGTGATTATAAAGAAGCTGAAGGTGCTGAAAAAGAAAAAATTGTAGCTGATCTTAAGAAAAAAACAAAACTTAAGAAAGAATTAGAAGCTATCATAGATAAATAAAATAATGTGGTTAAAAAAAAATCTTAACCTTTTAGTTATAATAGGAGCTTGTATTATAGTTTTTACATTTTTTAATAAAAAAGAAGACTATGTAGACAGTTATAATGCTAAAATAGAGGCATTAGAGCAGAAAGTCGATTCGTTACACAATGAAAATGACGAGTTAACTTTTAAAATTGATACATTAAATATACAAATAAATAAATTAGATCAGGAACTCGATCTTAAAGACAACAGAATAAATAATCTACGATATGAAATTAGTACTAAAGTTGATGCTGTTGATAACTTTAATGACGACGAGCTTGAAAGGTTTTTCACAGAGCGCTACAGACAGTACCTCGATTCAATTAAAAAAACCGATAGCACGTCTAGTAATTAAAGATCTTATCAAAGGAGACGGAGCTAAAGGTGAATTAGCTTTAACATTAGGTAAAATTGAAATCTTAGAACAGAAAATAATTCTAAAAGATAGTGTTATTTTTAATTTAAATTCTAAAATATCAAATTTTAATTCTATTTTATCTACTAAAACGGACCAATTAGCTTTATCCCAAGAATTATCTAAAAAACTCCAAACCGATTTAAAAAAGCAAAAATTTAAAAATAAATTAACTGCTGGAGCAGGGGTTGTAGCTGTAATTACAGCAATCCTTTTAGTAAAATAATATATGTCTGATTTAAAAAAAGTAATACGCCAAGAATATTTAAAATGTGCCCAAGATCCGGTACATTTTATGCGTAAATACTGTTATATACAGCACCCACAACGTGGTCGCATACAATTTAATCTATACCCCTTTCAAGAAAAAGTACTCAAGTTATTTAGAGATAATGACTATTCTGCCGTATTAAAATCTAGACAACTAGGTATATCCACACTAGCAGCAGGTTACTCTTTATGGTTAATGATATTTCATAAAGATCGAAATGTATTAGCATTAGCAACAACTCAAGCAACTGCTCGTAACTTAGTAACAAAAGTTCAATTCATGTGGGAAAATTTACCTTCATGGCTTAAGGTAGATTCAGCAGAAAACAATAAATTATCCCTTAGATTAGTAAATGGTTCAAAAATACAAGCAAAATCATCAAATGCAGATGCTGCACGTTCAGAAGCCGTTTCTTTACTAATAATTGATGAGGCAGCCTTTATAGATAATATTGCTGAGACATGGGCCTCTGCACAACAAACCCTAGCAACAGGGGGTGGTGCAATTGTACTATCAACACCTTATGGTACTGGTAACTGGTTCCATCAAACATGGGTTAAAGCAGAACAAGGTGAAAATGACTTTTTACCTATTAAATTACCTTGGTATGTACACCCAGAAAGAGACCAAGCATGGAGAGATGCCCAAGATGCATTATTGGGGGATCCTAGACTTGCAGCTCAAGAATGTGATTGTGATTTTAGCACTTCAGGTGATATTGTGTTCTATAATGAATACCTAGAATATTATGAAAAATCATATATTAAAGAACCTTTAGAAAAAAGAGGAGCAGATCAAAATTTATGGGTATGGGAATCTCCGGATTATACTAGGGATTATATTGTAGTAGCAGATGTTGCTAGAGGAGATGGAAAGGATTTTTCAACTTGTCATGTAATTGATGTAGCAAATAATGTACAAGTAGCAGAATATAAAGGGCAACTAGGTACAAAAGAATTTGGTCATTTACTAGTAGGTTTAGCTACTGAGTATAATGAGGCTATGTTAGTAATTGAAAATGCAAATATTGGTTGGGCAACTATACAAGTTGCTATAGATAGAGCATATTCTAACCTTTACTATTCACAACGGAGTGACTCCCCAAATGCTGATTCGTATTTTGACAAATATCAAGACCACTCCAAAATGGTAGCTGGTTTTACAATGTCCTCTAGAACACGCCCTATGGTAATAGGTAAATTTCAAGAGTACATTTCAGATAAAGGAGTAACAATACAATCAAGAAGATTGATAGAAGAGATGAAAGTGTTTATATGGAAAAATGGCAAAGCAGAAGCACAAACTGGATATAATGACGATTTAGTTATGGCTTTTGGTATTGCAATGTATATTAGAGATACGGCACTTATTCAAAGACAACGTGGTTTAGATGCAACCAGAAATGCATTAAATAATATAACAGTAAACAGAACTCAATATCAAGGTGGATATTTTTCAAGTGGTACCGATAATCCATATCATATTGACACTCAAAATGGTGAAAAGGAAGACATTAGTTGGCTTCTTGGATAATATTTATAATAATAATTATATACAATGGCAGATAAAGGCTTATTTAATAGATTAAGAAGATTATTCTCAACAGACGTAATAATCAGAAATGTTGGGGGAGATCAAATTAATGTAATTGATAGTAGTGCAATCCAACAAAATGGAGAAATCCAAACAAATTCCCTTATTGATAGGTATAATAGGCTATATTCTACCAATCCTTCCTCTTTATATGGGGCTCAATTTAATTTCAATTATCAATATCTTAGACCACAATTATATTCAGAATATGATGTAATGGATCAAGATGCAATTATTGCCTCTGCTTTAGATATTATAGCTGATGAGTGTACATTGAAAAATGATATGGGTGAGATATTATCTATCCGTTCTTCAAATGAAAATATTCAAAAGATTCTTTATAATTTATTTTATGATGTATTAAATATTGAATTCAATTTGTGGGCATGGGTTAGACAAATGTCTAAATTTGGTGATTTTTTCTTAAAATTAGAAGTTGCTGAAAAATACGGGGTTTATAACGTTATACCATATACAGCATACCACATTTCAAGAGAAGAAGGATTCAATCCCAAAAATATATCAGATGTAAGATTTAGATATGATCCTAATGGTTTAGTAAACCCAAGTTCAGGAATGTATTCAACTCCAAATAACAATTCTCAAAATGAAAATGGTATTTTCTTTGACAATTATGAAATGGCTCATTTTAGATTAATTGGTGATACTAATTATCTTCCTTATGGTCGTTCATATATTGAACCTGCTAGAAAATTATTTAAACAATATACGTTGATGGAAGATGCTATGTTAATTCATAGAATTTCACGTGCTCCTGAAAAACGTATTTTTTATATGAATGTTGGGTCTATTCCCCCTAATGAAATAGATGCATTTATGCAAAAAACTATTTCAAATATGAAACGTACTCCTCATATAGACCAAAAAACAGGTGAGTATAATTTGAAATATAATATGCAAAACATGATGGAGGATTTTTATATCCCTGTTCGTGGAAATGATACAACAACAAAAATAGATACTACAAAAGGTTTAGATTATGATGGTATTCAAGATGTTGAATATTTAAGAGATAAATTATTTGCAGCACTTAAAATCCCAAAAGCATTTTTAGGGTATGATGAAAATGTAGAGGGGAAAGCTACATTAGCTGCAGAAGATATTCGCTTTGCCCGTACTATTGAACGCCTACAACGTATTATGGTATCAGAGCTTAATAAAATTGCACTTGTTCATTTATATGCTCAAGGATATAGAGATGAGGTATTAACTAACTTTGAGTTATCAATGCAAACACCATCAATCATCTTTGAACAAGAAAAAATTGAGTTAATGAAATCTAAAACTGAATTAGCTACATCACTCAAAAATGAAGGTCTATTACCTACAGATTGGATTTATGATAATATATTCCATTTATCAGAAGACCAGTTTGATGAATATAGAGATTTAATGCGTGAAGATGCTAAACGTAAATTTAGATTAGCACAAATCGAAGCTGAAGGTAATGACCCAGTTGAAACTGGTAAATCATATGGTACTCCGCATGATTTAGCTTCATTGTATGGTAAAGGAAGAATGTATTCTGATCCTGGAAATGTACCTGATGGGTATAATGAAGATTCTGATTTAGGTCGCCCTAAAGATAGTATTTCAAATCGTGGAAAACAAGTTAGTAATTTTGGTAAAGATCCATTAGGTACTAAACGTATGAAAGATACTGATAAAAACGATTCATCAAATAGTAGAACAGACACAAATAAATCGGGTTTAGCTTTAGAGAATACTCAAGTATCTTACTTAAAAAATAAAGATATATTCAAGAAGATGAATGAAAAAATACTAATCTTTGAACAAGATAAAGATGATTCATCTTTATTAGATGAAAAACAATTAAAGGAGTAATTCTTTTTTAATATTTATAAATAAATATATTTTTTGATGAAAATTAAACACTCAAAGTATAAAAACACAGGCATACTGTTTGAACTATTGGTACGTCAAATCACTGCAGATACATTAAAAGGTGGAGACTCTCCAGCTATTGATATACTTAAAGAATATTTTGTAAAAACTTCTTTAGGCCGCGAGTATAAGTTGTATGAATCAGTATTAAAATCTAAAGTTTTAAATGAAGGAAGAGCAAATATGGTAATTTCTACTATATTAGAATCTTCTTCTAAATTCAACCGTACTGCTTTAAGAAAACAAAAATATAATTTAATTAATGAAATCAAAAAACATTATAATTTAGATGTTTTCTTTGGTGCTAAAATTAAAAATTATAAAGAATTAGCTTCGTTGTATACTCTAATTGAAGGGTATAATTCTAAAGAATCTAGTGATTCTAACCAAATAATTGATAATAAAATAACTTTATTGGAACATTTAACTAAACAAGAAGTTAATGGAAAAGAAGTTGAAGAAGATGTTTTAAAAGAATTCCAAACATATGATAAAGATTTAAGAATTCTTACATATAAAGTACTCTTAGAAAAGTTTAATTCTAAATACGAAAACTTATCTACTGAACAAAAACAAGTACTTAAAGAATTCATCAATTCAGTAGACTCTGCTCCTGGTTTAAGAGATTTTTATAACAATAAGATAAACGAATTAAAAACTACTTTAAATAAGGAAGCTAAAACTATTAAAGATAAAGCTACACAAATTAAAATTACTGAAGTAGCTAAGTATTTAGTTGAATTAGATAAAACAGCTAAAGTTAATAATGATAACTTAGTTGACCTGTTACAATATTTTGAATTAGTAAAAGAAATTAAATCATCAAATGGCGTACAAATATAAACTAAAAGAAGAACCTTTTAATGTAGGAGACGTTGAAACTAAAAGGGGTGTAAAAACCACTGTAAGAGATGTTGACCCTGAAACAGGATCAGTATCTTGGAAGGTAGAATATGTTCCTGCTTTTGATACTACATTTAAAGAATTCCAAGAACTAAGACAGTCTTTAAAAAAATTAGCTCAAAAAGCAGATGATCAAACAATTGATGACTTATCAAATAGTGTAAATAAACTATTCAATCAATATAGAACCCATATCAGAAAAAACTATCCAGATGAATATAAAAAGGTAGTAAATGAAGAGGAAATAGATGAAATGTCTACCTCAGGAGATGTAGCTGCATATAATACTCCATTCGCCTTTAAAAAATCAGGTAAAGATGGAGTAAAAGATAATGTATATGTTAAAAAGTTTGGATATAAATTAGTACCTAAAGATAAAAATGGAAATTATGTCCAAAAAGGTAGTGGTTTAGAAGTAAAAAACTTTTAATATGTATAATTATAAGTTAATAGAACAAGAAGATAAAGTAAAAAAATTCCATGAAGAAAGAATCATGGCATTTGATGCTTTAGAAGCTCGTTTAGAAAACATAAAAAAATTATTACGTCAAGGTAAAATTGAAACAATAAAATACTACAGAGAAAACCCTAAAAGTTATGCTGTAGATAAACCAACAGATTTAATTGGCGATTATATAAACGATATTGAAACATTATTAAAATCAGAAGAATGAAAAAAGCAGATCAATTATTTAAGGGATTAATTAATGAAAATTATATTGACCTTAAACCTATTAATAAAATAGAAGCTACACCAAAAACAAATTATGAGAAAGCTTTTTCTAATTACTTAGCTGAAGAAGCTAAAGTAGAAGAAAAAAAAGTAACTAAAGAAGTAGAAGAAGTAGCTGAGCATAATTTTGATTATAAAAATGTTAAAAACTTAGATAATCAAATTGGTCAAGAAGTACTTAATGGTATTTATTTCGAAGCAAAACAAAACCCAGACAAAACTTTAGAGGAAATTAGAGAAATTGTATCTAAAAACTTAGCTAAAGATGGTCAATATTACATTAATAATGCCATGTTTGGAATTGATGGTTTAAAAGCAGAAACAATGAAAAACGAAGAAGTTTCTGGTAAACATGCTGCTAGTGGATATTCTGATAAAGTTAAAGAAGTAGTAAAAGAATCTTTAATGAGTACTACAAACAAAGTAGTAAAAGAAGAGGAAGAAGAAAAAAAATCTCCAAAACCAAAAGCTAAAAAAGCTAAAAAAGAATCAATTGATACGGATTTAGCTGAAATCGATAAACAAGCTCAAATAGTAGCTTTAGAAGCTAAATTAGATAAAATGGATGAAGTTATTGAAGGTAAAATGAGCCGCATCAATATGGTATCCGAAGATGAAAATTTATCTGAATTAGTAGATAGTAAAAAAATGAAAGCCATGCAAAAAGAAGTTAAAATCTTAGAAAAAAGAAAAGCTAAGATGGAAAAAATGTATGAAAAAATGTGTGGTAAACAATATCAAAAAGAAGAAATCGTTGATGAAGTGGAAACTATTAACGAAAGAGGTGAGTATAAAAATAACCAAGATAAAGTTTCAACCGATAAAGTAATTAAATATATTTCTTCTCAAGAAAGTGAACTTAAAAAGAACCCAAAACTGTGGGGTGCAGTCCAATTTTTTATGGGACAATTAGATAATCCCGAAACTAGTATGTATGCTGGGTATAATGGAGATAAGTCTAAATTAGATGCTATGGTTGCTAAATTAGAAGATGAAAATATGTTTGCATCGGTAATTAATAAAGCTTTTGACGCTGCTGCAAAATAAATAAAAATATGAGCAAAAAGCTATTAATAGAAACTAATACCTTTAAGGTTAACCCTCTTCAATTAACAGAAAATGTTAACAAGGAGACGGGTAACTTAATGGTTGAAGGAATTTTAGCTACTGCTGAAGTTAAAAACGGAAATGGTAGGTATTATTCTAAAGATCTCTGGAATAGAGAAATGGATAAGTATGGTGAACTTATCAAAGAAAGACGCTCAATGGGCGAACTAGACCACCCTGAATCATCAGTTATAAACTTACAAAACGTATCCCATTTAATTTCAGATTATTGGTGGGATGGAGATAATGTAATGGGTAAAATAGAAATTTTACCTACCCCTTCAGGAAATATACTTAAAGAACTAATTAAAGCTGGTGTGACCGTAGGTGTCTCATCTCGTGGTATGGGGTCTTTAGAGCAAAATGGTAACGTAATGGAAGTACAAGATGACTTTGAATTATTATGTTGGGATTTTGTTTCAACACCTTCTAACCCAGGTTCATTCATGCATACTTTAAATGAAGGAAAACAAACATTTACTTACGATTATACAAATATAAACAATATTGTACGAGAAATTCTTTGTTCTAAAGGTTCTTGTCCAATAACTTAACCCCTCTAAATTCAACCGATTTAGACCTAAGCCTTCTTTTTGAAGGCTTTTATATTTTTTAAAAATACTCATATACGTATAACCGTAATATGCCATCCCTTATATGTCATCGATAAACAAATTATTCCCTATTACGGTTCCTAATAACCGTATTTCACAAATTTAAATTTTGCGATTATGTCAAACAACAGAGATTTGCTCAAAGAAGCAATTGCTGATGCTAAAGCGGTAAAAGAAACTGCCATAGCAAACGCTAAAGCTGCTTTAGAAGAAGCATTTACTCCTCATTTGAAATCTATGTTAGCCGCTAAATTGGAAGAAATGGATAAAGACGAAGACATCGACGAAGGATACGATAAGTATGAAGAAGATGACGTTAAAGAAGAAATTTCAACTGAATTAGATGAAGCTAAGAAAGAAGACAAAGAAGAAGTAAAGGAAGCTGAAGAAGTAGAAGAAGCTAAAAAAGAAGAGATTGATGAAGAAGAAATCAATCTTGACGAATTACTTGCAGAACTCGAAGAAGGTGAAGATAAGGACGAAGTTAAAGAATCTGAAGAAATTGAAAAATCTGAAGAAGTAACTGAAGAAGAAGAAGTTGAAGCTGAAGAAAGCGAAGACGAAGAAGCTGAAGGTGAAATGGAAGAAGAAGAAGTGGATTTAGAAGACATGACTGAAGACGATCTTAAATCTTTTATCGAAGATGTAATTAAAGACATGGTAGAAGCTGGTGAATTAGAAGGTGGAGAAGAAATGGAATCTGAAGAAGAAGGCGAAGAAGCTGAAATGGAAGATGAAATGGACATCGAAATCGAAGATGAAGCAGAACCTATGATGGAAGAAGAGAAAGAAGAAGTAGATGAAGCTAAAAAAGAAGACAAAGAAAAAGTAGATGAAAGTGAAGAACTTACAACTGCCTTATCTGAAGTTGAGGAACTTAAAAAGGAACTTAACGAAGTTAACTTATTAAATGCTAAATTGCTTTATACTAATAAAATCTTCAAATCAAAGAATTTGTCGGAAGACAAAAAAGTTAAAGTGTTGAAAGCTTTTGATAAAGCTGAAACAGTAAAAGAAGCTAAAGTTATTTTTGAAACATTAAACGAAGGAATTTCATCTAGAATGTCAAAACCCTCAATTAATGAAGTAAAAGGTAGTGCTTCAAAAGCTACGGGAATGGCTCCCAAAGCTAAACAGCCAATTGTTGAAAACGCTGCATTTGCGCGTATGCAAAAATTAGCTGGAATTATTAAAGAAAATTAAAATAACCCTTATTAAAACTTAAATCATGAGTTTACAAACTTTATTAGAAAGCGCAAACCCATATCACTCAGTACAGGGTGATGCCGCACGCTTAGCGTCAAAATGGGAAAAAACAGGTTTGTTAGAAGGTATGAGCGGAACTTCCAAAAATAACATGGGAATGATCCTTGAAAACCAAGCTAAACAACTTGTAGTAGAAAGTTCACAAACTGGCGGTGGTATCGGAAACGGTGCTAACTTTACTGCTGGTGTAGGTGAGCAATGGGCAGGTGTTGCTCTTCCGTTAGTACGTAAAGTATTCGGACAGATCGCTGCTCAAGAATTTGTATCAGTACAACCAATGAACTTACCTTCAGGTCTAGTATTTTATCTAGATTTCCAATACGGAGAAACTAAAGGTGCATTTGGTGCAAACAAATCATTATACGGAAATACATCATCATTCGCTTCAAACGGAACTGAAGGTGGTCTTTATGGTGCAGGTCGTTTCGGATACTCAATCAACAATACATCTTCTGCAGTAACAGCTGTTACTGCATCTGCAGGATGGCATGACTTAGGATATGATTCAGATTATTCAGCTTCTGCTGCTGCTGGAGACTACGTAAAAGTAGCTGTAGCTAAATCTGACTTACCTGATGGAGATTTTGCAGGAGTAAGAGGATTCTCATTAGACGTTGATTCTTTACCAGCATTTGCAAAAGTAGAAGGTAATGATGTAGTATTCATTATTGAAGCTGCTAATGCTTCTGAAGATCAGGATTATACTGTTGCTTACCAATTACAACCAAGAGATAACGCAAGAGGTGATTTCGAAGATGGAAACAATTCATTAAACGGAGAAAACACTCCAATCTCAATTCCAGAAATCAACGTACAGATGAAATCATCTGCAATCGTTGCTAAAACTAGAAAATTGAAAGCTGTATGGACTCCTGAGTTCGCACAAGATTTAAATGCATACCACGCTTTAGATGCTGAAGCTGAATTAACATCTATCTTATCTGAATATATTTCATTAGAAATCGATCTTGAGATCTTAGATATGTTAATGGAAGGTGCTGCTGGTGGATCTGAAGTATGGTCTGCTGTAAACAACAGACGTTTAGTATCAGAAGATAACTTTGCTAATGATTTAGGATTCTATAATAGCCAAGGACAGTGGTTCCAAACTTTAGGAACTAAAGTTCAAAAGCTAAGTAATAAAATTCACCAAACTACATTACGTGGTGGTGCTAACTTTATGGTAATTTCTCCAAAAGTATCTACAATCTTAGAAGCTATCCCAGGATTCTCTGCTGATGTAGATGGTGATGTAGAAAAATCAAGCTACGCATTCGGTGTACAGAAAATCGGTGCTATGGGCGGTGGAAAAATTAAGGTATACAAAAACCCTTACATGACTGAAAACCAAATCCTATTAGGATTTAGAGGAACTCAGTTCTTAGAAAGTGGTGCTGTATTTGCTCCTTACATTCCATTAATCATGACTCCATTAGTATACGATCCAGACACTTTCACACCAAGAAAAGGTCTATTGACTCGTTACGCTAAGAAAATGGTTAGACCAGAATTTTACGGAACAATCAAAGTTGAAGGATTAGATACTATATAGTAGATATTTAACCTGATATTTAAATAAATTAACCCGGCCTTGTGCCGGGTTTTTTTATCTTTTTAATATGTATAATAAAATGCGTTATATTAAAACTATATTTATCTCCTTATATAGCTATATTAAAACTATACGGTTTTTTAACGTATTTTCAACGGTTACATTCACTAATCACATAATCACTAATTTCGAGAATTTATGGCAAGTAAACCACATACGGACGATATTTATCGTCCTAAGAGAATTCCTAAAAACCCAATTAAGTTCAAACTCCAACTTAATGAAGAACAAAAAGAAGCGAAAGCAGTTATACTTGAAAATACAATCACCTTATTAGCCGGTGGAGCTGGAAGTGGAAAAACACTTTTAGCATGTAACGTGGCATTAGATGGTCTATTACGAAGACAATATGACAAAATAATAATAACCAGACCTACTGTATCAAAAGAAGAAATAGGTTTTTTACCTGGTGATTTAAGAGAAAAAATGGATCCTTGGGTTCAACCTATATACCAAAATCTATTCCAACTCTATGATAAAGAAAAAGTAGAAAAGCTTATTGAAGATGGTAAAATAGAAATTGTACCTGTATCATTTATGCGAGGTAGAACATTTTTAGATTCAATGATTATTGTGGATGAAGCCCAAAACGTAACTCATGAACAAATGGAAATGATCACTTCACGTATTGGTCTAAGAAGTAAAATGATGATATGTGGAGATTCACATCAAACAGATCTAAAGAAAAAATCAGATTCTGGGTTTAAATTTCTATATTCAGCCGCAAGAAAAATTAAAAATTTAGAAGCTATTACTTTAACTACCAATCATAGAGATTCTATTGTAGAAGACTTAATACAATATTATCAAGAAGCAGTAGATAAAGGTATTTCAATTACAACTTCGGGTTCCTATATTTATAATAATAAAAATTAATTTAATATTTATAACAAAAATATAATATGGCAAATAATCCCATATATGATGGTAGTCCAAGTTGGGCATCAGGATTAACACCTTTTGGTTTTTATGATAATGAATCCCAATTTCAAATAGATGCTGTTAAGGTAGCAAAATTCTGTGCTCAACGTTTAGGATACCCATTAACTGATGTAGAATTACAAGATATGAGTTTTTTTACTGCTTTTGAAGAAGCAGTAACTGTGTATGGTAATGAATTATATGCCTATACTATTAGAGACAACCAATTATCTTTAGAAGGGTTATCAACTGGAAGTAATCTAAATACTAGTATAATTTCTCCTAATTTTGAACCTATTGTTAAACTAACAGAACAGTATGGGGCAGAAGCAGGAACTGGAGGAAATGTACCTCATTATACAGGTTCATTTGCAATGACAGCTAGTCAACAAGATTATGATTTAGCTGAATGGGCATCAAACCAGGGCATAACTAGTAGTATTGAAATAAAAAGAGTATTTTATCAATCCTCTCCTGCCATAACTAGATATTATGATCCATATGTAGGAACCGGATTTGGTTCTCAAAATATGTTTGATAGTTTTGGATTTGGTGGTATGAGCCCTGCTATTAATTTTTTAATGATGCCTTTAAATTTCGATTTACAGGCAATTCAAGCAATTGAATTGAATGATCAAATTCGTAGATCTCAATATAGTTTTGAATTAAAAAATAATAAATTGAGGATTTTCCCAATTCCTTCAACAAGCAATGGAAATTACTGGTTTGAATATATTTTAAGAGAAGAAAGAATTGCTGGAAGCGTTGTAGACTCACCTGCACAAGTAACTAATGTTTCAAACTCTCCATATGATAATCCAACTTATGCAAGTATAAATAGTGTAGGACGTCAATGGATATTTGAGTATACTTTAGCTATTGCTAAAGAAATGCTAGGGTATGTAAGAGGTAAATATACTAATATCCCAATACCCAACTCAGAAGTTACATTAAATCACGCCGATTTAATTACCGCAGCCACTGCAGAGAAAACATCACTAATAGAAAAATTAAGAAATTATTTTGATGAAACATCTCGCAAATCACTTTTAGAACGAAGAGCACAAGAAACTGAATTTAAACAAACGGAACTACAGCAGGTACCGTATACAATCTATGTAGGATAATATGGCAATGTTTGGTCGCTCACGTGATGTGAGTTTAATAAGAGGATTAAATAGGGAATTATTACATGATATAATAACCCAACAAGCAGCTTTTTATAAATTTAAGCTAGAGGAAACAGCCGTTAATTTATATGGGGAAGCAGCTGGTGAAAAATATTATGATGGTCCTTTTTTATTTAATTGTTTAATTAATCGCCAAGACCAAGAATATTTAGGAGCAGACGATGGGGTAGAATTCAACCAGGTAATTCAATTTTCTTTTTTTAGAGATGATTTAGTTGACGCTAATGTAGTTCCGGAAGTTGGGGATATTTTATTATATCAAAATAATTACTATGGCTTAGACTCAGTAACTACTAACCAATATTTTGTAGGTAAAAACCCAGATTATCCTAATAATAGCTCCGATGGAACCCCAAACCCTCTAAACCCAGGGTTAGAAGATTTTGGTACTAATTTATCTATTATTTGTAATACTTATAAAATACCAAATGATAAAGTAGCTATTTCACCTTATAAAGAAAGATTTTAATGGCAAATTTTAAACCATACCCTAAAAAACAAGTAGATATTAGTAAAGGATTGCAAACTGCATTTGATACTAAAAGGGGTAATCCTAATTTAGATGTTAATCCTAATAAATCCCAAACTGGGATTGAATTTAATAGATCCACTAAGATAAGTTATAAGGATGATACATCAAAACCATTCTCAGTTGGAATCCAAGATATAGATGAAGCCGTTTTTTATTATTTTAATAATGTAATAAAACCTTCCGTTATACAAAATGGCCAAAGAAGATCAGTACCAATAATTTATGGTAACCCAGAAAGATGGAAATCTTTTCAAAAAGATGGTTATTATAGAGATAAAGGAGGTTCTATAATGCTTCCATTGATAGTAATTAAAAGAGATAGTATTGTTAAAGATAGAACTACTTATAATAAAGTGGATTCTAATTCTCCTTTCTATGCTGGGTTCCAAAAAACATTCAACTCTAAGAACTCATATAATAACTTCAATTTACTAAATAATAGAATACCAACAAAACAATTTAATGCTGTTGTAGTTCCTGATTATTTAGATATAACTTACAATTGTATTATTCAAACTTATTATATGGAACAATTAAATAAGATAATTGAAGCCGTAGAATATGCTTCTGATTCATACTGGGGTAATCCTGAAAGATTTAAGTTCAATTCACGAATTGATTCATTTACCACTGCTGCCGAAATTACTACAGGCAAAGATAGGTTAGTAAAAAGTACTTTTGATATTAAATTAAAAGGTTATATTATCCCCGATATATTACAAAAAGATACGAATTCAATTAAAAAGTTTAATTCAAAATCTAAAATTACTATAACATCTGAAGTAACTAAAAATATTAACGAAATTCCGTGATAAATTAAATTAAGGTTATTATATTGGTTTTATGAAAGTATTATTTATAGCACCACATTTAAGTACTGGAGGAATGCCCGCGTTTTTATTAAAACGCATCCAATCTCTTCAACAATACTCAGAGATAGAAATTCATGTCATTGAATGGAAAAATGTAAGTCCTGAATATATCATCCAAAAATCTCAAATCCAAAAACTAGTAGGAAAAAACTTCACTTCTTACGATGGGGATTTAGGAAAACAAATGGGTATTATCGAATATTGTAAAAAAAATAAAATAGATATAATCCATATAGAAGAAATACCTGAGGGATTTGATAAAGGAAATGAATTTAACTTAGATCTTCAGAAAAGATTATATGATAAATCTAACCCGTGGAAAATAGTAGAAACTTGCCATAATATTTACTTTAACCCTGATGAAAATAAAGTATATGAACCTAATGGTTATGCCTGTGTAACTCCCCACCACATTGATACTACTTTTAAAAATTCAAAAACACCTAAATCTCTAATATCATTTCCTATTGATCCATCTATTCAACCTGTAGAAACTAAAGAGGAAATATTAAATTCTAGAGGGTGGTTAACTAAAGGAGAATTTCATATAGTAAATGTAGGACTATGGACCCCAGGTAAAAATCAAGGGTATGCTGTAAAATTAGCTAGGCAATTATGGGAAAAATATCGTTGGACTTATATTTTTCATTTTGTAGGAAACCAAGCACCTAATTTTTCTCATTATTGGGAACCTATAATGAATGAAGGTTTACCACCTAATGTGTTTGTTCATGGAGAGCAAGCAGATACTGATTACTATATGAAAATGTCAGATTTAATGTTATTTACTTCAACTTGGGAATGTAATCCCATTGTTTTAAAAGAAGCTATTTCCAATAACATTAAAATAATGGCTTTTGATTTAGACCATTATGGGGAAGAATATGTTCCTTTTATAGTTCCATTAACAGGAAACCAAAATACAGACTATTCCAACCTAATAGATACAATACATTCTCCCATTAAGTATAATAAATCTGATATAGAAAACAATGTCAAACATTTTGCCGAAAATCATATTAACTTCTACAGCTCTTTATTAAATGAAAAATAAAGTTTTAATATCCTTTAATTATAGCCCTAAAGTAGAAATAGTAGGGGACAAAGAACAAGATTACTTTATAGAATTTATAGATCCTAGGGATAATAAAGTAGTTTATTCTACTACTATAAAAAATAATATGTGGACTCAATGTAATCAAAAATGGAATATCCCTTGGATAATTAAAGTAAATGGTGAAATAGTACATACCTTTAATTTAAAAAATAAAACAGTAAGAATATCTCTATCATCAAAATCAGTAGGGGACACTTTAGCTTGGGCACCTCAAGCAATAGAATTTGCTAAATATTATAATTGTAAGGTAGTTTTATCTACCTTCCATAATAATTGGTTTCAAAATAACCCTAAATATAAAGATATTAAGTTGGTACCCCCGGGGGAAGAAGGTAAGTATTATGCATCCTTTTCTATTGGGTGGTTCATGGGGGAAGATGGTAAATGGGATGAGGGTTCTTATCACCCTATAAGACCTAACACAGTTCCTTTAATTAAAGCAGCTACTGATATATTAAATTTACCATATAAAGAAATAAACCATGGTATAAATTTTAAACCAAAAACCAGGCCTATAAAATCTAAATATATTTGTATAGGTCCCCACTCAACCTCAGGGTTAAAAGAATGGCCTTACCAATATTGGGAAGAATTAGCAGGTTTTCTAAATAAAAAAGGATATAAGGTAGTAGATATATCTTATGAGGATAATAATAAAAAAAATATAATAAACAAACCAAAACTATCTTGGTCTGATACTTATAATTATCTTTACCATGCTGAATATTTTATAGGATTAGGTTCTGGGTTATCGTGGTTTAATTGGGCAATGGATAAACCTACTTTAATGATAAATAATTTTATACCCTATGGATATGAATTTACTAATAAATTAACTAAAATAGAAGATTATTCAGTTTGTAATAATTGTTGGGTAAATGAAAAATATCAATTTGATAGAGGTAACTGGGATTGGTGCCCCGTAAACCAAAACACTCCTCTCCAACATATTTGCCATAAATCAATTACACCTCAAAAAGTTTTTAATAGTTTATTAAAACAGTTAGAATTTAAATAAACTTACATATATTTATCACAAATAAAGCACATTATGCAGTTATCAAAAGAAGAATTAGAAAAATTACAAACGAACCAACAATTAAGTAATGATATTATTTTTGCTTTAGGTGAGTTAGAATTACAAAAGGTAAGTTTAGTTGATCGTTATCGAGAAGTATCTTTATTGCAAGAGGAATTAGGTAATGATTTAACTAAAAAATATGGGGATGGGAAAATCAATTTAACAAACGGAGAAATAACCCCCTTAAAAAATATAGATAACGAATAATTATTAAGTTTTAATTCTTTAAGGAATTTTTTAATATTTATAATAAAATAAATTAATTAAACATATAAAATGGCAGAAACATTAATTTCACCTGGTGTGTTGGCTCGAGAAAACGACCAATCTTTTATTCAAGGACAACCCGTACAAGCAGGAGCTGCTATCGTTGGACCAACCGCTAAAGGTCCTGTAGGAATTCCTACGTTAGTAACTTCATTTAGTGAATATCAAGCAGTTTTTGGTGGTGCAATAACAAGTGGATCATCAGAATATACTTACTTGAATTCAATTTCAGCTAATAATTATTTTTCCCAAGGTGGAGATTCTTTATTAGTAACTAGAGTAGTATCTGGATCATTTACCGGAGCTTCTTCTCATAAATTATATAATGACGCCGAAAGTGGTGTTATTGATACTGAAGCACAACTAAGAGTAAGTGCTGGAGGTGAAGGAGGAACAGCAGGTACTTATGCAGTAACAGCTACTTCTTCATTAAGTGGAACTGGTGCTGAATTAAGTATTGTAACTGGAGTTACAAATGGAAAATTATTAACTTCTCCATCGTATGAAGATAATATTACTCAAAACACAACTGATGCCCTTGCTGGAGGTTCAAATGCAAGTCTTGGTCCAATTTCAAATATAACATCCTCGGGAATAGGCTTAGGAGCTGAATTTAATATATCTATTACAAATGGTGTAGTAGATGGTATTACTTGTACAACAACAGGTAGCAATTATGCTGACGGAGATACAATTACAATCCCCGCTGCATCATTAACCTCAACAGACGATTTAATATTTACAGTTAATACAGCTGATTTATTTGTAGAAGTTATATCTACAACAGTAACTAACGGAGGGTCTGGATTTGAAGTTGGTGAAGCATTATCAGTAGAGGGTACACAAATTGGAACAGCTTCAGATTTAACTTATATCGCATTAGGAGCTAATGATGTTATTAATGGTATTCCATTTGTATTAACCACTTTATCAGAGGGAGAGGTAATGAATAACTCAGGTTCAGAAGTAGGTAATGGTGCTTTACAACTAGGAAGTACAGAAAATGTTAGATGGGAAATTGTTGGTAAAAACGCTGATTCTGGAACATTTAGTTTATTACTTCGTCGAGGTAATGATACTCATACTAATAAATCAATACTTGAAAGTTGGACTAACTTAACATTAGACCCTAAATCACCAAACTATATTGAGAAAGTAATAGGTAATACTAGCTATGAAGTAGTACATGATGGAGTTGATTCTTATGTACAATCTCAGGGAGAATATTTAAATAATAGTAAATATGTAAGAGTATCTACTGTAAATTATAAAACCCCAGATTATTTTGATAATGCCGGAAATGCAAAATCACAATATACTTCTAGCCTTCCATTAAAATCATCAGGATCATTTTCTGGTGCTGAAGGAAAATTATTTGGAGCTGGTGCTAAATTTTATGATCAAATAGATAGTAATATCCAGGGTTTAAATCAGTTAGACTATACTTCATCTATTAAACTTTTAGGTAATAAAGATGATTATAGATTTAATTTGCTAACAGCCCCAGGTCTAAACAATTCAGAACATGCTACGGCAACTAACTTATTAGTTACTACGGCAGAAACACGTCAAGACTGTATAGCAGTTGTAGATTTAGATGGATATGGAACACAAATTAATACAATTATTAATGGTGCTTCTGCATTTGATAGTTCATATGCCGCAACATATTGGCCTTGGTTACAAACTATTGATCCAAATACAGCACAGTCTGTTTGGGTACCATCTTCAGCTATGATCCCAGGAGTATATGCTTTTACAGATGCTTCAAGTGATGCATGGTTCGCACCAGCAGGTTTAACAAGAGGTGCTCTTGGAAACGTAACTAAAGCAGAAAGAAAATTAACAACTACAAATAGAGATTCATTATATGAAGCTAATATAAACCCAATTGCTACATTCCCAGGAAGTGGAGTTGTAGTATTTGGACAGAAAACACTACAGAAACGAGCTAGCGCATTAGATCGTGTAAATGTACGTAGATTATTAATTCAACTTAAGAGCTATATATCTCAGGTAGCTGATAACTTAGTATTTGAACAAAACACAATTGCTACAAGAAACACTTTCTTAGCACAAGTGAACCCATACCTAGAATCAGTACAACAAAGACAAGGATTATATGCTTTTAAAGTAGTAATGGATGATACTAATAATACCCCAGATGTAATTGATAGAAATCAATTAGTTGGTCAAGTTTACTTACAACCAACTAGAACGGCTGAATTTATTATGCTAGATTTCAATGTATTACCAACAGGAGCAGTATTTCCTGAATAAAAACAAAAAAATAGAATATTTATAATAAAATAAAAACATAAAATGGCAGTATTAGATCCAAACGAAATATTTTACACGGCATTTGAGCCAAAACAAAAGAATAGATTTATTCTTTATGTTGATGGATTTCCATCTTATATCATGAAAGGTGTAGGAGCCGTAACTGTATCACAAGGAACAGTACCTTTAAATCACATTAACGTTCAACGTTTTGTGAAAGGTAAAACAACTTGGGGTACTATTCAATTTACACTATTTGATCCAATCACCCCATCTGGTGCACAAGCTATAATGGAATGGGTTAGATTGCATCACGAATCAGTAACAGGTAGAGATGGTTATAGTGATTTCTATAAGAAAGACTTAACTATAAACGTATTAGGACCTGTAGGTGACATTGTATCAGAATGGATCATCAAAGGAGCAATGATTACAGAAGCTTCATTTGGAGATTATGGTTGGGATCAAGAAAATGCAGCTCAAGAACTTACAATGACAGTTCAACCAGATTACTGTGTATTAAATTTCTAAAATAACCTACCTTTTATTTATAAAAATTGCTTGGCTTCGGTCAAGCTTTTTTTTATATTAATATGTATCAACAAAACAAAACGTTTTAATTAAATAAAGATTATATGAGTGAATTTAAATTCCCAACCGAAGAAATTGAATTACCGTCTAAAGGATTAATATATCCTAAAGATAACCCCTTATCTAGCGGTAAGGTAGAAATCAAGTATATGACTGCTAAAGAAGAAGATATTCTTTCAAACCAATCATATATTGAAAAAGGTATAGTATTAGACAAACTTTTAGAATCGGTAATAGTATCTAAAGTTAATATTAACGACTTTATTGTAGGAGATAAAAATGCAGTATTAGTTGCAACTCGAGTATTAGGTTACGGAGCAGATTATAAAGTTACTATTAATGGTAAAACAGAAAATATAGACTTATCAGAATTAGAAAATAAAGAATTTGATAGTTCTACTATGCTTGAAAATAAAAATGAATTTTCATTTACTCTTCCACATAGTAATACAAATATTACTTATAAAATTTTAGATGGTCATGATGAGAAAAAAATTGAAAGGGAACTAAAAGGACTTAAAAAAATAAACCCTAATTCATCCCCCGATGCTTCTACTAGATTAAAATATACCATACTTTCAGTTAATGGGGAAACAGAAAAGAAAGAAGTTCGAGAATTTGTTGATAACTATTTTTTAGCACGAGATACTAGAGCATTTAGAGAACATTTGAGACAAACCCAACCAGATGTAGATCTTAATGTTACACTAGATTCAGGAGAGGAGGTAGCGGTCCCTATTGGGCTAAGCTTTTTTTGGCCTGACCTTGGAAACAGCACCTCAAGTTAGATTAAGTCTCTTTAAACAAATCCATGAAATAATTTTTCATGGTAAAGGAGGATATGATTATGATACAATCTATAACCTACCTATATGGTTACGTAGATTTACATTTAAGGAAATAAACGATTTTTATGAAAAAGAAGCATCAGCTTATAAAAGTCAACAAGATGGTGGTAATACTTCATTAATTGATGAAGATGGTAAGGTAAATCTCAAACAATTTAAAAGTATATCTAAAGACTACAAAGGGAAGAGCAGCTATAAATAGTTGCTCTTTTTCATATTTATAATAAAATATCTTATAAATGGCAACTCCTAAAGAAATCCAAAATCAACTTGAGAAAATTCAAAAGTTATATGATCAGCTAGGAAAAACAAATCCTTTTGCGGGAGCAGATGCTGATGCCATTTCTAAGTCTACAAAAGAAGTAGATAAACTAGAAAGTGCTTTAGAAGGAGTTGAAAATAGAGTAAATAATTTAGACCAAACTTTTTCAGATCTACAGACACAATTACGAAACACAGTAAATGAAATAAAAAAAGGCCCAGATGCAACAAATCGTTTAGCAAAGGGCTTTAGAGGTGTACTTGCCGAGGTTAAAAAATTAACTTATGAAGAAGAAGGTTTAGACAAACTTAGTGTTGATCAACTCAAAACTCTCAAAAAGAAAGCTTCTCAAAGACAAAGTGATGCTAGTGCTGCTGCTAAAGAATTAACAGACCAATTCAGAATTGAAGCTAAATCTTTGAGCACAGCAAAAGAAAAACGTGCATTTTATAATAAACAAACAGATGCTGTTAAAGCAGCTTTAGCCTTTCAAAGAAATGAGGATGAAACCCTTCAATCTATTAATGATAAAATTAATAAAAGAATAAAATTTGAAGAACAAGTTAATAAAAATTTAGGGTTAGGAGGTAATCTTATAAAAGGTATAGGAGGTGCTTTAGAAAAAATGGGAATGGGTGGTCTAGCTAAACAATTAGGTTTAGAAGAGGCACAGCAAAAAATGAGGGATGTTGCCGAAGAGGTAACAAAATCGGATGATGGGCTTTCAGCCATGCAGAAAAAAAGAAAAGTTTTATCTGCTGGATTTGATTCAATGGGTAAATCTTTAATGAAAAACCTAAAGGACCCATTATCTATTGGTTTATTCTTATTTAAAGGGATATTCGATGCTATGACCGCTGTAGATAAACAATCTGGTGAATTAGCTAAAAATCTTAATATATCCTATTCTGAGGCAGCAGAATTATCAACGGAGTTATCAGAAGCAGCTAATAAATCTGGTAGTATGACTATTACTACTAAGGGGTTAGGTGAAGCCCTAATGGCCGCTAATGGTGAATTAGGTATATTTAATACAACCATTGATGATAATTTAATTTTATTCCAAAAACTACATAAAACCGCAGGTTTAACATACCAAGAATTAAGTGGTGTTAAATCCATTACAGATGCCACTGGGGGTGATTTAGAAAAAAATACTAAAGAAATAATGGCCCAAGCCCGATTAACGGGTCAAAAGTTTGGGGTTGCTTTAAATGAAAAAGAAGTATTAAAGGATATTAGTAAGGTGTCCAAAGCTACTACCTTATCTTTAGGTAAAAATCCTGGTCAAATTGCTGCTGCTGTATCTTCTGCAAAAGCTTTAGGTATGGAAATGTCTAAAGTAGAAGGTATAGCTGATGGTTTACTCGATTTTGAATCATCAATTGCAAATGAGTTAAAAGCTGAATTACTATTAGGAAAAAATATTAATTTAGAAAAAGCTAGACAAGCAGCATTAAATAATGATATAGCTACTGTAGCAGAAGAAATAGCCAAACAAGCGGGATCGGCAGCTGAATTTGGTGAGATGAATAGAATACAACAACAAGCATTAGCCGATGCTGTTGGTATGTCTAGAGAAGAATTAGCTAATTCACTATTTGTACAAGAACAAATTGGTAATCTTACAGGTGATGAATACGAAATAAGAAAAAAACAAATTGAAGAATTAGAAGGTAAAGGTTTATCACAAAAACAAATTGCTGCTGAATTAGGGAAACAGAGTATAGATGATTTAAAAAATCAAAATAGTGTTCAAGAAAATTTAAACAAAGGGGTTTCTAAATTAAAAGAACTATTTGTAAGTATTGCTGGTCCCATAATGCAGATTGTTTCCCCTATAGTAGACCTTCTTGTGCCTGCGATTGGTGGTTTAGGTTATGCTTTTGAATTAATGGGAATTCCTCTTAGGGGGGTAGCAGATGTTCTTTCTACTATTGTAGGTTACATATCGGATTCAATTCCCTTAATGACTGCTTTAATAGCGGGTGCTACAACTTATTTATATTTAAAAAATCAAACTTTAATAAAAGAACAAGCTAGTGCTGCTATAACCCTTCTAAAAAATGCTTATGAAACAGCAGGGATAGCAATCTCTAGGGTTGCAGATAGTATAAAAACTAAGGGTTTAATGAGAACTATAGCAGATGCTGCCATGAGTGCTTTTTCTTCCGTTGCTAAAATACCTTTTATAGGCCCAGTTTTAGGTATTGCAGCAGCAGCAGGTGCCGCAGCTTTAGGATACCAATATTTATCAAAGGGAGATGATATAATGTCCCCCGGAGGATCAGGATCAGGATATGGTTCTAGAACATTAATGGGTCCTGAAGGAGCAATTGCATTAAATAATAAAGACACGGTCATAGCAGGTACGAATTTATTCCCTAAAGAAAATAGAACATCTTCATCACAAACAGTAATACAACAAGACAATACAGAAACTAAAAAAACAAACCAACTATTATCAACCTTAATAGGACAAAATTCTAAAAAACCAGAATTATCTCCTGTTGGTTTATACGAAGTTCAATAATATAATATTTATAATAAAACAAAACTATGGGATTATTAGACAAATTACAATCACAAGGTTCAACCTTATCTCAAAACAATGGTTCAACCCCAACAATACCAGATTTTGCCAATTCAAAATTGCATAAAAATTATTCAATTACGGGTGAACCTAATATTGTAGGTAAACCGGGAGAATCACAATTAGATTTAGATGGTGAAATTAATAATAAGTATTTAGAAAACTTACCTTCATAAACATATTAAATGGGACTAGTTAATTTAACAACAAATTTAAAGTCCCTACGTTACGGAAAAGATAGAATAGGAGGAGGATCTAGTAATCAACCTTATATTAAAAGGGATATCCCTGATAGCTTTTCAGATGTAGGGAAAACTGGAGGACCAGATGTCATTTTACGAGGTGGAACTTTAGTACCTGGTAGAGCGGTTAGAGATGTCTCTAGATTAGCCCAGATGTTTTTTGATTTTAAGTCTATAGGTGGTCCACTATTTATAGCTAAAGAAAATTTACTATCTCGTATGTCTGTTGCCACAGATGGCAAAGGTAAAGCGTTAAATAACGGTATATACTTACCTACCTCTACTTTATTACAATCGGCTGGTAATTCCTTAGGTTTACATTTAAATAAACAAGGAATTGATCCATTTAAAGGTATTGGTAAAAATGGGGGAGGTATATTTGAATTATTTGGTGGTTCAGATCCATTAGGTCAACCTTCATATCTTGAGATTACTACAAACCCTGAATATGAAAGTAAATTAAAAGTACTTACTAATAAAAAAATAGACCAAAAAACAGACTCTACAGAATTATTTAATTATCAAGGAGGACCAGGAGCTATATTAGGTATAGGAAAAACTAGAATACCCTTATCTAAACAAAGAACAGGGTTAAATAACCCCGATTTAAATTATACAAAAGGAAGTGTAACTTGGGCTGGGGGTATAGATCCTAAACCTATAGATACTTACTTCCAATCTTCCTTAGATTTAGGTTCACCATCACTACCACCATTTAGTGCAAATAACTTTCAAAATCAACTTAATGTTGATACTATTAATAGTGGAAATTATAATACTAAATATACCCCATCAAAATATACAGGACGTAATTTATTTACCAATGATACTCAGTATGTAAATCTTACTACAAATGATCAATTTAAAAGAGTAGGAGCTTCCTCTAAGTTTTTAGAATTTTATGGTAAAAAATCCACCTCATCTCCAAAACCCGATTATTTTTCTAAATTTCGTAATAAAAGTTTAGATAGTATTACAAACTCATTTCAAAATTCACTAGATTTAAATACATTTAATAACAACCCCGTTACTAAAGCAACCGATACTATAAAGGACGCTTTTTTAGGGAATGGTAAATTAAAAGATCCTGATTCTTATAATACAAGTGAAGAAATATTAAAAAAAGAATCTAGTAAAAACAATCCGGTAATAGGAGAAAAGTCCACTAGATCTTTTTCTTTAAGTTATGAAAGATATAATATTGAAGAAAGAGTTGGTTTAGGTAATCCAGGTAAAAAAGGAAATACAGATGATTTCCAAAAAGGTAAATTAGACCTAGCCGGAAACAAATTGGGTGCCTTAGATAAAGTAACATCAATCCCACTTTATAAAAGTGGTGTAGTTACTTCAAACTCCGCTAAAAACGATTTAGTTAAATTTAGAATAGGTATTATCCAGAATGAAGATCCTTCCCAAAAAGTTTTTATACATTTTAGAGCCTTTTTAGACGATATGTCTGATAGTTACAGTGCAGATTGGTCATCTGAGAAATTAATGGGAAGAGGTGAAGACTTTTATAGATATAATGGGTTTAACAGGAATATTTCATTAGGATGGACAGTAGTTGCTCAATCTAGGGAAGAATTAATGCCTATGTACAAAAAACTTAACTATTTAGCTTCAAGTTTAGCTCCGGATTATTCTAAAAATATAGGATATATGAGAGGTAATTTAGCAACCCTAACAGTTGGGGGTTATTTATACGAACAACCAGGAATTATAACAAGTATTAATTATTCAGTTCCCCAAGAATCTCCTTGGGAAATAGCAATACCTTCCAAAGAAAAACAAAGGGATAAAAATAACCCTATAGTATCTGATAAAGAAGTTAAAGAATTACCTCATATGATTAAGGTTGACGGATTTAATTTTATCCCAATCCATGAATTTACCCCTAAGATCCAACAAAACACTTGGGATACTAATGGTAATTTAGTTGAATATACTAATGAAAGGTACATAGCTTTAAGTAATGCGTTAAATGAAAATTATAATAATACTGTTATTACTAAATAATTTATGAGAAGATACGAAAATACAGAAATATTACAAACAGACAATAATAAAAGATATTATGGTACTACAAAATACCCTGAAATCCCATTATTATTTTCTGATATTTATGTTTATACTACTCAAGGGGATAGATTTGATATACTAGCCCAACAATATTATAATGATTCTTCCTTATGGTGGATAATTTCTTCAGCAAATAGTGATTTACCACAAAATTCTTATTATATTCCTGAAGGCCAACAAATTAGAATTCCCCAAAATATAGGATCTGTAATTTCTAGTTTTAAAGCCTTAAATGGAGTATAATTATGAATGGAAATTTATTAGGAGAAGAATTTGAAAATTATGTATTTGACCAAATAAGTCAAAGACAAACCAACCAATACTCAGGTTATGAGGAATTACGTACCCCAGAACAAATCCAATACCTCAACAATACTACAGCTTGGGTAAAACTAGCCTCAGGAGTAGAATTTACAACCGAAGAAAATGGTTATAATGGAATAAATAGACTAAAAGGTTTAATACCAGATGATGATTTAAGTAGTTATAATGGTAAAGAATTAGCTAGAAAAACAGTTTTATTTAATGGATTAACTGAAATTACTCCGGCATCTTATAAAGAAGATGGTAAAAAAATTGAAACTTTATCAAACAATATCTCCAGAGCTGGGTACTCCCAGGATAAAAGCATTTGGAATAGTAACACAGCTTATGGTCTAGGAGGCCCAGATTTTGGTCAACAACCAATGCCCGGAATTCAATCAGTTAATGTAAAGTCTTTGAATAGGGGTTCTATTAGGGAAGCAAACGTTAAATTAAAAGCATATAATAAAAATCAATTTGCTATAATAGAGCTTTTATATCTGAGAATAGGCTTTACTATGATGTTAGAATGGGGGAATGATAGATTTATTAGCAATAAAGGTGAATTTAAACACACAGGTAACACTATTATTGAAGATTTATGGTTTATTGATAGATATGTTGATCAAGCAACTGCTCTGGATGATATAGAAAGGTATAGAGGATATTATGATGGAAATTACGATGGTTTTTTTGGGAAAGTATCTAATTTTACTTGGACCTTTGCCTCAGACGGTAGTTACGACATTGATCTAAAGCTTATTACTATGGGGGAGGTAGTAGAATCTCTTCAATTAAATGTAGCTTCATCACCTGATGAGGTTAATATGGTAAAACAAAAATTAGATGATATTGAAGAAAATGAAAGTAAAAATAAAGAATACAAAGGTATAGTTGGGGAAGATATAGAAGATAACCCTATTGTAAATGCAGCCCAAACTACCCTTTTAGGAAAATACTTATTTGATAGTATATCATGGACAGAATATTGGGATGTAGGAACAAAACCTGAATATTTTTCGGTTTTAAAAGCAGGGGCGAAAATTTACCCCATTAATCAGAAAACACCTAATAAATATTCTTATTATATGACCTTTGGGGAACTAATTAGATTAGTTAAAAGTTTTATTATAAAACAAGTTCAAAACGGTGATAATACTATTTTTAAACAAATAGATATAGATAATGATGAAGCTTATAATAAAGTTGTATATTACCCAAATCAAATATCATTAGATCCTAGGGTTTGTATTTTTAAATATAAATTTGGGGGGATTGATTTAGGTGATCCCTTATTTAACGCAAAAAAAATTATAACTCCTAAAGTTTTAGATAATTTAAAAACATATATAGAAGTTGCAGGAAAAAATATAGTATACGGTAAGTTAATGAATATTTATATAAATTATGATTTTATTTCTAAATGTTTAAATGATGTAGGAAAAAAAGATAAAATCTCAGTATTTAAATTTTTCCAAAAAATATGTGATGGTATAAATTCATCTTTAGGAGGAGTAAATAATATAGAACCGGTTATTAAAAATGATTTAACTTTAACTTTTATTGATCAAAACCCAATCCCTGGATATTTAGAAAATTTTTCTAATGAAGATAATAAGATAATAGATTTAGAGGTATATGGAATAAATAGTGCTAATCAAACTTCTAATTTTGTTAAAGATATTTCATTTAAAACCTCCATAACCCCAGAATTATCCTCTATAATTTCTATAGGGGCAACTGCCGGTGGTAGTAGCACTAATGATGATGCTACTGCTTTTTCTTATTGGAATACTGGGTTAAGAGATAGATATCAAAATAAAATTTTAGATCCTGAAGCTAAAATAAAAAGAGAAAAAGAGGATAAAGATATTAAAAATAGAGTTAAAGTTTTAGCTAAAAAATGGGAACAAGAAAGTAATTATGATTTTTGGATATGGGAAAAATATGATCATAACTGGAAAAGTGATAAATATGGTACTTTTAAAATGACCGAATATAAACATAAAAGAAGAGGTATTAACGAATCACTGAGAAAAGATTACCCAGGATTACCTGCAGGTGCAATGTCTGTAAGACAATTTGTAGATGCTGCTTTAGAGATCGAAAAAGAAAAAAGAAACCGAAAAGCCTTAACCCCTTCAGATATGGCTAATCAAAAAAATACAAATTATATTTTTCTATTATCTGAAGCCTTTGGAGGAGAGACGGGATTGGAGATACTTCAATATGATAAAACAACAAAAAAATATTTTACAAAACCTGCCCCTCCAAAATCTAGACTATTTTCCAATTATTTTATATATGATGAGGAGTTTATAAATAGATCTAAATCCACATTTAAATCTTATCTTAATTCAATAAAAAATCTTGCATATAAGAATGCCCCCCAAGATGAAAGAACACCTTCAGGAACCATCGGTTTTATCCCTGTAGGATTTAATTTAACTTTACAAGGTATTTCTGGGATAAAAATTTATAATAAACTTAATATTAATACTACATTTTTACCTTCCCAATACCCTAAAGCATTAAAGTTTATAATTACTAAAGTAGACCATAAAATTGAAAATAATGTATGGGAAACTAGCTTAGATACTACATCCATACCAAAAACAAAACCCTATAAAAAGGCAAATCTAGAATATCTTTATGAAAAACCTGATTTATTACCCCCAGAAATGAGAGTCCCTATGTCGGGTTCTGGGGAACTTATATATAGGAACCAATCAAGAAATATTATAACAAAATCCCAAGTTTTAGAATTATTAAACCCAGATGCAAGATCTACATATAATTCATTTTTCACCGAAATGGAATCTCTATATAAGGGTCATGAGGTACTAATTAATTCTGTAGGAAGAAGTATTGAAAAATCTAAAGAATTATCTAAAATAAAAACTCTTGGTTTCTCCAAAAATGCAGATCCAGGTAGATCAAGACATAATTATTATGCATCAATCGATTTCAACATAAAACTCCCAAATAAAGAAATATTAGCTAAATCATTTAGAGGAACCCCAGGCAAAGCAAGAGTAGAATGGACAAATTATGGATTTAAAAAATTGGCAAAAAAACATAACTTAATTTGGGGTGGGGATTTTGCTTGGTATGAAGATTGTGTTCACTTTGCTTATGAATTTAATATGGATACAGCAGTTGCCAACGCAATTAAAAAGTATGGAGAAATAGGAAGTACTGGTATCCCTAACTTATCTGGAGATAGAGGTAAAAATGTGGAATTAAATAAATTAGTCTAATAAATGTATTACCCAAAATCACAAATAATACCAAATTTAAAAACCTCTGGAAACCAATTCCAACTCCCAGATGGCACCCCGTATAATGGGGATTATTTCAAGACATCGGATAAAAGATTTTATACTGGTAAATCCCCATCAGACAAACCAAATATAGAAATAACCCCTAGAAATCCTAAAGACCCACTTATTGATTCTTATGATAACCCCAATCCAACCAACCAAACTGAATATCCATTTTTTGAAGAATCGGAACCTTACGATGAAAATATGTATATTATAGATGATGGGTACTATAATGCTAATCCTAAATTGTGGGATAGAGAGGAAGCTCCAAGACTACCCCAACAGTCTGCTCCTTTACCTCAAGAAAAAGATTATAAAAACGGATATTTTATAAGACATTTTGTAAAAAAAACAAATGAATATTATTTTGTAGAAGTATCCCAAAAAGAATATAACCTTTTTTTAAATACTAGTCCTAAGGTAGAATATAGCTTATATATTCCCTTTACTTTAAAATGGAGATTAAAAGGAACAAAAGAGGAAGTTTATAAAATAAATCAAACATTAACTTCCTTAAAAGAAAAAAACCGTAAATTATATGGTTTATCTAAGTACTTCAAAAATAACTTTAATAAATATTGGGTTGGGTAAATAATATTTCGTATATTGAGCCAAAATAAGGTTATATGTACTGGCTTGTAGAAAACGAGGAACAGTTAAATGTTTTAATAAATAGTGGTTATAAAGAGGCTTTCATTGAGGTAATACCTTATAATGACACCATACACCCTGTGCAAAATCACATAAGTTTAGTGTATATTAGACCGATTAAAGCGAGTAAAGGCTTTATGTTATGTGTCTCACATAGTGAAGCTTTGAATGCATTAAACACGCGTATAAACGAAATATTAAGTAAATTTGAAAAATTATATTGTAGGGATAAAAAAGAAATATTACATTATTTTTGTTTAAAAGAGCTCTATGACATAAACACACCCCCTACTACGTATATACGACCAACTACACAAACACACGAGTTATACTACCGTGAACACAAAGATAATCCGGAGTTAAACTTAATTATCCCGATTGTTAAACATTATGAATTGTGTGAGACGATTTTTAGAGATCTAAAAGCGAATATTAACAGAAAAAAAACAAAATATGATGAATTCTTTAACAGTAGAGTATCCGTGGTATTCAACGCCATCGAGAGAAGTGGCATACGCATACACAATGACACCTTCAGTGAATACTTCCATCCCGTTGATGGTGAATACGTCAACACTCAGTTCAACTTAAAAACAACAACTACTAGACCTAGTAATAAATTTAAAAATGTAAATTATGCCGCACTTAATAAAGAAAACGGATGTAGAAAAAGTTTTATACCACGTAATAACAAATTTGTGGAAATTGATATTTCTGCTTACCATCCTAGTTTGGCTGCTCGTCTCATTGATTATAGTTTTACCACTAGTGATATTCACGCTCATTTTGCTACCTTATATAAAGTGGATTATAAAAAAGCGAAAGAGCTTACTTTCAAACAGCTCTATGGTGGAGTCTTTAAGGAATATAAAGAACTTGAATTTTTTAAAAAAATAGAAAAATACGTAGGAGATAACTGGAACAAGTTCCAAAGCGAAGGGTTTATAGAATGTCCGATTTCTGGATATGTTTATAAAAAAGAAAATTTGGAGAACATGAATCCGCAAAAGTTATTTAATTATGTGTTACAAAATTTAGAAACATCAATGAATGTGTTGGTTTTGTGGGAGATGTTTCGTATATTACGGGGATGCAAAACAAAGTTAGTACTTTATACTTATGATAGTTTTCTATTAGACTGGGATGAAGAAGAAACAGAATTGTTAGGGAAAATAAGAGATATTTTCAAAAAATATAAATTAAATATAAAAGAAATAGAAGGTTATGATTACAACTTTGGGGAAACCGCTTAATACGTATAACGCGAATTACGATGTTATAACAGAAATAAATTTAAGCGACTTGAATAATAGATTATTTTGCACATTTACAGACCTAGATGGTCTTGATGTACTAATTGAAAATATTAAATCAAAATATGATATAATATATAATAAACTTTTTGTACTAGAGATAGTAGGAAAAGATGAATATGTTGTTACATATAATGTAGACCAAACAAACCTAAATTCAATCCCAGAAAATACTATTTTAGTACATAGAAAAAAAGAGTCAAATACTCTTTACACTATCAATGCTTTAAATGGGTTAATTAAAAAACTTAACGGTGGTGTAGTAGATACTAAATACAGAGTAGATTGGCAACATTATAGAAATTGTGTTTTACTTACCCAACACAATGAGCTTAATCAACTAAATACAAAAATTTACAAGATTATTGAACTATAATTTGGCTCCCCAAATTTAGGTTCGTATATTAGAGTTACATATAAAAAGTTATAATTAAACAAAAGTTACATTTATGGATTTATCAATGCTTAAACAGAAATTGGATACCCTCCAATCAAAACCTCAGGGTGGTCAAAAGACCGATTACACAACCATTTTTTGGAGACCTACAGTAGGTAAACAACAAATTAGAATTGTACCATCTGCGTTCAATTCCTCTAACCCATTTACAGAACTTAAGTTCTATTATGGTATTACAAATAAGGTTATGATTTCACCCCTTAATTATGGTGATAAAGACCCTATTGCTTTATTCGCTAATAAATTACGCGAAGGAGAATATAATAAAGAAAATTATGTACTTGCTAAAAAGCTAGATGCTAAAAACCGGGTTTTTGTTCCTGTAGTAGTTAGAGGAGAAGAAGATAAGGGTGTTCGTCTATGGCAATTTGGAAAACAAGTATATGAAGAATTACTTGCACTTGCAGTAGATGATGAAATTGGAGATTACACTGATATTGTAAACGGTAGAGATCTTACAGTTGAAACAGTAGGACCAGAATCTACAGGTACTCCTTACAATAAATCATCAGTACGTGTTCGTTTAAAAACTTCACCTCTTAGTGAAGATGCTACATTAGTAGAAAAATGGACAAATGAACAACCTAACCCAACAGATGGGTTATTTAAACGTTATTCATTTGATGAAATGAAATCAGCCCTAGAAAAGTGGTTATCACCAGAAGAAGGAGAAGATGAAGAAGTTGTTGCAGCCCCGGTTGCACAAAAACCATCTACTAATTTTAGTTTAGATACTACTAAAGCTAAACAAAGTAAAGTAGATGAATTTGATTCTCTATTTGATACAACATCAGATGGATCAAGTAATAATGGTGATGATCTTCCTTTCTAAATATGGCATTAAAAATATCAAAGTCTCTCTCGGCAGCAGTGTCTGCCGAGATCAAGAGCAAATTTGATCTTAATAAATTTAAATCCTCTAAAGGTTTAAATAAAAACGTCAAATTTAAGGACCAAGAATGGATACCATTATCTCCTGCTTTTCAAAAAGTAGCTGGTGTACCTGGTATACCAATGGGACACATCTCAATACTTAGAGGACATTCAGATACAGGTAAAACAACTGCACTGTTAGAAGCAGCTGTATCAGCTCAACAAATGGGTATATTACCAGTTTTTATCATCACTGAGATGAAATGGAATTGGGAACATGCCGCTCAAATGGGGTTACAAGTGAATTTAATCAAGGATGATGAAGGGAACGTTGTAGATTATGAAGGTAATTTTATCTATGTTGATAGAGAGACTTTACATACAATTGAAGATGTAGCTGCCTTTATTATGGATTTACAGAATGAACAGAAAAAAGGTAACTTACCTTATGATTTAGCATTTTTCTGGGATTCAATTGGATCTATCCCATGTCAAATGTCAGTTGAAAAACTGAAAAATAATAATGAATGGAATGCAGGAGCGATGTCAACTCAATTTGGTAATACAGTTAACCAAAGTATTGTAATGTCTCGTAAAGAGTCTTCACCATATACTAATACATTAGTTGCAGTTAATAAAGTATGGACAGCAAAAGCTGAATCACCTATGGGTCAACCCAAAATGATGAATAAAGGTGGGATGGCAATGTGGTATGATGCAACATTTGTAGTTACATTTGGTAATATTTCAAATGCTGGAACATCTAAGATTAAAGCAATTAAAGGTGGTATGCAGGTAGAATGGGGTAAAAGAACAAACTTACAAATTGATAAAAACCATGTTAATGGTATGCAATCAAGAGGTAAAATTGTTATGACAAACCATGGTTTTATTGAAGATACTGACAAGGATAAAAATGAGTATAAAAAGGCTCATGCTGATGAATGGTCTAAAATTCTAGGAGGAGGACAATTTAAAATTGTAGAAGACCAAGAAGATACAACACCTGTGCTTTACGACGCAGAAGACTTATAGAAATAAAAACATGAAACATAAAGAGTTATTTAATCTTTTGGATAATATCCAAGAAGATCAGGAGATCCCTACCCAAAACAGACATGATAGAGTATTAATACTAGATGGTTTAAATCTATTTTTTAGAAACTTTGCCATGATGAATATGGTTAATCCCGATGGGGTTCATATCGGAGGGTTAGGTGGGTTTTTCCGCTCTTTAGGTGCTATGATTAGACAAACAAATCCAACTTCTGTTTATGTAGTATTCGATGGAGCAGGTTCAACAGTTAATAGAAAGAACTTGCTCTCCGAATACAAAGGAACTAGGAATTTACAACGGGTTACAAATTGGGAAGCATTTGATAATATTGAGGAAGAACATGATTCAAAAATAGACCAAATCGTTCGTATCATCCAGTACCTAAAACTACTACCTGTTAAAACCACCATATTAGATAAAGTTGAAGCTGATGATATTATAGCAGTGTTAGCTGAAAAATTAGTAGAAAAACATGACTCTACTTGTTTTATAGTATCCAGTGATAAGGATTTCTTACAACTAGTAACTGATAAGATTATCGTATATAGACCTATGGAGAAAGAATATTATACCCCAAAGGTAGTAGAAGAAAAATTTGGTTTAAAACCATCTAATTTTATTTTACATAAAACTTTATTAGGAGATAATTCGGATAACATCCAAGGTATTAAAGGTTTAGGTGCAAAAGGTATATTTAAAAAATTCCCTGAATTAAAAACCCATGAATTAACTCTTCAAGATATTTTCGATATATCTGCTAGGAAATTTAAAGATCATGTTGTATATTCACGCATAGTTCAGGAACAAAACCGGATTGAAACCAACTATAAAGTAATGGATCTAAGTGTTCCAATGATTGATGATAAGGGGAAAGAACATATAGACAATTTAATAAAGGAAGATTTACCTGATTTTAATCCCGAAATGTTTATTTCATTTTATAATGAAGATAAAATGGGAGGGATGATTAGAAATTTAGATACTTGGTTAAAAGACATATTTAGTTTATTTCCCACATATAATAATTAAAAATATATAAAAGGTTATGACATTACAAAGTATAAACCAATACGGACACAAATTCCAAATACAGGTTTTATCTTCTTTATTAACTCATAAGGAATTCTTAGTTAACATCCATGATATTATTTCAGATGAATACTTTGAAAATCCTGCTATTAAGTGGTCTATAAAAGAAGTATTAAAATACTTTGATAAGTACCATACAGTCCCCTCATTAGATATACTAAAAGTAGAATTACAGAAAGTAGATAATGAAGTATTACAAATTTCTATAAAAGAACAACTAAAGGAGGCATATGTAACTTCTGATGAAGATTTAGAATATGTACAAGAAGAATTTACAAATTTTTGTAAAAACCAACAATTGAAAAAGGCCTTAATGTCGTCTGTGGACTTATTGAAAGCAGGCGATTTTGATGGTATTCGTTTTATTGTTGATAATGCTTTAAAAGCAGGACAAGATAAAAATTTAGGACATGAATATGTTAAGGATATTGAATCAAGGTATAGAGAAAATTCAAGAGAAACTGTACCAACCCCTTGGGATAAAATTAATGACTTACTACAAGGTGGACTTGGAAATGGAGATTTTGGTCTTATATTTGGTAACCCAGGAGGTGGTAAATCTTGGTCATTAGTTGCTTTAGGAGGACATGCGGTTAGATTAGGATATAATGTTTTACATTATACTTTGGAATTAGGAGAAGATTATGTTGGGAAAAGATATGACGCCTTCTTTACCAAGATCCCAGTTAACAAAATAGATTCACATAGAGATAAAATTGAAGAAATCATACCTCAGCTGCCAGGAAAGTTAATAATTAAAGAATACCCAACAGGTAAGGCAACAGTTTCAACAATTGAATCTCATATTGCGAAAGCAACAAGTATGGGTATTAAACCTGATTTGGTAATAATTGATTATGTAGATTTACTTTCATCAAGAAAGAAAAATCGTGAACGTAAGGATGAAATTGACGATATTTATACTAGCACAAAAGGGTTAGCTCGACAACTTAATATTCCAATTTGGTCAGTTTCCCAAGTTAATCGTGCAGGCGCTCAGGATAAAGTTATCCAAGGTGATAAGGCAGCAGGATCATATGATAAAATTATGATAACTGATTTCTGTATGTCTCTTTCACGTAAAAAAGAAGATAAAGTAAACAACACAGGTAGATTTCACTTAATGAAAAACAGATATGGGATGGATGGTATAACCTTTGGCATCGAAGCAGACACTTCAACTGGTCACTTTACAGTAAAAAGTGAGTATTTTGAAGGGGATGAAGAAGAAACTATGACCCCAACTACCCGTTCCAATAAATTTGATACTGATGTTGATGTTTTTGATAAACAGTTACTTCGTAAAAAGTTTTTCGAATTAGAAAAATAACATAAACAAATAAAAAAATAAAAATGGCAAAAACATCATTATTGCAGGAAAGAGTAGTCTACAAACCATTCGAATACCCTCAGGCATCAGAGTATTGGTTAAAACAACAACAGGCACATTGGTTACATACAGAAGTACCTATGATGTCTGATGTAAACGATTGGAAACAAAATCTTTCAAAAACAGAAAAAAATATAATTGGGTCTATCCTTAAAGGGTTTGCTCAAACCGAAACTGTAGTAAATGATTATTGGTCATCCTTAGTTACAAAATGGTTTAGAAAACCAGAAGTTATTAAAATGGCGGTTACATTTGGAGCTTTTGAAACAATTCATGCTGAAGCTTATTCTTTATTAAATGAAGAACTAGGATTAGATGATTTTAGTGAATTTTTAGAAGATGAAGCTACAATGGCTAAAATTGAGGCTTTAACTGCTGTAAGAGATTCTCATGATGGTACTCCAAATTGGCATGAAAGAGCTAAATCATTAGCTATTTTTTCTGCATTCACAGAAGGGGTTAATCTATTTTCTTCCTTTGCTGTTTTGTTATCTTTTAAATTAGATAATAAATTAAAAGGAGTAGGTCAAATCGTAGAGTGGAGTATTAGAGATGAATCATTACATTCAGAAGCAGGATGTTGGTTATTTAGAACATTATTACAAGAACACCCTGAATTTAATACTCCGGAATTAAAAGCAGATATTGAAGAAGCTGCAAAACTATCTTTAAAATTAGAATTAGATTTTATTGATAAAGTTTATGAAATGGGGGATTTAAAAGGTTGTCCTAAATATGATTTAGTATCTTTTATTAAACATAGAGTAAACACTAAAATGAGTGATTTAGGATATGAATCAATTGTGAATAGTATAGACCAAGAAGCAGTAAAAAGAATGAAATGGTTTGATAGTTTATCAGGTGGTAAACAACACACCGATTTCTTCGCAAACCGGGTAACAAATTACAGTAAAGGAGTCCAAAATTGGGACGCAAATGATTTATTTTAAAAATATGGAAAACAACGCATTACAAGCAGATTATAGTCAGTGGGTTGAAGGTAAAGATTATCCTACTTTTATGGATGAAATTTCTTTAGCTACTATTAGTAAAGGATACTTACTTCCTGGAGAAACTGTAAGATCAGCATACCGAAGAGTAGCTAGAGCAGCAGCTTCAAGACTAAAAAAACCTGAATTAGAAAGTAAATTTCTAAAAATCATGTGGAATGGTTGGTTAGGTTTAGCATCTCCTGTGTTATCAAATATGGGAACAGATCGTGGCTTACCAATCTCATGTTTTGGTGTTGATACACCTGATTCAATACGTGGAATCGGTTTAACTAACGCAGAACTAATGAAATTAACAGCATCCGGTGGTGGTGTTGGTATCTCATTATCTCGCATTAGAGAACGTGGCACAGAAATATCAGGAAATGGTAAATCTGAGGGTGTAGTACCTTGGGCTAAAATATTTGATTCTTCAATTATAGCTACAAACCAAGGAAATGTTCGTAGAGGAGCAGCTTCAGTTAATCTAGATATAGAACACGGGGATATAGATGAATTTTTACAAATTCGTAGACCTAAAGGGGATCCTAATAGACAGTGTCTTAACCTACACCAATGTGTTGTTGTAGGAGATTCTTTTATGAGAAAATTAGAAGCAAGAGATCCTGAAGCCATGAATAAATGGGCTACTGTTTTAAAATCAAGAATGGAGACAGGAGAACCTTATATCATGTATAAAGACAATGTTAACAAAGATAATCCTATTGCTTATAGACTAAATAACTTAGAAGTATCTATGACTAACATTTGTTCTGAAATCACTTTATTCACAGATGAGGAACATTCATTTATTTGTTGTTTATCTTCTATGAATTTAGCTAAATATGATGAATGGAAAGATACAGATGCGGTTGAATTAGCGACTTGGTTCTTAGATGGTGTAATGCAAGAATTTATTGATAAATCAAATGGTAAAGATTCATTAAAAAGAACACATGCCCATGCCCGAAAAGGTAGAGCATTAGGTTTAGGTGTAATGGGTTGGCATTCATTTTTACAACAAAAAGGATTACCATTTAATTCAATAGCATCTACCGCTCATACTCATAATATATTTTCAGATATTAGAGCAAAAGCAGAAAAAGCATCTATGGCTTTAGCTTTAGAATATGGAGAACCACTATGGTGTAAAGGTACAGGTATGAGAAATACTCACTTACTAGCCGTTGCCCCTACTGTATCTAATTCTGTAATTACAGGTGGTATCAGTGCAGGTATTGAACCTTTACCAGCAAACATTTATACATTTAACGGTGCTAAAGGTACTTTTATTAGAAAAAATAAGGTATTACAAGAAATTCTAGAAGCTAAAAACGAAGATAAAGATCAATGGTGGGATCAAATGTTGTCCCAAGATGGTTCAGCACAAGGTTTACCTGATCATGTTCTAACACCTGAAGAAAAGGAATTATTTTTAACATTCCCTGAAATAAATCAATTAGAATTAGTTAGACAAGCTGCTATTAGACAACGATATATTGATCAAACCCAATCTTTAAATCTATCTTTTGATGTGAATGATTCTCCAAAATGGATAAACCAAGTTCACTTAGAAAGCTGGAAATTAGGAATTAAAACTTTATATTATTTAAGAACAGATAGTGTTATTAAAGGAGATTTAGGATCTCGAATGGCCGATTGTATTAGTTGTGACGGATAGTATATATTTATGTACAATTCCCACTTAAAAGTAATTATAAGAGAGACACATTAGTGTCTCTTTTTTTTATATGTATTATCAAATGTAGTTTTTATTTAAAAATGTTATTATTATGTTAAATTATTTAAAAAATAAATGGATGGCTTTTAAAGACCTTTTTAAAGACGAAAACGACATCAATGAAAAATCCGTAGTTGGGTTTTTATCCTTTGCTGTAATGGTAATATTTGCTGTTGTTGATCTAGCAACTGGATATCTAGGTAAAGATTTAGTAATTAATGAATTTATTTATGATTCATTTTTATACATTACACTAGGGAGTTTTGGGATTGCTGAAGCCGGAAAGATATTCGGAAAAAAAGAATAAAAATATGAAAAAGATACTATTTATATTATCAATTTTAATTTCAATCCCAACATTTAGTCAAGAAGAAAAACCAAAATTTTTACAATCTTTATACAAAGATTTTCTTCAATATGGGACAATTTATGCTGCCGGAGATGTTTCAAATTCAATTGAAGCAGCAGAACCTACTTACTTTGTTAGAACAGGTGACGGAAGTAATTTATATGACATACCCAGAGTAGAAGATAATACTCCAGATTACCCTTTTGATTATAGAATAGGTATTGGGATTAGAAAATTAGCTAGGTTTGACTATGAAAGAAAACCTAAAAACTTTTATGATGGCACAGAAAGTCAATTAGTATTTTCTGCTCCTACCTCAGCTATCCAAGGATTAGAATATCAAATTCATTGGGAAAAAGAAAGATGGATGGGTAGAGAATTTAGAAACCATAATATATTCATAAAACATACTGGTAGATACCATATATTAAAAGTACAAAGTAGAGAAGTACAAAAAATAAATTTAAATTATAATTCAGCAGAACTTAGAGCTAGATTGCCAATAGGTAAAAAGTTTTCTATATCTGCGGGAGCTATTGCTAGGGGTCATGATAGAGCATATGGGTATAATCCTATAGAAATATGGTTAAATGAAATGGAAATGGATGAAAATGGGAATATGTTCCCATCTAACCCATGGTATACTTTAGGATATGAATATGGATACCAGGATGTATTTTATACTGAAACAAGCACCAATCCTACTACTGGAGAAGAACTAGTAAAATATGATTGGTACTGGCTTAACTCTCAAGGAGATAGAGTAGCTGATTCAGATTTAGAATTTAGAGATACCTATTTTACTAGGTTAATGAACCGATATAATGGAGAAAAATGGAGCCAATTAGACCCGTGGATAGAAATAGCCCCTATTGTTGGTTTTGATTTTTATCATTATAAAAGAAATTTTTGGTTACATGCTTATGGTAACCTAATTTTACCTGCACACAAATATATTAAAGGAGAAGAAGAATATTCATACTTACATAGAAATGGATGGGGTAAAGGAGGACATATGGAAGATTATGCAATGGGAGACGGAGAACAATGGACCGACTATTCAGCAGGTATCAGTTTAGGATGGAAACTCTCCAGACATTTAGGTGTATTTATCGAAGGTGAATATGCTAAAATGTGGGATAGTGAGTTATATCAATCAACTTTTGGGGTTAACTATACATTTAAATAAAATGGCAAAACAATTAAGTGAAGATACTAAAATAACGTTAGACCTAAAAACAATTGGTTTAATACTAGTAGGATTATCCTCCCTAATTGGTATGTGGTTTGCCTTACAAGCTGATATTGAAGAAGCAAAAGGCCTACCAGAACCTGAAATACAAAGAATTGAATTTCAAATGAAGGATGAAGCAATTAGAGATGCTATTATCAATACACAGGACGATGTAGAAGAAATAAAGGAGCAATTAAAGAAAATTGATGAGCGTCTTTATGAACTACAAACTAGATAACAAAATTATGAAAAAGTTTTTATCAATTATCTTATTATTTGTAAGCTTCCATAGTTTCTCCCAAACCATTATTACAGATAGTAATTTTGAAAAAACAATTGAAGGTAGATCAGCATTTAATGATGATGGAATATCAATAGTAGTAGTAGAATTTTGGGCTTCTTTTAATGATGATAATGCTTTTGCAGATTGGGATAAGTTAAAAGGAATAAAGTATTACAGATGCGATATAGCTAAATCACCAAAGGCAAAGAAAAATCATAAAGTTAGAACTATCCCACACATTATTATATTTAAAGATGGGTATGATGAAAAACACTTTAAAGCTGGATTAGATTTCTCTATTAAACAATCAGTAGAAGAAATACAAGAGGCAATTGACGAATTAAAACAAGAAAGCAAATTTTAAAAAATAAAGATTATGGGGTTATTCAAAAAAATTAAAAAAGGAGCTTCAAAAGCCGGTAATACAGTAAAAAAGGGAGCAAACCAAGCAGCTAAAACAACAACTAAAGCTGCTAATACGGTTGCTAAAGAAACAACTAAAGCTGCTAATACGGTTGCTAAAGAAACAACAAAAGCAGCTAACACAGTCGCTAAAACCACTACAAATATTTATACTGATTCTAAAAAAGCAGTAAAACAAACAGCCAATGTGGTTGCTAAAAATACTGAAGAAGCAGCAAAACAAGGATTGGATGTAGCATCTGACACTTGGAAAGAAGGCAGTAAACAAGCAATTGATTTTGCTAAAGATGGTTTAGAAGTAATCGAAGATGTAGCCGAAGATATTAAAGACGCAGCAGAAGATGCAGCTGAGTGGTTGGATGAAAATGCTTGTTATATAGGATTAAATATGGCATTAACAACAGGATGTGTTGCTTACTTTACCCCAAAACCAGCACCAGCAGATCCAGGAACAGTTACTTCAACTACTATTAGTGCTTCTATGTTAGCAGCAATGGCATCAGTAGGACAAAAAGTTGCTCTTATGGTAGTATCAAAAGAGATAGGTAAGCTTTTAGCAGACGGTATATTCCTTATACCTGGAGTAAAAGGTAAATGTAATAAAGAATTACTTACAAAGGTACTTACTAACGTAGTAGGTAAAGCAAATCCAATATACGCTACTGCAGCTCTATCAACACCTGCAGGTGTAGGTTTATTTGTTGGTTCTGTAGTATCTCCAATAGTAGCAACATTAATTTGTGAAGGAGTAGTACCTAAGGGATTTTCAAAACTAGATAATTAAAATTATGAGCTATACAAGAAGACAAATTCAAAAGGCTATAGAATCAAAAGGATATAAATGGTTCGAAAGTGGTAACTACAATTTAAATATTGTTGGGGTTAGAAACTCCGAAACTCACGGTAAAGTTACAAATAAATTTGACGATTGTATTACAGTATCTTATAATATAGATGGGGAAGAAAAATTTCATTGCTTTTCAGCTACAACGGATCCTGGTTCACATTGGGAAAAAAATCTACTTAATAAAGATGGTGTAGCCATTTTGGTTCCTAACCAATATAGAAGCTCACATGAGATAAGAAAACATCAAGGTAAGTATGAAGCTTTATGTCAGAAAAAACCTGTAAAAGTTTATCGTGATAATAATAAAGATGGTAAATATGATATGTTAGAAGAAAATATTCATGAAGGTATTTTTGGAATTAACATTCATAAAGCAGGTTCAAGAATAAATGGATCCACTCAAATAGATAAGTGGTCAGCTGGTTGTCAGGTATTTTCCAAAGAATCAGATTTTAATCAATTAATGGAATTAGCTTATAAAGCTAAAAATTTATATGGTAATTCATTTACATATACATTAATTGAATCAAAAGATTTAGTATAAGATGAAAACAACACAAGCAATTATAGCCTTTACAAGTATGTCAATAGGATTTATATGTTCCTACTTTATGGAACTCACAATGCAAAATGCAGAACAATACTTAGCAATTACTACTTTAGTATTTGCTGATGGATTTTTTGGTATAATTGCTGGAATTAAAAGAGAAGGATTTAAAACTTACAAAGCAATCAAAATTATAAGAACTCTAATATTTTGGATTATTATGTTAACCCTAATATTAGTAATAGAAAAAAGCATCCCAGGAGCTGGGTGGTTAAGCGAAACTATGCTTATGCCCTTAGTAATATTCCAATTAATAAGCACTATTAAAAATGCATCAATGGCTGGGTTTATTAAAACGTCTGTTTTAAATAAAATATTAGACACTATTGATAAGCATAAGGGAATTAGAGAATAGGTTGTCTTAGCTATCTTTTTTTACTATATTTATTACCATGTATAGATACAACGCAAAATTAGATAGGGTTGTTGATGGGGATACCATTGATGCTCTTGTAGACTTAGGGTTTGATACTTGGAAAAAGGTAAGAATTCGAATGATGGGTATGAATGCCCCTGAGTCTCGCACACGTGATTTAGAAGAAAAAAAATTAGGGTTAGCGGCTAAAGCAAGATTAATTGAATTATTAGGAAATGGTGATTTTATTTTACAATCTCATGGGGTTGGAAAATATGGTAGATGTTTAGGTACTATATTTGTAGAAGATATAGATATAAACAAGACTTTAATTAATGAAGGACACGCAACAGAATACTATGGGGGTACTAGGTAAAATAAAACAAGGAATGTTCCCATTCCTAATCGGATTTTCTGCCCTGTCAGTTTCAGCTTCGGCCGCTTTCTATTCAGTTAGTGGCTTAAGCAAACTTTTTGCAGGAGCAAGTTTAGAAGTTATTATAATGGCAGGTTCTTTAGAATTTGCTAAATTAGTAACAGCTTCACTTTTATACCAATATTGGGATACAATCAACAAAACATTACGTACCTATTTATCTATAGCAACTATTATATTAGTATTAATTACTAGTATGGGTATTTATGGTTTTTTAAGTGCCGCTTACCAAGAAACATACTCTAAACTCTCAGTAGTAGAAAATCAAAAAGGTTTTATTCAACAAAAAATTGACTTTTACCAAAATGATGTAAATCGATATGATACGGAAATTGAAAGAATATCTAGTAATATTAGTACTTTATCTAATGCAAAAGCTTCGACCATCCAAATACGAGACACCACGGTATCTGGCGGCTTTAGACAATCCATCTCCACAACTGAGCTTAGAATGGCGCAGAGTAGAATTAATACTGAGGAGGAAAATCGCAAATTGGCGCAACAAAAAAGAATAGTAGCTTCAGATAGCCTCCAAAAATTTCAATTACAAGTACTAGAACTTGATAATAACACCGAAGTAGTTGGTGAACTAGGACCATTGCAATATCTATCGAGTTTAACGGGTACTTCTATGGATAAAATCATAAATGTGCTACTACTTATTATAATATTTGTATTTGACCCCTTAGCTATATCTCTTGTAATTGCCTCTAACTTTGCTTTTGAAAAAGCATACCCAAAAAAGAAATATAAAGAAAACTTATATGGGGAGAAAGAGGAGATAGGAGCAAGTTTAGAAGAACAATCAAAACATACAGATTGGGATGTTACTCTTCAAGACGGTTTAGAAGACGAAGAGTGGGAAGCAGCAGAAAAAAGAATGGAAGTTATAGGTCAAAATGGTAATAGTGGAGAACACTACTCAGAATTCGATTTAAATAAAGATGGGATAATTGATAATGGGGAAAAAGAAAATATTAAAATACAAATCCAAAATTTAAATAATCAATTAAATCAACCCCTTTCTGGGTGGAGACAAAATAAAATTAAGGAAGAAATAAGAAAATTAGAATCCTTTTTAGATGATGATAATGAAACCATAATATACTAAAAATTATATGAATAGTTGTATTTTAATAACCTCTCATTTAAACAACCCTACAAAAATAAATGCTGCCTTATCCCAGTTAGAGTTTTTTAAAAAAGAAAACAACAAATTACCCATAATTTATGTAGGAAATTTCCCAATCCCAGATATAATTCAACATTACCCCTCTGTTAAAGCTTGTCATTATACCGATGATAACCCCAATACATCAAATAATAGACATATGGCTATACCCAACAAGGGTAGAATAAGGGATTATGGGTATGCCCATTTATCTCAAATGTTACTAGGGTTTAATATTTGTAAAGCAATGCAGTATGATTATGTATATCATTTTAATTATGATGTAGTTTTAGAACCTGGGGAGTACGATCGTTTATTAGAAATATCTAAAAACTATAAATTTTTATACCACCCTTGGGGTGAAGATAATATAAGTGCAAATCTATTTTCCCTCCCTACCCAAAAATTTATTGATGCTATAACTCCTAATACCCACTACTACTTCAATGAAAACCCACCAGGCATAAAAAATGGGTGGTTTTTTGAAACTTATCTTAAATGGGTGTTTTTATATAGTAAAACCTATGATTCTTTAGAAGATTATAGTAATATAAAATACAATTTATTAATAGATGCTATTAATTTTTAAACAAAAAAATTAGGATACCCTAATAAGGAGTCGTATATTGGGGTAAAATAAGAGTTATATGTTTAATCCACCTCTGACTAGAGAACAAGTAAAAAGACAACTTTCCAAATATCAAAAGATAAATTATAACAGATTTATGTGGTGGAGGATGTACCAACCCAAAAATAAACTGTTAGATAATCGCCAACCTCTTCGCGATCGTATACTCAATGGTGATTTCGATTTTTCATGTTATAAGGCACAAATATACTGGTGTGAATACGAATTAAAGGATTTACTTGACGAATGTAAAGGTGATTATCAAAAGTATTTGGAAAAAGGAGCTGTAATGATAGCTCGCAGAAAACGTTTACTTGAAGATTTTGAAAAGGATGAAGCTGAAAGACTATCAATTCTTAAAAAATCATTTACCCAACATTTTAGATGTAATAGAGAACAAGTAGAAGAAGAAATGCTAAATTGTAGTGGTTCCCTGATGGATCTTTATTATATTATAGAAGAGAAATATAAAATAGTTCATATGCCTTATCCTTTAAAGCGTAGAGGACGACCTAAAAAAGTTATAAATGAGTAAAACCTTAATTACTATTACAGGAAATTGGCAAAAGGATTATTATTCTAATTGGATTGAATGTGAAACAACTTGGGTTCCTAAATTAAGAGAAAAAGGTTATGATGTTATTTATCTAATGTCTAATCCTTATTTAGATAAAGATTATGAATTAATAGGTAATTTTTTCTTTTCTAAATGTCATGATACTTTATATGATATTTACTTAAAATGTGAATATTTCATTTCCAAATATCTTCTAAACGAAACAGATTACCAATACAGATACCATATAGATTCAGATAGTTTTGTCCACCCAGATAGGTTTATTAAATTTATCGAAGATTATACCATTACTAACCCTAAAAATTATGTAGGATGTGCAGTCCCATACCCAGGGTTAAATTGGGATGTTTTAGTACAAAAGGAATTTGATAGTAAAGACTTATGGGCTAGCGGAGGATCAGGATTTCTATTAAGTAGAAAATCTATGGGTTATTTAGTTAATGATTTTAATAGAAATGAATTTCAAAATACACATTTTGAAGATAAAATAGTAGGAGAAATTTTATATAGGAATGGAATTAATCTATTTCATGATTCTAGATTATTATTATCTTCCCCCTATAAACAGACTATAGGTAACCCGACAGGTAAGCCTATTAATTTTATAGGAAATAAAAATTCATTTTTAGCAGTACAACATTATTGTAATGGACATATGAAAGAATTAATACATTTATTAGAAATATGAAAATATCACACGAAGTACCTAGATGTCTTTTAACATCCTCACCTGAATACAATGATTACGATTATGCCTTACCTCACTTGTTTGATCAAGATGAGGAGTATTTACAATATTTTATGGATGCAAAAGCAAATGGTCGTTATATTATAATGGATAATTCCCTCCATGAATTAGGGGAAGCATATAACCATGAACGTTTATTATATTGGGTTAATGAATTAGAACCAGATGAATTTATGGTACCTGATGTTTGGATGAATTGCCATCAAACAGCAGCTCAAGCTAAATATTGGTTACAATTTAAATTTCCTAAAAAAACTAAAAAAATAGCAGTAATTCAAGGTAAAGATAAAAATGATGCCTATCTATGTGCTGGTTTATTAAGAGGCTTAGGGTATAAAAAATTATGTGTATCTTATGGTGCTACATGGTATAATGATTTCTTCCCACACACTAACGCAGATATGGGAAAGGCATTAGGTAGAGTACGATTTGTACAAGGTTTATTAAAATTAGACCATTTAAAAGATGTTAAATTACATTTATTAGGATGTTCAATACCCCAAGAATTTGGTTGGTATGATAATAACCCAAGAATAGAATCAATCGATACCTCAAACCCAGTAATGGCTGCTTTAGAAGGTGTTTGGTACAATGATAATGGTTTAAATACGAAACCAAAAGCTAATATGAATAATTATTTTGATATAGATTTTTCAAAACTTGATTATTTAAATGTTGTTCATAATACTAATAAATTTAGAATAATTAATAATTTAAAACCAATATAGTTATGTTATCACTTTACGATTATTTAGGAAAAGCTGGTGGAACAGTTTTAGGAGACAAAGTAAATGCTTATGCCCAAATTAGAAAACAACCTTTTAAACAAAGATACGTTGAAAATTCTGTTTATAAAGGAAATGTATTCTTGTATACTAAAGAATTTTTAGATGAATATTTTAAAGTTCAAGAAATTTTTAATACAGAACTTATAGCAGAATAATATGGCAAAATTAAGAAAAATGGTTACCTATACTGATTACAGATGGGAAGAAACCGAGGAATTAACCCCAGAGCAGTTAGCTAAGTGGAAATCAGGTGATGAAGGCCTACAAGAGGAAGTTCTTGATGAAGTTGATTTTGAATTAGCCCGTGATAAATGTCTTGAAGATTCAGATTACCCAGAACTAATAGAAGACGAATAATATGGCAGAATTTATAAGACATGCATTAGGTCTTTGTGGAGAACACTATCATCCAAATTTATTAACTCTTTTAATAGGAGGAGTTGGATTTTCAACTATTTTTTCGTATGTTCAGTCATATATAAAATGTAAAATAAATCAAGCGTTAGCCTATACGCAAAATACCTGGCAGAAATTAAACAAATAAATCATGGCAAAACATGTAGTAGTATCCTTATCAGGAGGGATGGATTCCTCAACATTATTATTAAGAGCCTTAAAAGAATATGATACTGTAACAGGTATCTCATTTGATTACGGTCAAAAACACAAAGTAGAGTTAGAAAGAGCACAATCATTAGTAGATTATCTAAATACTAACCCTATGAGAGTGTATCCTCATGACCATGCTGAAAATGGTTTTGAAGAAGTATATTCTAAAATTAATTACCGTCAAATTAAATTAGATGGATTAGTAGATCTACTAGATTCAGCTTTAGTTACAGGTGGGGATGATGTACCAGAAGGTCATTATGAACAAGATAATATGAAAGAAACAGTTGTACCTAATAGAAATAAAATGTTTGCTTCTATTACTCAAGCTGTTGCCTTATCAATTGCAAACAAAACAGAAGAAACTTGTGATATCGCTCTAGGTATACATGCTGGTGATCATGCAGTTTACCCTGATTGTAGACAAGAGTTTAGAGATGCAGACGATGCAGCTTTTAGAATTGGAAATTGGGATGCTGAAAGAGTAGGGTATTTTACACCTTATTTAGACACTGATAAGTTTGGTATTTTAAAAGATGGAGAAAAATTATGTGAAATTTTAGGAATTGATTTTGATGAAGTATATAAAAGAACAAATACTTCTTATAAGCCTTATCCTTCGGGAAATAGTGATTATAAGTCTGCTTCTAGTGTTGAGAGGATTGAGGCTTTTATTGCTTTGGGGAGAAAAGATCCTGTCGTTTATGAGGATGAAACTGGAGTGGTTGATTACGAAGTAGCAAAAGCTCATGTTGAAAAGATATTAGCTGATCACGTAGCTTAAAATTAAAGAGAGGTAGTGAAGCTGTAGTTAAGAAGTAGAGTGTATTAATTAGTGAAAAAAGGTTTATAGTAACTAGGCGTCACTCATTGCACTTAATCAGAAACCTTGAAAGACCCGAAACCTCTCTTAAATTGACCTATGGTGTAATGGTAGCACTACGGTTTTTGGTACCGTCAGTCTAGGTTCGAGTCCTAGTAGGTTAACAAATTTTAAATATAATAAAATTTAAAAACTATGGAAAAAAATAAAATCCACATTTTCGATAATTTTTTACCTCCGGAAATAGAAAATAAATTTGAAGATAATATTAAATTTATCCCTTTTAGGTGGGCTGAAAATAAATGGAAAAATTATATCAATATAAAAGTAAAAGATAGTACTATTACTAATATGAATAGACCAGGATTACTTCAATGTCTTGCTTTTGACACGGTGTGGGATGTGTGTACTTATTCTAAATGGATAGAGGAAATTTTTCACTATTTACCTTTTAAGTATGAATTACAAAGGATAAAAGTAAATTATAACCCTCAAGTATCTAAAATCTACCAAAATAATTGCATGCATCCCCATTGTGATATGAACAAAGGGGGGTTTACTGCCATTTATTATGTAAATGATAGTGATGGAGATACTATTATTTTTAATGAAAAAACAATATCACCCTTCTTCAATGGGGAAGAATTATCTATTAAAAAAAGAATTAAAAACAAGAGAGGAAGATTTGTAGCCTTTAACCAAGATTATCTACATGCTGGAATGCTCCCAATTTCCTCTGATTATAGAGTAGTAATTAATTTTAATTTTAAAGTGTTATGAAAAAAAATAAAATAAATTTAAGTGCCCAAGATGGTATTAAAATTAATGGTCAAAAAATCCCAGACCCAAAACTCCACCAAAAAATTAGTTTTATTAAGTCATTTATCCGAATTTTAGGTTATGCTTTTTTATGGTATAGCTTGGATATTGCAGCTATTTTACTTATATTGAGTGAAATCGTTGGGATAGGCGAAGAATTAGTTTAATTAAATAAATAAAAATGAAAGAAATATTACAATTCACTGCAAATTGGTGCCAACCCTGTAAAATGTTATCACCACGAATGGAAAAACTAAAATCTGAAGGTAAAATAAATTATCGTAAGATTGATGTAGATCAAGATCAAGATTTATCTATTAAATATGGAGTAAGAAATATTCCAACTTTAATTTTACTAGAAAATGGTGAAGCTAAAAATAGATTAACAGGTGTACAATCAGAACAACAAATTATAGACTTTTATAATGGATAAAACAGCAAGAGATTTAATTTTAGAGTTATATAAAGATGACCATATAACTAAAGGAGAAACAGATTTACTTTTAGATGCAATAAATAAACCTCCTCAAACAGTTACAGTTCCATACAATACAGGAACTATCACACAAAAACCAGACTGGACATACGATCCCTATAGACCAGGTCAACCTTGGTATACAGTAACATCAACTAGTGATGCTAATACCATAAATAATATTAAAAGTAAATTAACTACAAATGGGTAAATTTCAATCAAGTAAAGTATTTGACGGGTTTAGTACAGTATTTCGTCAATGGAAAGCAGAAACAACACACTGTAGATTTGTACACGGTTATGGTATTTCATTTAAAGTATACTTTGAAGGTGATTTAGATGAAAGGAATTGGGTTTGGGATTTTGGTGGAATGAAAAGAGCTAAAACTAAAATTGATGGTAAATCCCCTAAAGAATGGATGGATTACATGTTTGATCATACATTAATAGTAGCTGATGATGACCCATTTAAAAATGCTTTTATTGAAATGGGAGAAGCAGGTGCTGCCCAAGTAAGAGTAATACCTGCTACAGGAGCAGAAAAATTTGCAGAATTTATCTTTAACAAAGTAAATGAATTTGTTAAAACTGAAACTGAAAATAGAGTAAGAGTTATAAAAGTTAAATTTATGGAGCATGGAAAAAATGCTGCATATTATAGTGAATAAAAAACCACTTTAAAAAATTTATATGAAACATAAAAAGTTAAAGCGTATTGAAGACTACGATAAAGTTCTTCCAATTGTTGAAGTATACACTGCAGTACAAAGTGAGGGGAGCCGTCAAGGTTATCCTACTATAGTTATTAGAACTACAGGATGTACGCATCGTTGTTATTTTGGTGAAGGAGGGTGGTGCGATTCCTGGTACACGTCCATACACCCAGAAAAAGGTCAATACACCTTCAATGACATTATCAAAATGTATGAAGACAATCCTCATATAAAAGAGATGATGTTAACTGGGGGTTCACCTACTATGCATCCTGCCTTAGTAAACGAGTTAACTCATTTAGCAAATGAAAAAGATATATTCATTACTATCGAGACTGAAGGATCTCATTTCCTTCCCACTGATTATCCTATTAATCTTCTGTCAATTTCTCCTAAATTTAGTAATAGTGTTCCCGTTCTTGGTGTTTCTACTCCTCAGGGAGCGACTACTGACCAAAGAATGATTGATAGACATAATAAATTTAGATTAAAAGTTGATACAATCGCTGATTCTATCATGTATCATAGAGATTTTCATATTAAACCAGTTTTAGATAAAAATTTAAGTATGGTAGGTGAAGTAGAAGAGTTTAACGAACAGTTAATCGACAAGTTACTTGAAAAAGGATTTGGAGCATCAGAATGGACAGAATCTCCTACAAAAAAAGAAATGCAGAACTGGTTACCTAGTAAAATCTGGGCAATGCCCGCGGGTGATACTAGAGAAAGTTTACAAGAATCATATCCTGTTGTTATGAATTTTGTAAGAGATAGAGGATGGAGGTTTACAGGCCGTGCACATATTATGGCTTTTGATACCGAAAGATGTGTCTAAGCAAGAAGCCCTTCGTATATTAGAGGAAATAGAAGAAAATGTAAATACATGCTGTGCTATAACCATGGAGCCAGATGATGTATTAGTATTAATTGATAAATTAAAAAGTTATATTAATGGAGAACAAACGTAGAAAAGTTCACGAAGAATTAGAAGTTGTACAAGTAGGTTTTGCGAATGGCGTTGCTGAAGGATTCCCTTTTACAGATAGAGAAAAAGAAAAAATGATTAATCAAGCAGAAAAAGCTTATGGTAAGTTTTTAGATGCATTGAAATGTGATTGGAGAAATGATCCAAACTCAATGGAAACACCTCGTCGTATTGCAAAAAAATATGTTTTAGAACAGTGGGCTGGGAGATATGATGGACCGCCATCTATAACGTCATTTCCCGCAGATGGATATGATGGTCTTATTACTGAATGTAATATTCCTCTTACTAGTATGTGTAGTCACCACCATGAAACTATATTAGGTAGAGTTCATATTTCTTATATAGCAAGTGATAAAGGAAGAGTAATTGGATTATCTAAACTAAATAGATTAGTTGAACATTTTGGTCGTAGAGGAGCAATCCAAGAACAACTTACAATGGCAATCCATCAGGCAGTAAATAAAGTATGTACTGACAATATGGGGGTTGCGGTTCAAATTGTTGCTTCTCACCAATGTGTTTCTTGTAGAGGTACAAACCATCAAGGCGCGGCAATGGTAACTACTAAATTATCAGGTAATTTCTTTAACAAACCTGAAGTAAGAAATGAGTTCTTTGATGCTATTAAAAGTGCTAATAACCTTAAATAAACTTTATGTTAAGAATAGATAACAAATTAATACTTAGTTGGAGTGATATAGTAGAATTAGTTGACAAATTATGTGAAAAAATTACAACAGAAATTCCAAATATAGATTCAGTCCATGGTTTAAAAAGAGGAGGTATGACCCCAGCGGTAATGGTTTCACATAAATTAGGTTTACCTTATTCGGATGTTATTTTACCTAATACTTTAATCATAGATGATATTTGTGATAGCGGTATAACTTTAAAAGATGGAATAGGAGTAAATACTGCAGTTTTAGTTCATAAACCTCATACTTCTTGTTTTACTCCAAATGTTTGGGCTTATACCCATGCAGGAGATGAATGGGTTCTTTTCCCTTGGGAAACTAAAGACTCAGATCCTATACAAGATTACTTAAGAGAAGATCAAGATAAATTTGCCCATCTGGAAGATGGGAATTATATTGGGGGTTTAACAATGCCAAAAACAAACACAAATAAAGTAGGAAAAAATGGGTAAACAATTAGAATTATTTAGCAAAGCCGACGTGCCCTTTGTTAATGAAGTAGAAATTTTTAATCGCACGTTCGGAAAACCAAACAATTATGAACCAACAATACCAGAAAAAAAGGAGTGGCAATTCGTATACGACTTTGTACTTGAAGAATTGGAAGAATATAGACAGGCTTGCGAAAACGGAGACATCGTGGAAGTTTTGGATGCTTTGTGTGATCTTACTTATGTTACCACTGGGAATGGTACTATGCTACACGGCCTTAAGGATAAGATATGGCCAGCGTATCAAGAAGTACAAGCAAGCAATATGTCGAAGTCTTGTAGCACTAAGGAAGAAGCCATGGAGACTGTCGCCGTCCGCTCTAAAGAACAAGATGAGCCATGTCACTTTGAACAGGTCGAAGACCGATTCGTAGTATACAGAACAAGAGATCGTAAAGTGATGAAATCAATTAATTACTTCAGACCCGATTTACATCAGTTCTTTACAGGAGATGAATTACAAAAATTTCACCAAGCAAGCGCAGGGATATAATGTATAAAAAAGCATACGCTACAAGATTAGGTAATAATAAATACAAAATTCATTTGTGGGACAATGCAGGCTACAATGAAATTGAATGGCATAATCCTGCTTACCAAGAATGTTCTAAAGAAGAGGCTACCCACACAGGTTTAAGTGGAGAGCCTCTTCGTAAAATTTATAAATGGGATAAAAATACCCCTAATTTACATTTTCATGATATTACTCCATATCAAAAATTCTTAATTGAAAAATATGGTATTAATGATGAACCATCTACAGGCCATAGAGAATTATTTTTTGATATTGAGTGTGAAATTGGGGGTGCTTTAACTGAAGATTATATTGAAAGAGCTCCTATGCCTATTACTACAATAGCATATTGGGATAAAACCCCAGATAAATGGGTAATTTTAGTTCGTGATGATAAAAATGAATTAAAACGAACTAAAGCTAAAAATAAGGAAATAGTGCCTTGTAAAACAGAACAAGAATTATTAGCTAAATTTTTAGAACATTTTAGAGAAATTGACCCAGATATTTTAATTGGTTATAATAGTGATTATTTTGATATACCTTATTTATATTATAGAATGTGTAATGTATTAGGTAAAGAGTGGGCTGATCAATTATCTCCTATTGGCAAAGTAAATGCTAAAAAAAATAACCAATACTTTTTTAAACAAAACCAATTTGTAGATATTATTGGAGTTGAATCCCTAGATTACATTCGCTTACATAAAAAGTATAGTTGGAAAGATGAACCAAGTTGGAAATTAGATGCTATTGGGGAAAAATATGTAGGTGTTGGTAAAGTTGAATATGATGGGAACCTAGACCAATTATTTAAAACAGACATACAAAAATACATTCAGTATAACTTTGTTGATGTTGAAATATTAAAATTATTAGACGAAAAGCTCCAATATATTGCTTTAACTAAAAATTTATCCCATAAAGGAAAACATAACTATAGTGAGGTTTATGCAAATAGTAAAACTCAAGATGGTGCAATCTCAGCTTATTTATTATCCCAAAACATAATACCACCAGGTAAAGATCCTAATCCTAGAAGTAAAAAAGGATATGCTGGTGGTTACCTTTTTTGCCCTAAAGCTGGATTGTACAAATATATGTTTGATGAGGATTTAACATCGTTGTATCCATCTATAATTATGTCTTTAAACATAGGCCGTGAAACATATAAGGGTCGTATTATAGATGCTGATGATCGCAATAATAGATTGGGACTTAACGATTTAAAAGAACGTGACCAAGATGAAGAATTATTAGTTGAAAATGCTAAAGGCATGCAAACTAGAGTTAATGTTGGGAGGTTAATAGCTATGGTTGAACAAAATAATTTAACATTATCTGCTAATGGTTCTATGTTTACTACTGACAGACAATCAACTTTATCTACAGTGTTAGATAAATGGTTTTCAGAACGTAAACTATATAAAGGTAAAATGAAAGAAGCATATACTGCTGGAGATAAAGAAAAGGGAGCATATTATCATTTAATGCAATATACAATGAAAATTTTGCTTAATAGTTTATATGGAGCTACAGCATTACCTTCATTTAGGTATGGTTTAAGTTTATCTATTTTAAGTGAAGCAATTACACTATCAGGTCACCGTATTATTCAAGAATCAGCTTTAGTAGCTAATAGACATATGAATCGTGTAATTAAGGGAGAATTAAAATTAGAAATATAATGGAAATAGAAAGTAGACCTTGGGGGATGTATGAAGTGTTATTGGATTCTCCTGAATGTAAAGTAAAAAGAATAACAGTTGCTCCTGAATCTAGATTATCATATCAATACCATACTAAAAGAAAAGAAACTTGGACTGTAGTAAAAGGTACATTAACTATTATTTTAGATGGAGAAAAATTATTTAGGGATCCTGGCCAATCAATAAAAATCCCTTTAGGGGCTAAACATAGAGCTTGGAATGAAACAGATAAATTAGTTCAGTTTATAGAAGTACAAACAGGAGAATCATTTGATGAAGATGATATAATAAGAATAGAAGACGATTATAAAAGAGATTAATATGGCTTTAAAAAAACAATCAATAAGAAAAAACATGCACATTATAGTGGATGGAAAAGAATTACCTAAAGATGATATTATTTCTTTAAGCGAAGAATGGACTGAAGTTCAAGAAAACTTTTTTAGAAAAATGTTAAAACAAGGAGGGCATTTTAAATTAAAAGGTCGTAAATTTATAGTGGAATTAGAGGAAGCAGATAATAAAAGATCTGATGGGAGTAAAGATGGAGGTGTAGTTCAAGTTCCTGGAGAAGATGGAAAATTTTAAGTTATGAAAATAGAAGTATCAAACGGAGAGTTATTAGACAAAATCTCAATTTTAGAGTTAAAATTACTTAAAATTGAAGATAAAGAAAAATTAGTTAATGTTCATAAAGAATTTGACACTTTAAATCCTTTAGTTCAAGAGTTATTTGAAAAGTATGATGGTCAATTGCAAAACCATTACCTTGAATTAGCTAAAATTAATGGTCAACTTTGGGATATAGAAGATTGGATTAGAGACTGTGAACGTGAAAAGAGATTTGATAAAGAATTTGTAGAACTGGCTCGTTCTGTGTATATTACCAATGATAAAAGATCTGAAGTTAAAAAATTAATTAATATTATAACTAACTCAGGCTTAGTAGAAGAAAAATCTTATCAAGATTATAAATGAAGCATTTAGAAGATACACCATGGTTTGTATGTGATCCAGGAGATGAAAATTACTGCTCTTATATTGATACGGACAGTAATTATTTTAACGCTGAACCTTTACTAAAACACCTATATCCTGACTTTGAATCATTTTCAGATGAAGAGAAAGATGAAAAATTAGAAGGCATAGCTCTAGCATATCAAGATATTATTACAGAACATTACGATAATTTGGCTAAAGATTGTTTTAATGTTAAACAATTTGATTGGTTCGATAGACCACATTGGCTAGAAATGAAAACAGAGTGTGTTATTCGTTCTGCTTATTTTAGGGCTACAAGAAGATATGCTCAATGGATTACTAAACAAGAAGGTATTGCTAAAGAAACTTTAGATATTAAAGGTTTAGAGTTTATGAAAGCAAATTTCCCACCTATATTAGGAGAATTTTTTAATGATATATTACAGCAAGTATTAAAAGGTGAAGAAAAAGCTAATATTTTAGACCAAATTAAAGTATTTAAAAAGCAAATACTAGACGGTACTATCTCATTAGCTAAGCTAGGTAACCCAACAGCTGTAAAAAAGTTAGAAAAATATAGTGGTAAAAATGCTCGTGCAGGGGAGATGTTTACTGAGATATTAAAAGGTGCTCCCGCTCCTGTTCGTGCTGCTATTCGCTACAATGATTTACTTAGATTGTGGCAATTAGATAAAAAACATAATCTAATTACTATGGCTGATAAAGTTAAATGGATTTATTGTAAAGATAATCCTTATAAAATAGAAGCATTAGCATTCCAACCCCATGATATCCCAGAAAAAATTCAAGATTTTTTAGACATATATGCTGATAGACAAAAAGTTTTTGATTCAATATTATTAAATAAATTAGAGGGTTTTTTCTCTGATCTTGGGTGGAGCTTAAATCTCAATCCTTATGTAAATGCATTAAAATCCTTTGAAATCTAAAATTAATTTCGTATATTATAGTTATGATAAGTAAAAACAAATTAAGCAGTGTTATATCAAAATATTATCTAAATGGTCTAAATAATCAGGTCAAATGGAGAATTAAAGATAATACACTTACTATTTATGCTGGTGAAGCAGGTAGAGTATGTAAAGTAGTAGCTAATAATTTCCCATTAGAAGATGCTGAATTAGGGGTATTTGATACCCACAAATTGAGTAAATTACTTTCTATTACTAATGGTGATTTAATTGTATCATTAGAAAAAATGAAAGCAATTTATACTAAAATGCATATTCAAGATTCTAACTACAATTTAACTTATTCGCTAGCTGATATTCTTATTTTAGGTAAAAATGTATGGTATGAAGATCCTGAGGATTTAGATATTGATATTGTATTAGAACCAGAAGACATTGATGCTTTAATCAAAGCTAAAAACGCATTGGGTGATATAGATAATATGTTAGTTACTACTACAACTGATTTTGATGGTAACCCCATATGTGAATTTATATTTGGGGATAATACAGGATTTTCTAATAAAATCACCTACCAAATAAATGGGGGCAAAATAGAAAATAATAGTTTAAGTATTCCATTTAATTCTGATATTTTTAAAGATATATTAAATAATAACAAAGATATGGATAGTTGTTCTTTAAAATTATCAAATACCGGAATATTAAAGATAGATTTCGAATCTGAAGACATAAAAAGTGAATATTTTGTTGCAAGAAACGAATAAATATTATATATATAATAGAACATAAAATGTGATTTTTAGGACACGCTGTTATGTTTAAATTAAATTAACCGAGAGCTTCGGCCTCACAAAACTAAATGATATGAGTACATTATTCAATGAACGTACACCGTTCGACCTATTATTCCGAAACTTTTTTAAAGCAGACGGAGTTTTCCAACCAACAACGTTTGATAACAAACAACCACACCCACTAGATATTTTTTATGACGAAGAAGGGCTTCACTTTGAGATTGCCTGTACTGGTCTAACTAAAAAAGATATCCAACTAGAAATAGATGGAGATCTTTTAAAAATTATCTATGATAAACCAAAAGAAGAAGAAGATTATTCTGGCTATATCTATAAAGGATTAGCTAAACGATCTTTTAACTTAGGTTATAAAGTAGCAGCTAAATTTGAACTTGAAAGTTTAACAGCTGAAATGAAGGATGGCTTACTTCATATTTTTATTCCAATTGCAGAATCTAAAAAGCCTAAAACAATCAAAATTAAGTAATAAGTTTTATTAAAAAAGCGTGTCCTAGCGCATTTTATTTCGTATATTAACGTCTAAATAAAAATAAGTTATATGTCTGAAACAAAAAGGAGAAAATCAATCCAAACAATTACTGATCCACTATTAGAACCATTTTTTATTACAAAAGATGAATACAGTTATACTGTAAAACAAAATGTGACTTCAGATGCTACACATTTTAGGTCTAAAGGAAATGCTAAAACCTATGAAAAATCTTTATATTACTTTACACATCTAGGACAAGCATTAAATAAAATAGCAAGTCTTCAAGCAGATTTAGAAGATGTAGATTCACTAAAAACATATATTGAAAATTATACAAAAATAAGTACTAACATTAAAAAATACACAGATGGCATTAGAAGCACTATTTGATGCGGTTATAGTTAAACCGATTGAAATCGAAGAAACAACCTACGGAAATATTATTGTCCCGGATGTTGGGAAAGAAAAAAACGAAACAGGAGAAGTTATAGCTGTAGGACCAGGAAAACCTACAATTAGTGGAACATTTATTTCTACGCAACTAAAAGTAGGAGATAAAGTAGTTCTACCAACAATGGGTTTTACTAAATTACCCTATGATGGTGAGGAGTATTACGTGGGTCCTGAGAACCAGATATTAGCTAAAATTACTGAAACTATCGATGTTTTAGAAATATTAGAAGAAACAAAAGAAACATTAACTAAAGAAGAAATAAAAGATTTAACAAATGAGTAAACAAGTTATACTAGGTTCTAAAGCTAGAACTAATTTAGTAAAAGGAATTGATATATTAGCTGATGCTGTCGTATCAACATTAGGTCCTAATGGTCGTAATGTAGTAATAGCAAATGAACAAGGAGCACCGCAATCAACTAAAGATGGAGTTACTGTTGCTAAATCAATTACATTAAAAGATCCTAACCAAGAATTAGGGGTACAGTTAGTAAAACAAGCTGCAATTAAAACAGCCGAAAAAGCAGGAGATGGTACAACTACTTCTACTTTACTAGCTAGAGAAATGATTAAAGCAGGACTAACAGCTTTAAATAATAACGAAAACGCAGTACAAATTAAAAGAGATATAGATGCTGCAGTTAAAGAAGTAGTAAATAATCTTAAAAATAACATTGCAGAAGATATTTCAGGTGAAGAACAATTAGAACAAATTGCTACAATTTCTGCTAATAATGACCCTGAAACTGGGAAGCTAATTGCTACTGCAATTGAAAAAGTTGGAATGGAAGGAGTTGTTCATATTGAAGAGTCTAAAACAGGTGAAACTTATTTAGAAACTGTTGAAGGGTTACAGTTTGATAGAGGATATAAATCACCTTATTTTGTTACTAATAATAACACAATGACTTCTACATTAGAAAACCCCTTAATTTTAATTGCTAATCAGAAATTGACCCAGGTAAAAGAGTTATTACCTATTCTAGAAAGTGTATCCACTCAAGCAAGGTCACTTTTAATTATTGCTGAAGACATTGATAATGAAGCTTTAGCTACTCTTATTGTTAATAAAATGAGAGGTACAATGAAAGTGTGTGCTGTAAAAGCTCCTGATTTTGGGGATAGACGTAAATTGGTCCTAGAAGATATTGCCATTACAACTGGAGGTGTAGTTTTTGACAAACAAAAAGGAATGAAACTAGATAAATTTAGTTGGGATTGGTTTGGCGAAGCCAGAACTGTAACTATAGGAAAAGAACAAACAACAATTGTAGATGGAAAAGGAGAAGTTGAACCAATTGAAGCACGTATTGAAGAGCTACAACAACAAATGGATAAATCAACAACCCCATTTGAAACTGAAAAGTTACAAGAACGTTTAGCTAAATTTGTTGGGGGGGTAGCTATTATTCATGTAGGTGGAAACACTGAAACTGAAATGAAAGAGAAAAAAGATAGGGTAGATGATGCATTACATGCAACTAAAGCTGCTATTGAAGAAGGAATAGTACCAGGAGGTGGAACTGCATTGTTGTATGCATCCTCAGGTCTAGAAGCAAAAACAACAGGGGCTCAAATTGTAATTGAAGCTTGTTCTAAACCCTTTAACCAAATTTTAGTTAATGCTGGGTTTGATAAAGTTAAAGGACAAATTTTAGCGGATAATTTAGTTAATTCTGGGAATGATACATGGGCTGGATATAATATTAAAACTGATGAGATAGTAAATATGAAAGAAGCAGGTATTATAGATCCAACTAAAGTAGCTAGAACAGCATTACAAAATGCAGCATCAGTAGCAGGTACAGTATTACTTACAGAATGTACAGTAGTTAATGAACCAAGTGAAGATAATAATAACCAACCTCAAATGGATCCATCCATGATGGGGATGATGTAATAATTAATAATTAATAAATAAAAAGTAAAAAAAATGACAAAAAATGAAATCTTTGAGATTATTGAAGAAAACTTCAATATCTTAGCAGCAGAGCATGTAGGAACTACAAAAGCAAGTCAGGCACGAGCTAGAAAAGCAGCACAAGCCATTAAAAGAGTAATTACAGATTATAAAAAAGCCTCTGTAGCAGAATCTAAATAAGTAAACGGGGGAGTTTTTGGCTCCCCCATTTATTTTTCATATATTAATATTATGGAAACAGAAATAATTGAAGGTAAAGTATTAATTGCTAATAGAAAGCCACCTGGTGACAGGTGGCAATTAGCAGATGAACCAGAAGGTAGAATTTATAAAAGTATAACAGATACCTTAGAAGCATATATGCATAAAACAGGATTTAAAGGTCATTATAGATTAGAGCCTCTAAACAGTAAATTGTATATTATAGAACAACAAGAAATAGAAATTAAACCAGAACCAATTAAAACATATAATATATATGGGGAACTTGGGGATCCAGGACAATAGTTGTATATTACAGTTATGAAAGAACACAGTTTACTCGTTGAGAGATACAGACCAACTAAAATAGAAAATTATGTTGGAAATGAAAATATTAAGGAATCAATATCTAAATATTTAGAACAAAACGATATCCAGAACTTAATTTTTTACGGGCCAAGTGGAACTGGAAAAACTACTTTAGCCAAAATTATAGTTGGTAACCTTAACTGTGATCATCTTTACATTAATGCTTCGGATGAGAGGGGTATTGAAACTATTAGAGATAAAGTACAAAGTTTTGCTAGTGTGGCTTCATTTAAACCCATAAAAGTAGTAATACTAGATGAAGCAGACTTTCTTACTATCCAAGCACAAGCATCACTTAGGAATATTATAGAAACATTTTCACGTACAACTCGTTTTATTATGACTTGTAACTTTGTAGAGCGTATAATTGATCCTCTACAATCGAGATGTCAAGTATTAAAAATTGTGCCTCCATCTAAAAAAGATGTTGCTAAACATTTAAATTGGATTTTACAACAAGAGTCTATTGAACATAATATAAATGATTTAGTACCGTTAGTTAACCAATATTATCCTGATTTACGTAAATGTATTAATACCATACAGTTATCTACACAAGATGGTGTGTTAAAATTAGACCAATCCGTACTAGTATCATCTAATTATATAGATAAAGTAATTACAGCGTTATCAAATAAAACAAAATTTAATGATATACGCCAAATTATTGCAGATGCAAATGTAGATGACTTTGATGAATTATTTAAAGCATTATATGACAGAGCATCTGAATATCTACCAGGTAAAGAAGGTACAGCAGCTATTTTAATAAATGAACACCAATATAAAGCAAATTTCCGTATCGACAAGGAAATAAATTTAATGTCGTTAATTCAAAACTTAATAAATAATAAATAATTATGCAGCAAGCACAACAACAACCCCAAATTGATTTAAAAAATACTACTGAAGTGAAAAACTTTAATGGTGGGTCAATTTTTCAACAAGGAGTAATTTTACGTAAAGTATCCCGTTTTGTAGCAGGAACAGATGAAGATGCTTTACTCCCAATTCCCGTATTTTATGATCCAGAAACTAATAAAATCTTAACAGATTCTGTTCCTAAAGATTTAAGGGAAGAAATGAAAGATGAGCTTTGTTAGATGGGTAATATCTTTGATTGGTTAAAAGCAATTAACTCCACTAAACCCCCAGTCGAATCTTTTACAGATAAAGATTGGGAGGTTTGGAATAGTTATATGATACACAGGTTCATTAGTATGAACCCAGATTATATTGAAGTTGTTAATTATGTACAAGACTTTCCACCGCAGGAGAAACAAATGATTTATTCTATTTACAAAGAATTTATTCCCAAAAATAATAAGTGGAATAAATATATTAAATCAAAAATAAAACAACCAAATAAAGATTTAGTAGACCACATCAAAGATTATTTTAAATGCTCCAGTAAAGAAGCAAAAGAATATATAAATATATTGGATACCCCAGAAATAAATCGTATATTAGCGAATAGAGGATTAGATAAAAAAGAAATAAAACCATTATTAAAATGACAAAGGAATTATACACTATGTTAAAAACATCTGCTGAAGCAGATAAAGCAAAAGCATTATTATCACTTGAATTATTAGGTAATAAAGCAGTTGGTATTGGAGATCACTCAACAGAAGACTTTTATAAGAATGCTGAAGAAGCACTTATGATATTAGTTGATGCTGATGATAGGTTAGGAACATTAGAACAATACTTTAATATTAACCGACCAGTACAAGTAAATGGGTAGTTCAGTAAGTAAATGGTCAGAAACCAATAATACAACAGTATCAATTCCAAAAGATACAAAAATGAGCGATAGAGAAATAATGGATGCAAAACATCCACCTACAGCCGTAAGAGTATTCGAACACGAATACCCAGAACTAGCAAATGAGTTTAAAAATATCCAAAAAGAAATGTATGAAATGTTTGCTCGCAAGCATATGGACTACGGTTTAAATAACATTGCTTTAGGTGGAGATATCGTTAATAATAGCGATGATAAGAAATTCTCATTAACTGGGTTGGCTATAAGATTAACTGATAAAATTTCACGTTTAAGAAATTTAATGGTTAATGGGAAAAATTATGTTGAAGGTGAAGGTATGGAAGACACCTTTATTGATATTGCTAATTATGGCATCATAGGTTTACTGGTTGGCCGAAATAAGTGGAAGAAATAGTTTGGCTAAAAAAATCCCTAAAATAGTAAAAGAAATCCGCAATAATCCACCTAGTGAGGTTAATTATGCATATCAAAAGAATATCTCATATTCTCAGATGTCCATATTTAGACAATGTCCTCATAGATGGAAACTACAATACAAGGATAAAATAAGGAGATTTACCTCATCTATCCATACTGTATTTGGGACCGCTATACATGAAACTATGCAAGAATACTTAAGTGTTATGTATAATATATCAGGTACAGCTGCAGACCAAATTAATCTAGAAGATAATTTCCAAGCTAACTTTATTAATGAATACCAATCCCAATATAAGAAAAATAATAACGAACATTTCTCCTCAGCTGAAGAAATGAGAGAATTTTTTGAGGATGGAGTTGGTATTTTAAACTGGTTTAGGAAAAAAAGGTCTAAATATTTTTCAAAAAGGGGTTGGCATTTAGTTGGTTGCGAAATACCATTAGTAATAGCACCAAATAAAATGCATAACAACATATTATACGCGGGTTTCTTAGATGTTGTCATGTATCATGAACCAACAGAGACATTCAAAATAATTGATATTAAAACAAGTACCCGAGGGTGGAGAGACCAAGATAAAAAGAATGAAGATAAACAATATCAATTACTTTTGTATAAACAGTTCTTTAGTGAGCAATATGGAGTACCTTTAAGTAATATTGATATTGAATTTTTTATTGTTAAAAGAAAAGTAATGGATTGGGATGATGAAAATATAATGTCCCCCCATCAAGCATATAGAGTACAAACATTTACACCACCTAGTGGAAAAATTAAATTAGGAAGAGCTAAAAAAGCTATAAATAATTTTATAAATGAATGTTTTAATTCTAATGGAGATATTAAGGATATAGAATACCCTAAATCAGTTTCAAAATGGAATTGTATGTTTTGTCCTTATAAAGAAGATAAAGAAAATTGTGGAGAAGGTATAATTTATTAATTTTTCCATATATTTATATATAAATAATGTTATTAAAATAAAGACTATGAGCGCAAAAAAAGATATGACACTTACTAGTGTAAAAATCAAAAGCGATTTATTCGAGAATTTTAAAATAGAATGTGTTAAAAGAAAGTTTAGTTTTCAAAAACTTGCCGACCGCGCTATCTATTTGTATCTTACAGATGAAGACTTCCGTAAGGCAGTTACTAATCAAACTAATCTCGAACTATAAATTGTAAATTAAATGAATAAAAGTTTTAAATATCTTCCTCAAAATGAAAGGAAGAAAATATTATTAATCTGTGATGATATTAGAGTACACTCTGGAGTAGCTACTGTAGCCAAACAAATAGTTTTAAAAACCTCACAACACTTTAATTGGGTTAACATTGCAGGAGCAATCAAACATCCAGATTTAGGTAAAAAATTTGATTTAAGTCAAGCAATAAATGATCAAACTGGGTTAGAGGACAGTAGCATCATTTTATATCCTACTAATGGTTATGGAGAACCTAACATGATCAGACAGATAATTGAACTTGAAAAACCAGATGCCTTATTATTAATTACAGATCCTAGATATTTTATCCATATTTTTAATATGGAGCAAGAAATTAGGAAAAAAATCCCAATTGCTTACCTAAATATTTGGGATGACTACCCAGCTCCAATGTATAACCAACCTTACTATGAAGCTTGTGATTTATTAATGGGTATTTCTAAACAAACAGTTAATATTAATAAAATAGTATTAGGAGATAAAGCAAATAATAAAATATTACGCTATGTTCCTCATGGTTTAGATGAAAATATATATAAACCACTCCCAAAAGATAACCCAGATTTAAATAAGTTTAGAAAACAACTTTTTGGAAACACTAACCCAGAATTTGTAGCTTTCTTTAATTCTAGGAATATTAGAAGAAAACAAATTCCTGATACAATGTTAGCTTTTAGAGCTTTTTTGGATTCTTTACCAAAGGAAAAGGCAGATAAGTGTAGTTTAATATTACACACAGAAGCAGTAACAGATCATGGTACAGATTTATATAAAGTAAAAGATTACTTATTTGGAGAAAATTACCCTAATGCTATAAAATTTTCTCATAATAAATTATCACTAGAAGCATTAAATTTTTTGTATAATATAGCAGATGTTCAAATCTTAATTACTTCTAATGAAGGATGGGGTTTAACCTTAACAGAAGCAATATTATCAGGTACTCCTATTATTGCCAACACAACAGGTGGTATGCAGGATCAAATGAGATTTGTAGATGAAAATGGAGAGTGGTTTACTCCAACCCCTGAAGTACCATCAAACCATAGAGGTACTTATAAAAACCATGGTGAGTGGGCATTCCCTGTTTACCCAACTTCAAGATCAATTCAAGGTTCACCTCCAACCCCTTATATATATGATGATAGATGTGCATGGGAAGATGTAACAGAGAGATTAAAAGAAGTATATAATTTATCTCCTGAAGAAAGAGAAAATAGAGGGAAAATAGGTAGACAATGGGCTATTGGGAATGAAGCAGGATTTACATCTAAACATCAAGGAGAAAGAGTGATTGAAGCTTTTGATACTTTATTTGACACTTGGAAACCAAGAGAAAAATATGACC